>Ga0179593_1470962_pt1 | contig 18185 bp, 25 predicted proteins | sample CZODoug2_1_08_16_FD_185931 | JGI IMG/M metagenome (GOLD analysis project Ga0179593, IMG submission 185931) | Vadose zone soil fungal communities from Angelo Coast Range Reserve, California, USA - CZODoug2_1_08_16fungal (PacBio error correction) | ecosystem: Environmental > Terrestrial > Soil >... | reverse complement strand
TCCTTTTTCTTACCTCTCCTATAGGCCCCTCTTTACTCAACAATGAATTTGTTTCGTGGGTATGTATGACTCGTGTTTTTACGCAGTATTTCCCCATTTATTTTACGTGCGCCCTGTTCGCCCCGCTTTAGAGTGCCTACCCTCGATTGTCCGGATCTCTTTCTTCCTAAATTTTTCGCGTCCTGTTCATCTCATGTTTCCCGTCGTAAAAGCACTTGATTGTTTTTTTTTCCCCTTTCTTTTTGAACTTCATATCATTTCTTCCCATTTCTGTTCTGCTTGTTCATTTTTTTGACAAGTTTTTTCTTTTCCCGCTAAACTTGAGCGTGCCGCCTTATGGTGTTCTCGTCTTATTCAGGTTTTAGTGCACAAACGTCCGGTCCCACGCCTTCTTGGCCAGGCAAGACCCTTCCTGTCTCCTGTTCTTCCACTAGCGTACTGGTGCCGAGCATTCGCATGCTAATCGGCCCAAAGACACAATCCCCCCCGTCTTGTGTTTTTTCTCTCGTCTTTCCTCTGCTCTCCCTCTCTCCACTGATTCCCCCCCCCCAATGCGTTTGCATGTGAGGGCCTTTTGAGCACGAATTTTAGACCATGCGCTACACGTGCCCTTCCCTCCCTAATCCCTTTGCTTCTCCCCTTCTTCTTCGTTTTTCCCCCTTCGGCTTTCTCTTGTTCAGCTGACCACACATAGTTTGACACAACCGGGTGCTCTTCCCCTCAGTCCCCCCTCCCTCCTGATTGACAAGATTTTTTACTTTTGCGCGCGCGCTTCTTCTTGCCGAATAGTAGGTCCGCCCTCACTTTGCGAACTATTTTCCCTTCATAATTTCGTGCCTCTCAATACTCCCTCTCTCCCCATGGTTTTTCCCTCTTACATGGTGAGAACGCTTTTAACATAAGGTCCATTTGTATGATGCAAATTTTCCTTATTTCACCGAATTTTCAACCTCCCTTCAACGATGTTATCGCCGCACTTCTCTCCCTTTGCTCCGTCCCTCCTGTCTCGCCTAGAGCGCCCGTTGCTCTTTTCTTTTAAGCCGACTATCCATCATTCACGAAATCAACCACGTTCTTATTTCCCCTCCAGCCTGCCATATAGACTGGGTCCCTTTTTTTACGCAATTCCCCCCCTTACAGCCGACCAGTTAATCCCTTTCTTTCTACATTGCTTAACCTTTTGTTACTGCCTTTCCACGATTCCCCCCCCCTCTTTTTCAAGGAGAGATGTGATCAAGGGTTCCGGACAAGCCACAATGCGCGCTAACTGCCCAGGACTCGCCTCCTCTGACCCTCCTCTGCCGCCGACCTATTCTTGGTTAGATGTCTTTCCGAAAGCTGGTGAGGTCCACTGCCCTTTTTGCCCTTTGGTCATGCTGTATTCCTTTTTGATCTCCCTTCCCTCCCATATACTCAGGCACAAAATAAGTTTACACTGATTAGAGTCACCGTCGATTTCGACTGGGTAGGTTTTCAATTTGATCCCCGAGTTCTGGAACAATGTTTCCTTCTTCAATCCCATTCGGAGACATCAATGTTTATTAATCCCCTGAGTTCGAAGTTTCCTCATAGCTTTTACTCTACCCCCCTCCCCCCCCCACGTCGCGAAACTTCCTTGTTAGATAGCGGAAGTTCACATTGTTTCGTAAGACTGATGCTACCATGAATATGTGCCACGGCTTTCTTCAGACGTCACCTGACTGTTGCGTTCCACCTGCTCGCCATTTTTTTTCTTTCTGTCTGCCACAATGTACAAGGGGATCTATGACCAAGCGGCAACCTCCTGCGCTGGATTTGTGGTTACCGGCCCTCTTCCGACCAATTTTTATACAATGATATCGACCCCCCCCTTTCCTCAGCTGTTTTAGGTCCCATACTAAAACCCTGATGATTGTTTTGCGTGACAGCGCATTTTTTTTTAGAAGTCAATTTCAATAAAATTTTTCACCGAACTCCTTTCAAGCGTTCAGGATCCCTTTTCTTTTTTTCCCTTTTCCCGATAGTCTTCTTTTTCCGCTTTTTTTGCCACTTCATGGGAGATCGGTATTCCATTGAATCCCCTTCATCGATTATTTTTGACCCCCATCTGGCGCTTCCTCCTGTGAGTTATAAACTCTCGCCTTTTTCTTTCTCCCATCTCGACGGCCTGATCTGCGGCCTTGAATATGGTAAAATAGTTACTCCAATAGGGTTCTCCTTCCCCATTTCAGCCAAGTCTTACCGTCAGAAACGCCATTCTTTCCCTCGGTATTCGTACTTTCGTCTCATTGCCCTCCCCTTCGAGCGTTCGAACATTTCCAAGGCGTTATCTATAACTACGACGATCGCAGCCGCACAGAAGATCTGTCCAAGCGTAGACTCTTCTCCTCTTTAGCTTTTTCGAACCCATTTCTCCATAAATTTGTTCAAACATACGGGTAAATAACTCCGAGATAATGAAGAAGGCCCTTCTAGTACACATATATGTTTCATTTCTTGCAGATTGCCACTTTCTCTTGATTTTTAATTAACGCCCCGAGGGGGAAATTTTCATTTTTTCTTTTCTGCAAATTTTTCTCTCCCCCTTACTTTTTTCTCTTTACGATCGACACCCATGCCCGACACCTTAGAGATTTTTTAACAGGCATCTGTATTTTTAAAACCCTGTAGAACCTCCTGAGTTCAGAGTAGGTTACTGCTCTAGTTTTCTTTGACCACTTCCTTAACAACCCTTTTTTTCTCCTACGCAGTTTATGTACTGTAGAACAACTTCCCACCTGAACCTATGAGACCTTCCTTTAGTTGTCTGAGTGAGTTCCAATAGATTTCGTTGTTAATTAGTCCTCCCACATACGCAGATTTTGTCGATTACGCCCTTCTCCTTTCCCTTTTTTTTTGTCTCTTGCGGTAGCGGAGCCATGTGCAAAGAATATGAACAGTTCGTTTTTTAATGAAAAGCGTATGTAACCGGCAACAGTTTTTTAATTCCGTTATTTCCAGCTACTCGACTCCTTTTCATTTTTTTCTTCTATGATGTTTACGCGCTCTCGATTAATTTTCTTACTAGAAAAGGTTGGATGCAGGCAGTTATCTCTTTACAGCTTACGTATTCTTAGATTTTTTTCTTTGTACCCCCTTCCCCCCCTCCCTTCATTTTTCAATCCGCCAAAATACTTGCAGTTAAGCAACTAGCATGTGCCATGTCATTGCGACATTCCGCGTCGTCGTTCCCCCCCCCCCTGTTCTTTTCCCGGTTCCGCGATTCCCCTCCAGCGTCCTTTCTTTTTTAATGACACTTATGGCCCAATGGTCTTTTAATTGACGGTATAGGCCTACAAACAGGTCTGAGTGACCAGGAATTTTTTTCACCCAGCTTCGCGAAGAGATCTTCTTTCCTTTCAATACCCCTTTCCCCCAGTACGGCTCCCGCTCTTATAGAGGAGTGACTGTGCACCCTTTTTTACCAAAGAGCCTTGAATGCATAAGCCTTTAACGTTACTTTTTTTTTTTCAGCCCCTTTTTCTAATTTTCTTCTCCCGTTCCCCCTTGCTTATGCTTCACTTTTTTGCCCCGGGGTTGAGTATTTTTCGAACTTTAAGCGGCTACCGGGAAAAATCATTAAGCATGAGCCACATGTGCGTGCATGCCTTTCTTTCAACGTTGGCGGAATTCTACCGTTTTGATTCTTCCTTTTTTTCTCGTTCCCCCTAAGTCTTTCCTTCTACCTGCGGTTCCCAGTCTTTTGTGGCAATGCAGCTCCATGAATCGTCATTATGCCTGACTTTACGAGAGGTTTTTTTATCTCCCCTATATCTCCCCCCCATACCTCTCCCTCCCTTTTCCTCCGTTTTTTTTTGAGCTGCCATAAGCTTACTTTCTTTTGTTGGGGAAGTTGCACACGACCTTCTCCCTTCGACTTTTCCCCCGTCAACACTTTCGCTTTTTCTATTTTTTATTCTTTCTGTTTTCTGACCCTCTTCCTATTTTTTTAACAACTTTCCCCACCCCCCTCTTCCGGCGATTTGTTCGCCCTTGATGAGAGGACCTCCTTATGAAGACCTTTAAAACTCAATCCTTTTGAACAATGTGCTTTTACCTCCCTCCTCTCCCCTTGCTTTACTCTCTCTTCCCTCTCAGAATACTAGGCATTAGAATAGATGATAAACAAATGCTCTTATTCTTCTGCTGACGCCCCCCCCTTGATTCTCTTTGCGAACCCCTGTCACTTTCCATTAGATTCGCTCGTTGGCGCGCTTAGCAATACTGACACTACCCGTCCGTCCTTTGCTGCTTGTGACCTTCCCCTCTTTCTCTCGTTCCTCCCTCTTATCAAAAATTCCTCCTGAAATCGATTTTAAGCAAGGAAGAATCTTGTTTTATATGGCCCGTATCCAATAAAAGACAGTACCATACTCCCTGGCCCCCTCCACAGACCTTCCTCCTTTCTCTCCCCCATTTTTCGCCCCCGCCTTTAAGCTGCGTTACGAAGGCAAGTGACTGATTTTTGAGGTTCTGACAAGGCATCGTTGTGCGTCCTCCTATCTCCAAAATGCTTCCGGATGAATTCTCTTTCCTCTCTCCAGTCCCGTTGTAGTGTGAGTCTCTCCTCTTTCATCCGAATACCCCTGGACCTGGTGTTTTTTCTTCTTTTTTTTTTCGGTGTTGGTTGGCCTTTTGCCTATAAATTTTCTTTTGTACCACAAAAAGTCATGCGCTCCTTTTCTCTCCCCTGACTCTGCCCTTCTCCCTTTGTCTTATAGTCACGTTCAGTAATTTCTGTTTCTGCGTAGGGACTCCCCGTTTGGGGTTTAAATATTTTTTTAACATTTAGAGTAGTTTATAAATTTTGCACTTCGATTTGGCTCCTGTCCCTCCCATTTCTCCCCCAAGCATGCCCCTGATTGCGGATTATTTTAAGGAGCGACCAGACGATCTCCAGTCGCCTTCCTAGTTCCTTTGTCCCCTCTCCCTGTGCTTGTCTTTCCCCCCCCTCTCCTTCTATGAAGATTTCTGTTACACGCACCACTCTGCCCCGATTTGTCTACCCCCATGCTGATCTTGAGTCAATGAATTTGAATGTAGCAGCACAGGTTTTCGTGCTCCTCTCTTCCACTCCTCATCTTGCTCCCCCCCCAGTCCTTTTTTATGCTTTGATCCCTCCCTGCTTATGATTTTTCCGAAAACAGACCACTTCAAGCCTTCATGAGCATCTTTCAGATGACGAAGACCGAAGTAGTTATCTGGCAGAAGAGTAAACCCCTGAAACCCCCCCCGAGCTATTTTTTCTCCCTCTCCCTTAGCACAAGGCCCTTGTTGATTTTATTGAGAGTTTTGCTCTATAACTTGAATGAGAAGAATTGATTCCATTCTTGGCTTGCATTTCCCCCTAATATCCTCTTCTCCAAGCCCTTCCCTTCGTTGTTTAGACATTCAAGATCAAATTTCCTTAACAGTTATGTTGTTACCTTTTAATAAACCGCTCATGAGGCATCTCCTGACCTCTTAACTTCCGTTGTCGCCCTTGTTCCTTCGCAATGAACGGTCCAAATAACGTTTCTCCCCAACTCTTTCTGAACTGTGCTATTTTGAACGGCCCCGTTCCTTAATTTAATTAAATACCCCCAACTGCCCCTACTTACAGCATTATCCTCCTGGAGTTAAGGCCCCACCATTTACGATCGTGGTATGCAATGCGCTTTCCCCCTCTGTTTCTTTTTCATTGAAACTCTCACTCCTCGCCCTTCAACGTGCTCGACCCCCCCTTGGAAAAACATCGGGCCCAATTCCCAAATGGCCAAACATCCGTTTTTCCAGTCCATTTCGCCTTTCCCTGCAGTGCCGCAGTATAACGCAAACACCTTACACGACGCCTCCTTTAAGGAACCTTGCCCTCTAGTAAAGTTTTCCTTAGAATTTCGAATGATCAGGGTCTTCCTCGGCGTCACCTCGTCTCCTCCCACTCACTCCCCGCCCCGCCCCGAAAGTTGACAGTGGAACTTTTTGCGACATCCCATTAACGCAGTGTCTCACTTCACTCTCCCTCCTTCTTCGACTTGCCATTCCTTCTCTCCCCCAGGTTTAATCTCTCCGACGCACGAGCTTATTAAGAGTATTGGTTACTAACCTTTTCTCCCCCCCATACTCTCCGACTCAAAGATCCATGTGGCGTACACAGTAGGGCGTCTCTTTTTGAGCGCAAGGACTGGAAAAATCAATGGGAATACATCAAAGCCTCCCTCTTAGGCCTTCGTAATAAATTTTTTCTTGACGCCTGGCGCGTGGCTTTTTCAATCCCTTTGCTTTCTCTCTTTTTGCCGCATTCACCAACGACGATAGGCGCGGAGCTGTTCGCAAGCAACATCTCTTCCCCTTCTATCAGTCTCTTTCCCCTCCTTTCAGCCGCACCCACCCCGTCGTGCCTTTGAGGTCCCGAACGCCCCCCTCTCCCACTCGAGAATTTTTCGAGCAAGGTCGAACTTCGGCCTATACCTTCTCCTAGAATGACAGCATTGGTGTGTTGCGTATCCTGATTTGCACCTATTCTATTTTTTCTTTTTTTTTCTCTCTTCTCCCCTCTTTTTTTACTTTTTTTTTTTTTTTTAGCATTCTCTCTTTTTTTTTTTTGTACCCGGAAACTTACCCCCCCCTCCGAATTCCTCTTTAGACAAACGCTCCCTCCACCCCCCCACACACCCCCACCTCCCCCCACACACACCCCAAACCCCTCCCAACATTCGCAAAACACAAACGCAAATAAAACCCCCCCCCCCCCAATAACCCCATCCTTTTTTTTCTCCTATCTATCTCCGATTTTGAGATACTATCCTTAGACACCAGTTAGTCATGATCCAGATGAGATCCCCCCCCCCCCCATGCAAGCCCCCTGATCCTCCTGTGTCTCCATGCCGTTCTCATGATCACATATGAAGAGAAATGTTTGGTTACTCAATCTTTATTACTCTCCACTTTTTTACCCATCCGTCATCTCACCTTCTTTTAGTCTACATCATGGTATGAAACCGAGGTCCATCCCCCCCTCTAACGATAACGCCACTTTTTTTTTCATACCCCTAATGATCTTTCTAAAGAGATTAGCCAGATTCTTACCGCATTCCAACATCAGCGTCCCTCTCCCGGCTTCTCACAACCGGACACCCCCTTCGGCTTGGCAACCGTCTTTTTCGAGTTATGTAGGCGAGATTGACAAAGTGAATTTTTTTAACATCGATTGATCTCATGCACCCCCCCTTTTAACCCGACCTCGAGTTTAATCTTATACCTTGGTCTATCCCCGGGTCCCCACAAAAATAAAAGGTCTGAGCCATTCTCCTTTTCCCTTTTCCCCCTGCGGTTTTCCTTTTCTCCATACCCATAAACAGCCTGTTTCAGCGGTTTCACGCATAGTTCATTCCTCCACAGACTTGACTCTGATTCAGCCACTTCTCCAGTCTTTTGAAGCCACTTCGTACACCCGCCGTTGCTCCCGGAAAGAGAAGTGCCCCCCTTTAATTGATGGTGTTGTCTTTTACCTCTCATTACCGATTGCAGATCTGGATTTCGACTAGCACATGATTTAAAGACTTACGGTTTGCCTTTTGATGCCTGTCCATCCCTTTTTCCCAAGTGAACAATATTCAGAATGCCATATCTTTTTTTTTTCGTGTTAGCACACCCTTTCCATCTCGCAAGACTTTTTTTGTTCCCGTTCCCTTCCTTTAGCTAGACAATAAAAGAAGTCCCCAGAGGGGTCTCTCTCAACCCATCTCTATCCGACCCTCTCTTTCTTTGAGCAGCTGTGAATCTTCGCGTCTTTTTTCCTTCTTTGAATTTTTATTCAAAGATCACCCCCCTTCCTTTTTTCATTTTTTTCATCCTTTTTTTCAGCCCCTGAGACCCCCCCCGACACCTTCCAGACAGAAGGTCAGTCCTTTTTCCCTCACCTTCCTGCAGATCCACTTTCGTTTCCAACTCAGTGGCAGGACAGGTTTTACGAGCCACTTTAGACCCTGTCTCGGTTTGTATTATTTTTCAATTAGTTTCGGATCCCCTTTCAAGACGCATATCTCCCTTGAGAGACATTCGATTTATCAATTACACTTCAGTTTTAGACCTCCTTCCCCCTTAGCAGTGCCACGTCACGTCTGGCGATGGTGACAAGACAGCTGTCTTTCTTACCTTCTCTTTTCCATTTTCCACCAATGAAGCAAATGGAATACTTCTTCCTCAGTACGAGCTTCTCCATGCTCATTCGATACCGTCGAGTAGCAACACTTACTCTCCTACTCTGGCCCCCGCTCCTGGCCTACGTAATGAGGACCGAGACCAGAGACCTTTGAATTTAACAGTTGACCCCAGAGAGGACCCCATCCCCTCTACGTAACCCCCTCCTTTTTCGCGCCCACCCTATTATCGTCGGGGCAGGGAGAGGTCAATAATCACGCGTTCGCATTCCTTTGTCGTTTTTTTATTTGAGAGCTTCGGTATTTTTGGTTGGGGGCAGTTCATGACTCTCATTAGCACTTTTCGAACTGTCCACGTCTCTTAGGGCATTTTTTCGCTTCTTGACGCAGGGTTTAGTTTTAACCCCCCCACCGGAAGACATCATAAACTCTCCTTATCACGAGGTCTCCTAGCTTTTTTAGCTCCCCACTGTCCTTTTTCCTCTGGACAGCGTACTTTTCTCTCGTTCCCTTGCTTTTGAACTTTTTGAGAAAAGTCTAGATTTCTTCCAGATGACTTAACCCGACTGGAACTGCTTTCGTTTTACCATGCCAAGACCATACCCCCCTTCCCACAGCTCTTTTGTTTTAGCTCTATAATGGCATAAATTTTCTCCCCTTTTGTGATGATGTTTTGATAGACCCACTATCCCCCCCCGTCTCTTAACCCCACTGAACCCTCACAGATTTTCCGCCCCTCACTTTAGGTGAAATATTTTGTAGTGACCCATCTGGAGACTGTTGTTTGACCTCTTCCCTAACTCCAGAGGTGAGTTTGTCTAGCACTCACACGAGGAAAGCCAAGCTCTTTTTCGAAGTTCAATTGTTCACGTCGCCTTCCGGTCGGCGTACTTTAGCTAATAATATAACGAAGGGAAGCGAAAAAGTGTGGTGTGTGTTGGCTGTGGGTTGTGTGGGGGTGGTGGGGTGTTTCTTCTTGGTTGGGTTCTGTGTTTTTTTGGGGGGTTTTGTGGGATTTTTTTTTGTGTGTTTTGTGGCTTGGGTTCTTGTTTCTTTATGGTGTCTTCTCCTTTTTGTTTTGGTGGGTGTGTTTATCCATATATTTTTGTGGTGGTTGCTTTCCTATCTATTTTTGTGTTGTTTTGTGTTTTTTTTCTTTTCTTTGTGTGGTTTTTCTTTTTTTTTGGTCGACTCTTACCCATGAAGATTTTTTCTTGTCGCGTGACTCCTGCTCTGCCCTCTGCTTTTGTCTCGTGTTATTTCTGAAGAATGCCATCTGCGCTTATATAAACAAAGAGTTTTTTCATATTTTTTTTTCCTGATAATAGAGTGGTGCCTCTTCTGAGGGGCTTTTTTTCTGCCAGCAATTCTCGCTACTTCATAACTAATGTTTCTTTGCCCCGTATGGGGTCAAGCGATTGGCGAAGTTATAGGACCCAGTTCTTCTCCCTAGGAAAGTTCTTTTTTCTTGAATTTCAAACGTTTTTAGGTCGCAACCCCTCTATTTCCTACCAGATGCTGTTGTTTCCCCCTCGCATATCGGTTTTTGCGCATTTTTTAAGGTGTTTGTCTTTTTCCCCCAGACCCCCAGTTGTAATTCTGCAAGACCATTTTCTCTCCCTTTTTTCCTGGAAGAGACTGGTCCGATCCGAGAAATCACTTTTGTTTACGTCTGGCGCTGTTTTCAACAATAGCCACTGATACTAGAGTTTTCGTCGCAGTTTTTCCTCTCATCCTAGAATCTTTCCCTACAAGACCAGCTCATCCCGCTTTTCACAAGTGATTCACCCCCCCGCATTGTTGAAGAGGCGAACATCCCCCCGCCTCGGCATACCGGCGCGGCAACCCCTTTTCCTAGTGGGAACGGTTTGATACGGCGATGCGTTTTGCCGCCTTCGGAACTGTTCCCCATCCGCGCCCTTTGCCCCCTCCACGCTCGGCTCAAACCTTTCAACCCCTACCCCCTAATTTATTTTGACAAACCTTAACGTTCCTTACGGGGCTATCCAGATGTCCCTTGATGCCGCATCGGAACATTGTTTGGCGTCCCCTCATGCCTCACTTTGATTGTCTACCGACGTGCACCCTCCCACGCACAAAGATTTTCCCTCTTGAAGACTGATTTTGATCTTCCAGCTGCACCCACATATCCACCGGTTTCTCTCTAGCAGGTATTTTCCCTCATAGTAAACTCCACCTCCACCAAAGCGTAGTTGCTCTTTGCCCATCCAACAGGGCACCGGATTTTTTCCCCAAATGTGCCCTATTTGACACCCTTGTCCCCCCCCTATAAGTTTCATTTGATACATGACAGCAAATTGTTTATGTCTCGTCGCCACATATATTACCGAATGACCCCACTTCTCTGGGATGGGTGATTTTTTAGCTAAAATTGCCATGTCCCCGCGCGCAGTGCGCCATGAATCCCCGTTCGCGACATGCATAGCATAGCCTCAGCTGTGTGAGTAGTTTTCCCAGATTTAGTTTCCTTTCCTTTCGATGCTGTTTTCCTTGACCAAGACAAAAGTGGGTCCCATCATTCTTTTTTCCCTCCTAAGTGTCACTCCTGTCTCACTCCCTCGATTTCTGGTCTAAGGTAGGCCTTTTCGTTGACATGCGACCTTTTATATTTAACCCCCAATACAGGCTCATAAAAGCATGTTCGCGCCTCCTTGAGTTCGTTCTCCTCCCCTCTGCGCCTACAGACCCCCATCACCAAATTTGTAGAGACTCTGGCCTCTCTCCCCCCTCCTTCCCCCTCGCAAGACCGCGCCTTAAACTTTTAATGCAAAATGCGTCTTTTGTTTTTTGGTAGTTCCTGTATAAATCACGAATGAAGTCGATTGTCCCCGAATTTTTCTCTTTTTTCCGGCATTCATTTATCTTCTTTTCTTTAATGAGCTTCTTAGCCTCCTCCCTCCTCCAAGAGTTTGACGTTGTTCTGGGAATTTTAGCTGGGATATTCATCATCCAATTTACCAAGGCATTTGTGACAGCATACATCTGTTATCGGGATTACTTCTCCCCCCTTCTCGTTTTTTCCCACACCCTTATCTTTGATCGCAGTCCTGGCCCATCCCACCGACCCCTGCCAAGAGGAGAGTGCTATTTTTGAACCTATAAACTCTTTTCTTTTCTTGTATTTTTTTCCTCTCTTTCTCCCCCTTTTACAGCAAATCTCCCCCCTCTCCTTTTTGATTGATTTGGAGGTCCGATTCATAATGCCGAGCCCTGCATTCCCCCTAGCCGGACCCTTCGCCTTGACATTATTATGTGAACATCTCTAAAAACCACCGGGCTAGCAGAGAGTCTGGCACCACAGTAGACACTCTTGAGATTCTTCGTTTTTCTTTTTTTTATGTGGATGCAGAGACCCCTTTCTTCTCCTTGGATTTTGACTGTCGAAAGTGCCGCTGACTATTTTGCGACACTCCTTAAGGTCGCCGCACCTTGTGGCCCTCGGGCCTTTGGATCGGTTCCGACTTTTTCGCCAAACTTTCCTTTTAACCATCTTGGACTCCCCTAACGTGAAACTTTTTTGCCATAGTGTCCCTTTTGTGCTCCCCTGGAGGCCCTTTCCCCTATCGCATCGGGAATTTTGCGTTCCTGGACTTTTTTCTTCCTGTACTTTTCCCAGTTTTTTGCCAAGACACGGGCCTGCACGCTTAATTCCGATTTACGTAATTCTCCTTCACCCCCTTCTCGCGACTTTTTTTCTCTTTTCCCCATGGCTGCTTTTCCTGTCGTTGCAATTGCTTAATACAGATTGACCTATTTTGATCTTATGCGCAGCAAGATTGTATTTTTGACAGTCCTGATCTTCTAATTTTTTTAGAGATTTACAACTTCCCCCCCCCCTCCCCCTGATTCTCCTTCCCACTTTTCATGACATTTCTGCACTCTGAGCGCCTCGAACACAGACTGATTGTCGGAGCCCTGTTTTTTAGGAACTGTTTTTAGTGAACACAAAAACCACCCCAACCCCCCCCTTCTTTACTCTTCTCTCTCTGATGTTAGACCCTTTTTTAGCGAGCTTGCCGCGGACGCGGAGATTTTCTTCCCAGTGACTCCCCTCTATAATAGAATTTAGTTTCTCTTAGGGAAACTTTTCTTTTATTCTTAAGCTTTCTTCCCTCCTTCGATCACTTTTCTCTGACCCCTTTCCTATTTCCTCTGAAGCAAACGGCTGTATCGTTTCCTAACATCGCCTGAACCTTCAACGGATCTAAGTCGTTCGGTTTCGTTGTATAATTCTTCTTTCTTCTTGCAACACTTGCATATTTTATGCTGCCAAGGTTTCCGTTTTTTTAATGGAAAGACACATGTTGTTGTGATTTTCACAGGTTCTTCGACTGATTTATCTTTTCCCCTCCTAACACTTCACTCGTGCTCCAGAATCTCGTCCCCCGATTCTTTTCCTGCCCCTGACTCTCTGATTTTTGTCTTAATTCTTTTTGTTAAATTGCGGTCCTTTCTCCCCTCGGCCCCCCCGTCGCTTTTCTTCTTTTTCAAAGGCCTTGGCTGGCGCCCGTGGTGTTTATTGCCGTTGCAGCGTCTAACTGTTTCCCATCTGTTCCCTGCTCACCTTTGTCTTCCATGCCTGATGATTAACCGTTGTCCTCGAGTTCATTGCCTAACTTGACACAATTCAGCCTGCACCCTGCAGTTTCCTTTCTTTTTTTTTTTGACCATCCCTCCCTGCCCTATATTTGACCCTTTTCATTTATCATCATGCTAGGTCGATTTGTTCTGTTCCTACAATAATATGAGTTATCGTTGCGCTTTAGACCCCCCTCTCCCTTGAGGGACTTTTTTTCTCAGCCGACCCTTTGGCCACTTCCCTTTATAAGATTGCCTATCTCTTCTCACCTCCTTCCCCCGTTACGTGACCATTTTAGTGACTCTTCCGTGGACTCCCAATTTGATTTTTGCAGATCAGATAGAGCCCCTCTGTTTTTGTTTGCAAATTCGCATGCTTCTCTTTTTCCATGGTAGAGTTCCCCCGCGTTACCTCTAAACAACGCCCTTTTTTTTTGGAGCTTAGCATCAAGTTTTTTCGTATCCTCTTCGTCGATTTTTTTTTCCCCGAAATCTTTCCTTTGCATTCGCCATTTCTCGGTATCCCCATGCCTTGATTTTTTAACCACCATAACGCCTTTCTTCTTTTTTTCCTTGCCCGTGGAGATTTTGTGTCCCCCGGCTCCACTGCTCATACCTAAATAACTTTGTGTCCCGTGCTGTGCGTCAATTGTTGCGGCTTCCCCTCCCCAAATTTTCCCGCCCTCCTCTATTCCTTTCCCCGTCCATTACACGTAGATTTGTACACCCACAGAAATTTTGTCAACGTGTCCCTTTTTTAATAAAGTTTGCCCTCCCTTCGCTCACTTTTCTTGCCCCCGGGCCGCGAATAGTGTTGTCAGCCCCCTCTCTGTCCCTCTTTGGTGCGTTGCCGTGTCCTTAAGTTACGCCAAATGAAGTCTAGAGGGAATTCTATTATTCTCCTCCCTTGGGTGGGATATCTTCTTTTCTTTCTCTCTTTCCGCCTAAACCTTTCCTGATGACCGGCACATCATCGTCCCCCATATGTCTTTCTTCCCCCCCCTCCGCTGCCGGGCTTTTTCCACAATTTGTCGTGATCTCTTTTTAAATTATTATTATATTTTTTTCCATCGCCCCCCCAGAATAGTTCGGATTTCGGCCCTCTGCGTCGGAGCTGAAATTTCCTTCTGCTAGCATCGCCCCCTCCCAGGGCACGCACCCTAAATGACAATTTGCTTTTAGTAAGCTATGCGGGAGACACGATCGACATTCAAGAGTCCCCAGCGTTAATTTTTTTTCCCGAGCAGGCTTTTATCCCCGAGACTTCCTCTTCATTAATCTGTCTTGATCCCACGCATCCTTTTTTTCTTCTCTTCCTTGCACGCGGAGTATCCTGTAGATGTATTCACCCTTTTTTCCTTTGCGCTTTTACTCGCGTTGCCGACGTTTTCTTGTCCACTCTCCTTCCATTTTTCTAACCCCCCCTGTTCTGCTTTTTATTATCGCCCAGTACTTTGAGTTCAATACACCCATCCCCCGTAACGCTTTCCTTCTCGGACCTGATTTTCGGCTGGCTGCTCGCAGCCTCCCTTAGACCAGTTCGTTTACTTTGCGCCTTCCACCACAAGTTTCCGAGAGTTTTTAGCGCCCGACCAAGTTTTTTCTGGTTAGTTTTTTTTTTTTTTTTATTTATCTCCACCCACGACCTAGTTCTTAGGAAGAGTCCTTAACTTTGCCAGTTCACACGTTCACCCTGCGGATTACCCCTTCCTTCTTCGTTGTAGCCCCCCCGCTTCCAAGGCCGATAAACTTCCCCGCTCGTCCAACTTGTTCTGCCGAGCCCCGTGCAATGCTTATCTTTTTTTCCCTTTCTGATTTTATTACACCCCACTCACCCAGTTCTCCACTCCTTCTCCCTCAGCCCATGTTTCTTTTTCGGCTCGCTTCCAGCCCTTGATTTAATCCCAAAGCCACAGTTGCGAATAAGGTTAATGGTACACCCTCGCCGATATTTTTTTTCCCTGCCGCTGTCCCGTGGATTCTTTGAACACTCTCCAATGTCTCGCCAATTTTCGACACACCCTTCCCACAAAAACCCCACCTTAAGTATTCATTTCTACCAACATTGGCACCATTTACCTTTTTTTTCTCCTCCCTCCTTCCGAAGTCCCGACATGCCTGCCGCCGTTTCCCCCCAATCCAGGTGGATTTACAGCAGCATGAAGCCTCAGTCATTTGCAATTCCTCGAAAAGTTTCCTAGCCCGCATCCCTTGCGTTTTTTTCTCTATTTCCATGATTTCTTCCAACCGTAAGAATCAAATTCTAGCGGACTCCTGCGATGATATGCCCGTCTCTGACTCCAGCAAAATTCCCGGTCGCTCCATTCACCCTTCCCTCCACTTTTTTTTTTGTATGAACTTCTCCTTCGTCCATGGTTTAAGAACTTCCCACACCCTTTCGCGACAGAGTTTGCCATAATATTTTTTTCCGTCCCATGCGACGCCTCCCGATCCTCTACACCCAAGTTTCCCCTGCACGTCCTTACTTCTTGCATCACTATTTCGTCGCTTTCAAGGATAATTATAAGTCCAGACTTGACTACAGACCAACACAGCCCTTTGCGGAACTGCGCGATTGGGATTGCCTTTGCGAGAGGTCATATTTACTCCATCTTTTATTCCTTTGTCTTCGTTTTAAAATTTGACCCCCCTCCTCACTTTTAGCACAAGGAGTTATTACAAGTCCCTTCCTGAATTTGCAAGCGTGTGAAACCTGTTTTTTTTTCAACCGCTAGTGCGAAATCCCAGTGAGGAGTTTCAGCCAAGTACCCCAGGCCATGGCCCCGGTCCCAGTCCCATATTTTTCCCCTTGGCCCTTTTCTGATTGACCCAATCTACCCTTGCTCTGCCCAGTATTTTTCTTTCTTAATATTGCCAACCTTTTGATGCTCGAACCAGGCAGACGTTTTTTCTATATACCTATGCAAACCCTTTTCCCTCCTCCCTTTTTTTCTTCGTCCTCCTCTTAGTTAGTCATTTCAACCTGGCATTACGAACGTTCGTCAATGCATCCCTGCCCGTCTCCGTCCCACCCCATAGTGACAGTCGCGCTGACTCCTCTTTTCAGAAGCCCCAATTTGATCCCCGGCTCACCCGCGATGAAGCCCACTTACATTTTTTACTCATATATAATGCTTCACGCCAGTCCTCTCATTGCATCCCCCTTTCTTTTGGTATACCTCATTAGGATTCTTTACACAGAAACCGACTCCCCGACATTCCGCCCCCCCCCCCCCCCCCCCCCACCCAGACCCCCCCCCCCCCCCCCCCCCTTTTGAACTCTTTTCGCTCAAGCGAAAGCTTTTTACAACTCATCGATCATACTGAAGATTTCTCAACAACCCAACGTTTCGAGTTCTGCCCGTCTGTTTACGTTAATTTGTATTGCCACTTTCGTCTCCCGCTCTCTTTTCCCCCCCACCCTCTTTTTTCGTAGCGGCAACCTTGTGACCCAAGATGCTGATTTAAAGAGTTTTACGTGATTCTACTTTCCCCACCAACCTCACGACCCGGCTCTTTCCTCTTGCCTAGTCTACCCAAAGTTAGGGTTGATTTAGAGACCTACCCCCCTGCTACCGCGGTTACCCTCCTCTTTTACCTGTTGACACGACTGGCCCCCCCAGCGATGAATTTCCATTTTCCTATTGATCCCAACTTCGTTCCTCTACGGGCAGTCCCTCTTCCGCTCAATGCTTGCGACATCACCCTTTTGTTCCTGTGTGTTCCTCCTTTTAAAGCGAGCTTTCCCGAATCAGGAGTCTTCGCTTCCCCATGATTTATGGATCCTACTTGATGTTCGTCTTGCTCGCATTTTTTTTGTAAGTAAGCTCACGTTGCACCCTTCAATGGCCTTTACCTAGCCGCATCTTTTTTTCCCTCCCATTCTTTTTCCCCCCGATTTTTTTTTTTTATTTCCCGAGGCTAATTTTGAACCGCGATTGCCCGTACATCACGTGATCTTCTCCCCGCCGTTTCGTCCTCTCGAACCCCCGCTTCGCGAGTCAGCCGTTTCGTGACGCTTCGCTACTGAAACATTTCCTTTTTTTAATGCGTGCCCCGATATCCCGTCATGATACTTTTCCCTGCCGCGATCACTCAAACCCTTTCCCTGCCCCAATGCGAATTAGTCTTGACAACACGTTTACGACGCTTGACCGCCCTTTGCAACCGGCCCTGTGCGCGTTTTCCTGCGCCTGCGCCGATGCGTTTTTTTATTTTGTTGTAAGCCTGGCATCGTAACAGATTCCAACTTTCCATTATTTCTCCTCACTGCTCATTTAGAACAGAACTATATTTTTTCTTTCTTGTGCATTGCTCGCGTGTCGGTCCCCGCGTTTGATATGTCTCTTCCCTTTTCCCCGAACTGCTACTTTTTCTGAAGTACCCTCTTGGTAGGCGGTAGTAGCTTGTTGGATCCACAGCACTCAATTATGAAGTCGGCCTTCGCGAGCCTTTTTGCGGAACCCACATCCCTTTTTTTCTCCTTATATTCCAAGGCTGAGCTCTCAAGAGTGAGAACACCTCGGAGTGAGCGATGCCGTCCGCCTGTATATGCCTGAAGGCGAATCTTCGTGCGGTCGATCAGAGCACTGCCTTTTCCTCTGCCCATACGTAGCTGATGACAGTTTTAATTTATCAGTGGCTCTTTGAGCCCAGAAGGACGTAATCTCCTTCACTCCCTTCTTTACCCCCCTTCATTTTACTCTCGCCCCCCGCTGCCAGCAGCCCTCTAAGCTCCCACAATCGAAGTTCTAGACAGTACCTCGCTCGTGATCCCCCGAGGGGATGACGCTTTACCAAGTTGATAGTCTTTGTTTTTTTTTTGACCTGTTAAAGAGCTGAAATGTTTTTTTTCCCTTTCATTGATTGTCCCACCATGAACCACTAATCCCCCCGACCCAGACTAATGTCGGCCGTCATTCGTCTCTCGCCAAGCATCGGCCTCCCTGCGACCCTTTTGCTCCTGCTTCTTGTTTCTCCTTCCATTCGCTTCGCCTTTCACACGAATGAGAAACCCCCCCCCCAACCCCAGGGCCCCACAACCACAACCGCCACCTGCACAGACCCTCATGCCACCCCCCCCCCCCCCCCCCCCACCCCCCCCCCAATTATGACCTTTTCCCCATTTCCATTGTTGAAGTATGAGGTTTTCAAACCTTTTTTGTGCCCACACTTGACTTTTTTTTCTTTTTTCCTGTAACAAAGGACAACTCTTTCTTTTTGGTGTTACGTTAGAATTTGGTTATTAAGGTTGAAGTGTTAGGAATTCCTGTCGTTGCAAACGTACACGACTGAACCACGTAGCAACTCACCACAGTCTATTCTCACCCTAAGATGGAGAGAACAAAAAAGTCCATGGCAGAAGTGTGTCTGGGGGCTGTGATAGTGTTGTTTTCCGTTTGTTGTTAGTGATTTTTGTATCTGTTT
>Ga0179593_1465522_pt1 | contig 18185 bp, 14 predicted proteins | sample CZODoug2_1_08_16_FD_185931 | JGI IMG/M metagenome (GOLD analysis project Ga0179593, IMG submission 185931) | Vadose zone soil fungal communities from Angelo Coast Range Reserve, California, USA - CZODoug2_1_08_16fungal (PacBio error correction) | ecosystem: Environmental > Terrestrial > Soil >... | reverse complement strand
CTTGTACTGTTTTTCAACTATCTTCCTATTGGATATTGAGAAATAAGCTTGCTCGGTTCGGGCGTTGCGTTAGTCTTTGCACTCTCGCCCCCGCTGCTCCATTTCCGCATGAATGCGGGCTTATGCCTTTGTCAGACTCTACCATTTCACCGCGGTATACTTCCTCAAGGTCAAGTTTTTTGGCAGCCCAATTTTAACACCGTCGATTAACCCCAGACTCCCCTCCTGGACCCTTTGAAGGTTCGTCTGAACGTGCTCGGTCTTTAGCAGGTGGTGAGGTTGGTACGACGTATGCTCTTACTCCGTAAGACAAAACTTTCCCCCTCTTTCTGTTTCTTGTCTTCTATTACGTGCGTCTCCGTTAACCCGGTCTGGCGGCTCGTGATTTTCCTTCCCTATTTTGCTTTAAATTCCAGCTAGCTTCTTTCCGGCGAGAGGTCATTATTTCCCGAAGAGGCTTGTGTATTCCTTCTCCCCCTGAAGATATTAAAATATTTTCCCTTGACTTTTGAACTCTTTGAGGAGGTTTTTTTAATCTCGGGCTTCGGGATTTACTGGGGAAGTTGTCCTACCTTCTCTTATCCCTAGAGACAGCATCCACTTTTTTCGGGCGGGCTGGGCAACCCCCCACACCCCTTTTTCCTGACCCTTTCATTATCGGTCTCGGTGGGATGATGATACTTTGCTGAGATGGTATTGTTGAGATTTTCGTTGGAGGCCCTTCGTATTTTTAGAGGGGCTTTGCCCGCCACGCCCAGTGATTTTTTTCTTACCGTTTTGCCGGGGTTCTCCGCAGGGAGAAGATGGCGTGATGCTTCCGGCTAGACGGCCTTGATCACCTCCCCCTCACGTAATCTCCGTCGCACTGTGGAACCCCCCCATTCGTTTCATGCCCCAAACTTCCTAGGTTCCCCCATACCCGACGTGTCTCCCCTTGCAGTTTCCTCCAGTCTTCTGTCACTTTTCGGCTTCTTTTGAGCGACGTGTGTGCTCTTGCTTGACCCCTTTTTACCTGTTCAAGACTTTTCGGTCTTTTCATTTCTATGTGATTGTACCTTTGTGGTCCTGGTTCTTCCCCGAAATGGGTTTCGGGATAATTGACATTTGGCACTCTTCCCCGTTTATGCACTCGTACCAACAACCTGGGCTCAATCCCCAACCTCCGCTTAAGCAAGTAATTAAAAACTTTAATAAACTCCGAACTTGAGCATTGAGATAACCCTCTCTAACCGCTCTAGCCACCCCCCCCACCCTGTTTTCCAAGGGCTGTTATTCGGTAACAATCCATTTTGCACCCCTCACGGAGACTCCGACCACTCGCCCACTCACCTCTAATTGCTACCCCCCCGCTATCGTCAACTAGGGCCTTTCTGTCTTCGTCTTTTCTCCCGCTCCCTTCGCATTCCCGGTAATCTTCTTCCTAGTTGGAAAGGAGCAACGGTACTCCTGAGAAACCCCCGTTTAAGGGGCCATCTTTTCCTGTCAATCTTGCGAAATCTATTTTCGAACTAGGGTAACCGAGTTTTTTGTTCCAAGGGCCCCAGGACCCCTTTATTACTGCCCCCCAAGCAACTTCGACGAAATTTTGGTTTCCTTTTTTCGTTATCTTTCCCCCCCTCTTCGGCCGACCTCGTCGGGAGCGTCATTCTCCTCCCTCTCTCCACCCGATTACGGACAGGTAGTCGCAACTTCCTTTCTTACTCATACTTCAAGGTAAGGAGTTTTTAGGGGGAAGTCTAGGTGCAGGGCTCTATTCAGAGCTTCCCCCACAGCTTCTCCTATCTCTCTATATCATCCTTTTTTTGTTGTGAGATATTGCGCTGCCTTGGGACAGGCGTTTTTTAAGAAAGAGTCTTCCTGTCTCCTAACGAATTTTCCCCCCCATTCGAGTCCCTCTTGACCTTTTCGAGCACTCTATTCCCTCTTTTTGGTTATCGCCGTTTCTTAAATTTTCGCCCCCTCTCCGATTTTATGAGCCTTCCCCAAGAGCAAAGATTTTGTCTTTTTGGTTCCCCGCATCCTTCCGGCCGTTTGTTCTAGCGAAACCCCCTCCCTCTTTCACCCGTAACGCATGGAGCTTGAATAAACTCCTTACCCTTTGATCTCCTGTATCATTGGCTCCTTGTTTTTCTTCCCTTTTTCCACAAAGGGCTGTGTCTTTCTGATATTCTCGATACGACGTCGCAGAATTCAGTTTCCGCTCGTTACTTCGTAGTAAACGTCTTCGCCTCTTTTTGTTCCAATTCCCTTTTTCCCTCTTTGTTTCATACAGCCAGGTTTTTGCATCGAGCGAGCGTAGGACTCTATCTGCTTCCCGCTTTCCTTTAAAGTGTACGATTCGCTTGAAGCGTCTTTTTTTCTTCTCTCAATTTTTGTGCCCTTGCATGTAACGTTGACCGAGGAAACTCCTTGCAAAGTCCCCCTTCTAACCCACCTCCCACCGTACCTCCCTCCTTGAAGCCCAGCGGTCCTGCAAAGGTACCCGATATTTGGGGGAAGTCCCAATTTCTGGCCACCTTTTCTCCCTCTAGGGCCAATCTGACACTTTTCCACTTGATTCTGTGTGACGGTCCTATACGTCAGGATGTCCCGGATTGGTCCCCCCCTCATTGGGGCGGCCCCGAACCTCCGATTTGGCCCCCAGAGTAGTGAACGTTACTTACTTCTTCTCCGTAACCGCGGCCTTGCGTACACCCTACACAACTTGTGCCCCTCCCCCCCCGCCCCCCTTTTCCCCCCCAACGATCCACCCCGGCACCGCGCGGACAAGTTCCCCCCTTCCACCTTCCCCCAAATCTCTTTTTAGGTCCATTCCCTTACAGAGCCCTCTCCCCCCCCTCGACGAAGAAACGCAATCGGACCCCCCCCCCAGACTCGAGCGAGCATCCATGTTTCGGTCCCTCATAAGCCGTCCTAACCACCCAATTTAGTGGCACCATCTCAACCACCCAACCCCCGCGTCTCTGCTCACCGTGTAGCTCATCACGTTATATCAAATTTGCCCCCTTTCCTCCCCCTCAAGCCAAAACCTAAAACCCCGACTCAATTGGACCCCCAAAAATCATGCTTCCCCCCTTTGTATAGTGGTATAAGTTTTCCGACCCCCCGGACCAGTGTCCGTATCCTATTCCGCGTCTCAATCCAAACTCACTGTATCCTTATCCCGATTAAAAATTTTTCAGAGAGATCCGCCGTGTTTTATAAACTCCTTAAGACCCCCTTAATCCTTTCATCCTGCTGGTCACTATTTTGACCCCTTTCCCCCCTCCGACCCTTTGATCTCAACGTCCTCCCCCCAATTCACCCCCTTCCAGCCGATTCTCCGACTAAGAAGAAAAGCTAAACAAAATTCTTTTCCCCTTGATTGGCGGTTTTATGACTGTGTTAACATGCTTTTCCCCCCCTTTCCAGATAGTGTCTCTGACCGCGTTCAACCGGTCCTCCACTTGCGGATCCATGTCACGCCTCTGTCCCTTACTCCTTATTGACTAGAACTACCCCCTGCCACGCCAAACACGGCCGCCGCCTCCGAAGCTTTTTTTTTCCTCATCGTTCATAGGCGGTTGAAACAGGTCCCACCAAAAATTTTAATACCCCCGAGATAGATAGCCCGTTTTTCAACTGCATTGCCGATGCTAGATCCCTCTGCTGTCGGCTCGGAGTGCGTGTGTTTTGTTGCAGTGTGCCTTCTTAGGTCTATACCTGAGTCCCTCTCCATTCACGGATGACATTCCCCTCTTACTGTTTGGCAGATCCGCATGTGCTCCCCTTGCCCGATTTGACACTCTTTCGGAGTTGGTTGGGTTTCGAAAAGGAACACCTCCTGATACCAACCCGTCTCCTTTGTTTGCCCTTTGTTGCGGAGTATTCGTTAGGATCTGAGGGCCTAGCCGGTGGTGAGCGGGGAACTTGGACGTCATGAGACTTCAGTACCGTGTTGACGTGGACTCAAAACGGTGCCATCCTTTCCCTTTTTTCTCGCGTGATTTTCCTTTCTTACGTTGCTTTCAAGAACACGGTGTCGTTCGGCCGCTGCGGGTTTCTTTCCCCAGTGATGGTTGCTTTCCTCCTGCAATCAGTCCCTGATGGCTTCCCCTCCATTGGAGTGGACCCGTCATTTTGTCTCCTTTTCCCCCCTCTCTCGATTTCATTAGATGCATTCCCACGTCTTCGTTGGTTTTCTCGCTTGGATTAACTGCTGGAACTTTTTTCTCTCCCGCTTTTTTCTTAGCTCCGCAGATCGTTCTTTTGTTCCGTGGGGAAAACTCCAATTGTTGTAGAATTTTTCCCTTTTTTTTTTTTCGTTCGACCTGGGATGTTGCGTCTCCTGTAGGAGATGGGATTGTTTTGAAGTTTGCTGTTGGAGGGAGTTTTTTTTTTCTCAGGGATGCTTTTTTTCACCCTTCTTTTTTTATGTTTATTGGTGGTGACTTTCTTTTTCTCCGCTGGTTTGATTGATTAACGGTTCTTGCCCCCCCCTTCCGTGATTTTGATTCCCCGCACAAGGTTCCTCCCCCTCAGTCCCCTTCCCCGAGTTGACAAATCGGCGTTTCTCTCCCCCCCCCTTCGTGCTTTACCCACATCGCTAGTGGTTTACAGGTTTAATATTTTTCACGAACTGTCAACTTGATGCAAAGTGGGATCGCGGACCACCCTGATTTAAAGTGTTTACCTTTTCCCTTTTGCTGCCACCCCGTATCGTTCCCGTTTCAGAACTAATTCTCCTTTCCTTTATCGGTGTGCTTGTGAGGGTTCTGTCACCCACCCTTTTTTTTGTTTAATGTCTCTGGGACCTCTGTTCCACTGTCTTATTTAACCTCGGTCCGTCCAGGACTCATAATAGAGCCCCCCCAGATGGTCCCCTCGAACCCATAATGGTCGAACCCCGTTCCCCTATCACCTTTCGCCTCATTTTCTCCGCTTCCTACCGATCGCTCTCCAAAACCTTTCCTTCTTTTTTTCCAATCATTTAGTCCCCTCCTCTTAAGTGATGACCGAATCACCGAATTTCCCCCTCTTTCTTCTCTCCCCCCTCTCGTCCATTTGCGACTTCCGTCGTACGACTGCATAGCTCCCAGCGGCCACCTTTTCCATCTAGTTTTCACCATGCCACCTAGAGGTACTGCCCCCCCTTCTTGATCTTAAAGTAAGATAGTTTATTTTCCTTTTTTTTTTTTGCCAGGCGTTACGGTGAAAGAGGGAAGTTCCTTTTTTTTTACACCTCTCATCCTTGTTTTTTCTTATGTTTACCCCCTCCCCTTCTAACAGAAAGCTTCGGGTTCGTCTTAGCTCCCAGATCTTCCAGACCTATTTTTTTCTTCCCCGACCGCCCAGCGAGACAGCTTGGTGGACATTTCTCGACGCAAAACTTGATACTCCCTTCCAAGGTAGGCCGCAGGTGGAGCGAGAATTGGTGCATGTTTTCCTTTTTCCTGTGGCTGAATAGACTCCCCCATAAATCAAATCCTCGACGTAATCCCAACGTGCAGGAGATCTTGATTTCTGCCGAATTTCCCTTTCCCCTCCCACTTCTAAGAAGAATCCTTTCTCCCTTGAGATAGTAGCTGACACTTCATTTCTGAGCTTTTCCCCCCTCCTTCCCCGCTGGTTCTCGCTCGAGTCGGACTGGCGCCGCTCGAGGTCTTCCTCGAGGTAGTCTTCCTCCTCAAGACATCGTCAAAAGATTGTTTGCGGGACAGGAGCCTTTCCTTGTCCTGGCAAACAACCTTCTTTTCCCTCTTTCATACAGTAAAGCTTCTCTCTTTCCGTGCGGGTAGATGCCCAAATGATATCGTTTTTTTCCATTGTACCTCTCTTGTTTCGCAACCCAACTATATTGTGAGGAACCTTTCCCGCTGGATGAGAGAAGATCCTCTTTGAAGCTGCATCCCCCCCATTTTGTACTTCGAGAAGTTAACGATTTCGGGTTTTTTCTCCGCTTCCGGCTCCTCCCTCAGCTTGAGGGGTACGAGCCCTAACCAGCCCCTGACCCTTTTTTTGACCCGATATTACCTCCTTGATAGAGTGGATAATGAGTTGCTTCTTCCGTTTTCTCCCTCTGTTTTACTTTCCAGCTGGAAACTGGGTTTGGCGACGAGCTTTTTCACCCCATTGGTAAGTTGGAGAAGTCCCAAGTTGGAACGTGGCCCCCCCCTCATCCATAGACAGCACCATCGGACGAACTACCCCCCCAATTTTACATACTCCAATGGAATCCCCTGAAAGAGTCTGAACTGTACCCGCCCCCCTTTTTCCCCGCAGCTTCCCAACTGTCGCAAACTTAGCCTTAGACCCCCTTTTTTCAAAATCTTCCCTTCCTTTCGACCGTACCCAGTTGGAATTTCGAGGGAACGATCTTCTTTTCCGTTTCCGCCTTCCCTTCAGCTTTGTTTCGGAGCCATTGACAAGAAGACCTCCCTTCCTCTTTCAACTATGAAAATCTTACTCGTACGCCTGTTTGCTGGATAAACTTTAGGCTCCAAAGGCCGCCAGCCCCGCCCTCGCAACCGCCCCGATAGCCCCCCCTTCCCCCCCGGTCAACGTCATAGTTCGGAAGTCAATAATTCGCCAGATGGTCCCCCCCCCAGGAGACCCTCGGGCAAACCAGTCCAGCACAACTTGCTTCCCCTTTCTCACGAAGACGTCGACACCCCAGGTTTGGCCCCAGCGCCAATCCAAACTAAAAGTATGCCTCTTCTCCCCTAACCCCTTTATAGCCCAACTCCAGAAGTCCAGACCGAAATCCGCACCCACCCCCTCATGAAGAAGTTGTAACAAATTCGTTTCTACATTGAAGACCGCCGCTTCGTCCCCCCCCCCTCACTCCCCGCGTCCTACCTGATATGAAGGATTATACCGACAAAAGGTCTCCCCCCAACATCTAGCTCCCCCAAAAAAGTTTTTTTGATCACCGCTCGGCTACTCCCAACCCTGCCCAGATTTTGAATTCACAATCCCGACGCCCATAGTGGCCCCGTTCCCCCCCCACCTTCAGCCGATCCAGCAGAACATGACGCACAAACGTTTCTTCCCAACCCCCCTATTCTTGCGGTTTTGGGATCTTTACGGTGTAAATGCGAAGAAACACCCACGGTACTCCGATCGTTGCAAACCCCTTTTTCCATGTCCCAAATTTCCGGCATCTCCGCCATTCGCCCCCTGTCCAGGGGTGACCCTTATTCGAGTCCTTTCCTACGACTCAACTCCCACGACCAAACACGGCCTACAAAAGCGCAAGAGTTTTTTCCCGATAGCTGTAACGTTTACAGAAAAAGGACATCTACCCCCCCCTCCTATACTCTTTATTGTTTTGTAGAGAGGAGCTCAGCGGTTTCCCTTTCCTTCCTCTTATTGTCGAGAGACACTTAGCAGCGGCGGCGTCGTGTTTTTTTTCCTTCCTGTGAATATTTTTGTTCGCTTCTCCAGGGGCCCTTCATTAGGCGAGTTTTACCTTCCCCTCCTTTCTCTCGACGTGAACGCGGGCTTATCGAAAAGATCGTTCCTTTCCCGGGGGGGTCTTTTACACGTAAATCGACCAAACGACCCACCTCTTCCCCGGTGTGAAACGTTTGGCTAGTTCTCTGGCGAAGAGAATTCCCTTCTACATCTTTTTTTGAAGAGTTGGATTCCCCTCTTCCTCTCTGTAGGCTGTGTGATACCAAATCCGGTGCCCCCCCCCCCCGGAGTTTTGATGAGAAGATTTTTTTCTCTGATGGCGCCCTCCACCCTGGCCGGCGGATCCAGCGATGGGGGTACTAGATTTCCCGGTACGACTTTCCTCCAGATGTGCGATGCTCGTCGTAGTTTGCTACACGGGTACCCCCTTTCCCTGTCTTCAATGGCATATCTCCAGCATTGAAAATTGAAATTGTTGCCACTTTTTCTTCCCGGTGTTTTTATTTTTTTGCCTTCCCTGTTTCTTTTGGCTTAAAGCGTATGTTTTCCGCTTTCTCCCCTCCCTTTCCCTTGTTCGTGGGATTCGGTTGTTGCTTGCCACTCAGTGGTGTGCGAAGGTTTTTTCTCTTTCCTCCTGTGATGCTGGTGTTTTTTGACTGGGTTGCCGATTGTTTGCGGCGTCGAGGGGCTGCTCTTGCCCTTTCTTTCCTCCTCCCCTACATAGTGACTTTGTGCAGGTGTTCCCGCAGGCGTTTATTTTTTTCTTCCTTTTTCTCCCTGGCGACAGGGATCGCAAACGGCCATTCCCCGTTTTTCCTTTCTTTCAAGGTTAAAAAATCGGTTTTTTCTAAGAACCCCACTCTTCTCAAATACTCCCGTCTGGCTCAAGTTCTTGTGACTTTCCCTTTTCGTGAAAGTTCGAGCCCTTGCCCGACTAGGCGACGTTTTTGCCGGAACAGTGAATTGATTGCCCCCTGTCTGGTACAGTAATAAACCTTTTTCCTTCCGTGCGGGAGGGGATTTTACGGGGTTTCCGGGTTTTTAGTTCCCCTCCATGGGATGGCCCTTCCCCCGTCTGGGCCTCGCGACGTTTTCTTCTTCCTGCACGAGTTTGATGCACACCAAAAATTTTCCCTCCCTTATCCACAAAAAGTTTTTAAGCTCAGCTTTTAGTCACCATTAATAACTAAGAACTCGTTAGCCTCCTTAGTAATACGCTAAGATCTCCTCTACAACCCCCCCTGGTCCTATGGTAGTTAGAACCTCCCCTCCTTTCCCCAGCCACCCTAAGCTTATTTCAATCCGACCCACACTACCACTCTTCCCTACCTAGTGCCGATATTCACCCCTTCTTGAGGCCTGATTTCTTACCGAAGGATCTCCCTGACCTCCTGAATATCTTAAATATAGGTTGGAAAGGAACAGAGTAAGACACTCTCCCCCAGTTGATAGTTCAAAGTATCTTTTTATTCACCGTATTTCCTCGTCGTTATTTTTTTTTTTTTTTTTTTTTTTCGGGATTTTAAAGTCTGAAAGCCCCTTTTTTCCCCCAGGAAACGGGTTATGCTTCCCCCATGCACTTAGAAGAAACTTGCTCTTTTCCTTTTTTCTTTTTTTAGAGGATATCTAAGGCAGATCGTTTTTTTTTTTTTTTTCCTGCCCTCTCACTCGGCGCCGAGACCTATGAGACCCTGTTTTTACCGACTTCCCCCTGCCGTGCTTACCTCAGTAGTCAAGCAGGTTTGCGCACAAGTTTTCCTCATTATATTTCTTTAATTCTCCCCCCCCTAATTCCAAGCGCGCCTATCCCTTTCACGCCCCGTTGTTGGGTTGGCTCGATCTTTCTCCCTTTTCTCCTTTGCTTCCCCCAAGAGATCCTGCACCCTCCTCCCCGCCAACTCATTTACCCTGACTTCGTGATTAAAGGAATGTATTCCCCCTCCACGGCGGTTCTCGCGATGCCGCGTTCGGGAAACGGCGCTTCTCTTCCCGATTTCTTCCGAGGGTCCTATTTCCTCCTCCTTTCCCCCGCCCCCCCTGCGCGCCTTTGATTTTTTTTTTGAAGCCCTAAGACGGCCGTGTTTTTTCCCCCTTGGGAAAACAAACTCCCCTCTTTTCCCCTCCCGCTGAGCAGGACGGGATCAGTTCCCCCTCTTTGACCCTTTTTGAACTTTCCTTTTCCTGGGGTCTACTTTGCCTTTTTCGTGAGCATGCCAACTATATTCCGACGACTCCTGTATTCCTCTCCTCTCGTAATACGAAGTAGCCCGAGGGCCCGATCAGGATCTTTTCTACAGTAAATTCGAGTTTGCTGATTATGTCGAGTCATGCAGTGCGCTACGATCTTTTTTTCTATAGAAAAATAACAGCCTGCCCCCTTTTTTTTCGTCTCTTTCGTAGGAAGTCTCTCATGTTTCTTAGTTTATTACCCCTTTTAAAGACCGCTTTCCCTTGCGCTCTTGTCTCGGATGGCGTCTACAATTTGGTTGACTCCCAGGGAACCCTTTTCTTTGCTGGTCCAGGAACCGACACAATACACCCAACACCTTATGTCTCCCCCCACACTAAACCACACACCCCCCTCTCCTTTTTCCCCCCCCGAAGAGTTTTTTACCCTTACCCATCCAAGGTCATCAATCATGAAAAACTGCTAGATCTCCTTTTTGAACCATCCGACCCTTTTCTTCCAACGTTAATTTAGCTGACCGCGCACGTACGGTTCGACTATTGGTAAAGTTTTCCCCCAGGAATCGGATACCCCCCGATTTGTTCACCCTTTCAGGAACGTGGTACTAGTCTTTCCCTCCTTTTCTGATCCACTGTAGCCGCAGTTCTACAGAGCCAGCACGCCAGGCCCTTGCTGCACCGCTTATCTTTTTACCACATTCCCTGTACAAAGTACCTTTTTCCTCTTTCAGGATTACCAGCGCCCGTCGCCCGCACCCACAGGAAGATCAACCACTCGGTTCACCCCCACTTTCACAGACGCCAGCACTCTCTCCCCTCCTCCCCTGTCGCGAAGCCGTCCCACACCTGGTTCACAACATTAACTGAATAAACTCCCCTCTCACCGAGAGCTCATCATTTGTATGCCCAACATTTCAAAGCCTTCTTCTCAAGCCGAAGATCCGTCAACTCCGCCACGTTTCCACTGTTTTGATCAGTTCCCCCTATTTTAGTACTTTTTTTAGTCCGCCAGATTGGTCAAAGTTGCACCTTCCCGACGCTCCCCCCTTCATGCCGGTCTCCTCGACCGCACCATCATTCGCAAACTCATGATTCGACCCTTTTTTTCCCGTTGTTTGTCTCACGTTCCCCCCCGGATCTCCCCTTTCAATGCTCACGCTTTATCCTTCCCCCCTTTACGTTAATATTTAGTCCACGTCTCAACCCCCGATACTCCTATAGATCCTCCCGCTCCCACGCAAAACCCGTTCCTTTCAACAAAGCCTGCTTTGGATTTTCTTTTCGTCCCGTATCAGGACCGGCCCCCCCCCCCCACTTACTAAGATATTTGGAGTTCCTCTTAAGCGATGCAATCCTGCGGCCGTCTTCACCTTCACTGGCATGTCTTCTCTTTTCCCTGCCTATAGCAACGACCGGGCAAAGGCACTAACACGCACTTCCCTCTCCCCCGCGGTGCTCAATATAGTCCGTTTTCTTCCTTTTTTTTCCGTTCAAGCTCCATCTCTCTTCTTGAATAATCATTTTTTTTTTTTTTCTCGAGGGGAGTTTTCTTCAACTGATTACGTTTCGGACTTCCTCCGACAGGTGGCTGGTCCTGCGTTTTTTGGTCCCTTTTTTTCTTCGTTCTATGAGGCCAAGGCAGGCCATACCGGCTGCCAGTGTCCCTCAGACCGAGGTTCCCCCCCTTTTTATTCGCCTGTTTCTCTCTTCCCTTCTCCTTGGATACCACTTCGAAAATTCCTCTCATTTTTTTTTCTCGGTAGAACCATGCTCCAAAGCGTCCCCTTTTGTGAACGCCCATTTTTTTTTTCTCCTAGGAGGAGGCTTGTCCCGTGGTTTCTCCCTTTTTTACCTCCTTTGATCCCTGTGGTCCTTTCCTCGGTGACCCATCATTTTATTTTTCTTCTTCTGTATTACGTGCTGTGACAGACCCCCGGTTTGCTCGTTCGGATAGCTTTTTTTCCCTTGGCCAGGGACCCTTTTGCTGCGGCCGAGACTCTTTCTCCGGCGTTTGACCCTCCTTTGTATTAATTTCTACACTCGAAGAATTTTGAATTTGATTCATTGATTTCCGAGTTGCTTCTGTGGTATTTTTTTCGGGCTTTACAGGAATTTGTACTCCCTGATTCTCTACTAATAGTGAGTCCCCATTCTTGAGATTTGGATTATTGAGAGGGGAAAATAACAAGGGTTCGTCCTTTTCTGCAACAGGTCTAGGACTAGGAGGTGCTCCTTTCTTCTTGGGGTGAAGCTGCTAGTAGAGGGTTGGCTCTGGGAGTTTTTTATTTAATTACTGAACCCCTCACTGATGGGTGTACCGCCCTGTAGCCGGTGTCCCTCCTTCCCTTTTCCCCCCGACTGATTTGTGGCTTGCGTCTCCCTTTCCAGCCTCTAAGCCAACTGACAGTATTACCTTTTTTTTTTTCCGTTCCGGCGAACAATCTTTTTTTTTCAGCCCCAAACGGCGTTTACCCCTCTCTCAGTGCTCGTCCCCCGTTCATCGCTTCATTTCCCTAACCGTTTTTTCTTTTTTTCTTTGCATGTGGCGCAGTTTTTTAATTTATTGATCCCCTGTGATTGGGTATACAGGTTAAAGCTCTTCGTTCGTTTCGTTGGTTTCTTCCAGGTTGTTTTCGTCCTAACTTGTGTGGAGGGCATGATTTTTCCTGGTAAAGTGCACGAGTTTCTCCACCACCACCTTTTTATCCATTCTACACAGCCCTTTAGTATAGGTTAATAAACAAAAACTACTGTCTCCTCCCGGACCCATATCTCCTCTCTATGCAAAATTTCAGGCTGTTAGTTTTCCGTCCTCAAGAATGTTACCCCTCATAGTTGGAACGACAGATCCAAAAAGAAACTTCTGAATTGCTTCGACGTCTTACCCCCACTTCTTTTGATTTTTTTCCGATCCATGATGGCGCCTACAGTCGGAGAACACCTTTTTTATTTCCTCACCCAGCTAGGAAGCCCCCGAACCACGGAAGTTTTTTAGTCCCCCCAGTGGTTCCCTATCCGAATATGCGAAAGTACGGATGACACTCGTCTTGGTTTTCAGTACTGTTCTGCTTAACCCAGATCTCCGAAACTTTTCCCTTATGGTGTGAAGTCTCGAGACATCCATCGATTTGAGCGGAGCCAGCGCTAGATCCCAGAGGGCTTCCTATGGGTATCGTTTTGACAACGCTCCTCAGGTGGAAATGCAGGGGCAGTCCCTCGGTTGATATATCTTTTCTTTAAAGAAAATTAAGCACCTACCTTTTTTTTCCCCCCTTTTTCCCCCCCCGTTTTTATTGTTCTGAAGATTTCCTGATTTATTGAGAATGAGCTCTCCTTACACAACTCTTCACATTCACAACCAGAGGATATTTCGATTTCCCTCTTCCCTTATTTTTCTGTTATAGAGCTGAGTCTCTGGCTCGAGGTATTACCCCGGTCTCTTTTTCTTCTCCTCAGACTTTTCCCCTGCTCCATCTTGCGTCGGTCCTTGTTTTTGAAAAGCTCAGACTGCGTTGTTTATTTTTCACCCCCCGTGTTAGAGTGCATCCTCAAGTTTCTGCAGCGATTGAATGGAACTACAGCAAATTTCCCTATCACTGCCCTTTTTGTTTTTTTGCTAAATCGCACCCACCTCTCGTCCTATTTCCGCTTTCTGATTTTACTAGCAACCTTTTTTCACCCCCCCTCCCTTTATTCTTTCCTGATTAAGATTAGAGTTGGGGGTCAATCGTTTTCTTTCCGATTCTTTGGTTTTTCCCCTGATAAATTTAACCGCCTTCCCAGGTTTTTGCTTTCTCCCTCGCGTATACCTTTGCTGCTATGACTTAGCTTAACCGGTTAGCCTATCGATGAAGGCTTCCTTTGCAGATTATGAATATCATGTTTTTGGTTCTTCCCAGATTACGAAGGAAACAGCCGATTGAACAATCCCTTCCCCACATTTCCACCCACCCAAAGCAGACCACCCTCCCCCATAACACATCCCCGCCCCCTTTTCCGACCCCCCCTATAGCTTTTTTCTTGAACGTACCCCCCCGGAAGAAATTTCCCCCCGTGCACACTTGCGAAGGGAAATCGCGCACTTGCTCCCCTTTCACCTGACTTTAAGCTCCGTCTATGGACCGATTTTGAGGAGCCGAAGAATTTACCATGGACGTGCTCTACTAATTGCCGTTCGATCCTTTAGCCGCCCCCTTCACTCCATTAAGCCTGCGAGGCAGCCCCCCCCGAAGAGATCACCCGGCCCACACGAAACTCGTTTGCTGAATTAATTTTTCCTATCCATTCCCTCCCTGCCTGAAGCGACAACTCGACCCGCAATACCAAGCGCAGTCACCATGACCACAATGGAGAGAATGCCATACCTTCCGATCATTAGTCCCCCATGGATTTCCCAAGTCCCACCTTAAAATCTGAGGCTATGAATCATCACCCCCAGTAGCTATCGCCCAACCCCTTCTCCCAGAAGTCACCCTCCAGCCGAATCCACCAACCGTTTTTTCACCCTAAATGTGCATCAGTTTCGATCGTGGGTTCATTTTGACAGAGGGTACCACGTATTTTCCTTTTACTTCCCTTCTGAACCGTCCAGCTCTTCGGACCCCCCTTGCTTTTCACTCCCTGGAGGACACCTTAAGAGTGCCGCCCTGTGTTCTGATACAGACGCCCCAGTTTTTTAATCTTTGCAATCCCATCCCTCTTTTTTCCCCACGATTTTGTCTCCCGAAGGAGATATAAGTTCGCCGCTCACCTGTTACTCGCTTCAGGACTTCCTTCTCACCCCAAGTTTTTTACCACCGCCTTCTGGCTTTTCGACTTTTTTGTTTAACCAAGAAAAGAAACCCCTTTTTTAAGATTGCCCCCTAGTCTGGCCGCCTTTTAGATACCAAATTTTCCTTTTTCCCCCTCAAGCTGAAACTGCTTAGGGGCTCTCTGCCTTATCAACGAAAGGGCAACCTTCTTCCCCCCCAAAGCCGCGCAACCTCTCAGAGGCGTAATACTCTTTTTAATTCCTTTTCCAACCCATCCCGCAAATACTTCCTCCTCTCGTTTTGAGAGAGATGGGACTTTTAAATGTTCCCCCTCCGATGAGCTGACCCCCCCGATGTGGGGGCTTTAGGCTTTTTTTGGTTTCTTTGCATTTTTTGCCCCTTCGTTCTATTGCCCAGTCGACAGCTCCAAGCTTCCGTGCAGATCAATTCTTTAAAGTCTTTCCGTATTTTCTTTAAGGTGGAATAGACACGATCTATCCAGTTGGCGGGAGGGGTCATTCACCCTTGCCCCCCCTCACCCAAAGTCAGGAGGTTTCCCTACACTATTTGGTGATCTTCAGGCGGAGCTGATCCCGGAGGCAGGTGTGTGTTCGCGGGGATGACGTGAGTATATATCGCGTTTTTTTTGTCTTATAAGGTGAACCAGTGGAGGGTGGATGCGAGTTTACGTGATGTTCCTCCCAGGGGGTTGTCCCGAGGATGGATGTTTATACCCTTTGGCGTAAGAAGGTGAATCCCTTAGCTTTTTTCGCTGGCTCCGCGTAAGGATCCCATAAGGTGGACCCCTTTCCTCTGCATGTCTTCCATAACGATACTTATATTTGAACGAGCAGATTGGACCGAGTGGGACTTTTTTGTTATTATTTCTTTCTTTTGATTCCCTTATTGTCAGTTTATGAAAAGCGTGATGAGCCCCCAGTGAGCAGTTATTTAGATGGGAGATGGGTGATTATGTGGGAGTGGGGGCCACTGTTTTAGAGGACTGAAGGATGAGGGAGTGAGGGATCGAAGCCTCTTCTTGCAGCGGGTGCTATGTTTTCAGGGCCGTTGGAGCTTCGAGTTGGTGTTTGACGGATGGCCCTGTATCGTCCCCCCCCTCCCGATGGGTCTTTTACAGTGCTTTTATCTCTCTGTTGTCCCCTCCTTGGGCTTCCGTCGCGCGTGCTTGCGACAGTTATTTGCATTACGTACTCTTCATCCCCCAGTTTAGTAAGCTTCAAACCCATCGGCTTTCGCAAGTTAACAATCAGCCTCAGTAAGTGCTCCCGTAATCCCTTTAGGAAAGACATCTTCCGTTCTGTTCCCCTGACTAGTTAATTTCTTGAAATTTTGGAATATTGCCCCTTGGAATTTTTTTGTGCAAGACTCTCTCCAGTGTTCGGGCTTGGATTGTACGTGGGGTTTTTTTTCCGCAGGTTTGCCATTGTGCCTTTTTTTTCGGGGCCCTAGGTATTTTTTCTCCAGAGGATCACACCCCCCCCTGGACCCCGCGGCCCCCCCCTGATTCAGTTTCCAGCAGTAATTTGTCGTCCTCATTCCCTACTCCAATCAGTGGAGATATCGACTTCCCTCCTCTGCCTCGCAACCAATTTGTTATACGGGACCCCTTAAGATGAGCGCCACTGACTTAGTGACTCGAAGACAATCCACAGAAATCGTCGAGTTCCTTCTGGTCTCTTTTTTCTAGTCCCACTCGGACCTCTCAATATCTTGGGAAATGAAACCTCCTGGAAACGTCCCTGTGTTAATTTTAAGATGGAAATAGGTTCTTGATATAAAATATTTCCCGAGTTTTTTTTCCCGACCCGGCCTCATGATTTACATCCCCCTCTCCGCAATCTTTCTTGTCTTCGCCCCTTTCTCCCTCCCCCTCTCTCGGTCTGTAAAGATCTCGAGCCCGATGACGGATGTTATCGACGAAAATCCCCGGATCCGGTTATTAAAGGAATTTTTAGAAAAGAAAGGGTTTTGAGGCAAGGACAAAGACCCCCCCCCTTCCTTCCTTATATATAATAATTTTTTTCGAGAGATATTGTGATTTATTTGCTAGAAAGAGCTATGAACTTCCCACCCTCCTTCCTACTTGCAGCGGAGGATTTGCTTTAGAAGATCTTCCCCCCGCTTGTTCAGCGAGCGAGTTCGTATGGCGCTCCACGTGATTACCAGAGTTGATTAGGAGGACTCCCCAAGACCCCCTTTCCCCCCGTGCGGTTTTGGTTACAGCCTGCAGTGGTCCCTTAACAAAAGTATTTCTCTTCCGTAAGTGAATAATTGTCCCCTTTACACGCCTCTTCGACCCACTGATCACTGCTTTGTTTATAATGGCCTTCCCTAGGGCATTTCACCCATTGTAAGATATTCAGAATGGATTCGCGAACCATCTCGTACTTTCTTTTTTCTAGCCAAGAAGTGGAACTACTCGGCAGTTTCTTTCTTCGATTATTGAGTTCTAACTGAGGGGGCGTAGGGTTACCGAGAACATAAATCCGTACCAGTTGATTTAGAGCAGAGAGCCCTTCAGCACGATGATAATGTGCTCCTGATGGATCTTTCCCAGTGTTAGAGAACTATTGATTCCCCTTAAGCCTGGATTTGTGCGCTGGAGTTATTGTGGTGCGTACTGTCCCTTCTTCCTCAAAGGCCCGATGGGCCCCTCCCTGGCAATATCCCTCCCCAACCATTTCCGGGATCCTAAAACCACCTCCCCTCAATTTTTCCCCTCCCCCCCCCCAATGTTTCGAAAGAGGTCAAATTGTACCGAAGACCCTTTGGATTTCAGATGCCCCACCCTTTCGCAAACTCGCTACTTAGTTTCCCCCGGCTCTTGACGACCTTCTTCTGAGGAACTTGATTTCCTAGCCGTAGGAGAGATTACCCCTTTCGCATTTTTTGGGCGTGATATGAAACGCGACCAAAATCTGTCCCTTTTTCTTTTTCCGGATTTAATAGTTCTTAATTCGTTGCGGATCACCTTTGCCGAAAATTTCTCCCTTTTGACCTCCCGACAGCGGCCCCCTCCCCCCCCGCCGCCTTACCAAGCCCGTCACCCGCCCCAAGTTTTGCCCCCCCCAGCGCACGAGCCGCAAACACCCGACCGACTCCACCCCTCCCCCGGAAAAACAACCTCACCATCTCCTCCCATCCCTCCCCACATTGGTCCGATCATAAGTCGAAAAACGTGAGTTGAAAAACCTCAGACCCACAGTCCCCCCACCCCCCCCTCTCGCTGCCCGAGTAGCTCATACGCTTTTAACTAGGCCAACTCCTCCCCCATCAGTATCCCTCATCCCCCGAAGATCCGAAAACCCCCGAGAACAGCTTTTCAACTCATGTCAAATGATCTTCGCTCTTTTTTAATTGAATGTGACCCCCCCATGTCGGCTAGAAACCTCCGCGTTCGTAATCCCCCCGCTCTGCCTTGATTCTTAGTACCCACTTCCAGGGGAGAAACCCATACGGAGCTTTCGTTTGCTCCAGTACGTCATACAGACCGGTTTCCACCCCCCTAACTGATGGCACCTTTCTTCCCCCACTCCTGATCTCTAACACATGAGCGTCTTGCCTAGATCCGCCAGAAGAAGTTCCCCCCCCCCCCCCAAGTTTAGATTCCCTTAGTGTGAGCGTTTGGTCCTCCTGTTTCTCCCAATTGAGCCCAGCAAACCCTCCCCCTCTCTGTTCAGTAGCTTGGTCTCCACCTTAGTATTTTCCTGTCCTGAATAGTGCTCCCTTCTTTTCTCCTTTATTCACCTAGGTTGCACTTGCCCCCAGCCAAAACACGCGACCAAAAGCGGTTTCCCTTTCTCCCTCCTTCTCCGGCGTCTCCTTGACTCC
>Ga0179593_1607369_pt1 | contig 18187 bp, 20 predicted proteins | sample CZODoug2_1_08_16_FD_185931 | JGI IMG/M metagenome (GOLD analysis project Ga0179593, IMG submission 185931) | Vadose zone soil fungal communities from Angelo Coast Range Reserve, California, USA - CZODoug2_1_08_16fungal (PacBio error correction) | ecosystem: Environmental > Terrestrial > Soil >... | reverse complement strand
CCCCTCTTCAATGGCTTTCTAGCCGCTTCCTCTTTCCTTCTCTCTTTCTTGCCCTGTTGTTTTGGCGTTCGGCGCTCCATTCATCCTGGCTCTTTCCCCCTTTTTTCGCGCAACATTTTGGGGATGCAGGTCCTTGGCTCTCTCTCTGATAGAAGAGCGCGTTGGCTTTTTAGTTCCTCCTCTACTCTCCTTGCTGTGCCTTTTCCGGCGCCCGACTCTGAGAGTTCTGGATTGCTTCGATGGTTTGTCTCCTGGTCCTTCATACATCTGGACTGCGAGCGCATTTTCCCTCCTCACCCTTTTTTTGCGCGCCGGTTGGGGGAGGCAGCGTGGACGTCGTCTGGCGGTTCCCGTGGTCGCGGGGCAAGCGTTCGAGATTTGGCATGGTGCCCCCCTGAGGATCGATCGACCTCTGCTGCCTCTTTATTTCCTTTCCTAGTTCTCTTTCCGAAGTCCCTTGACGCCCTCAGCAGCGTGCCCTTCCCCATTTTCCCCCCTTTCCAAAATTTCTAAAAGCGAGAGTCCTTGTCCCTAGACATCTGCGGTGCCCCTCTCTTCCAATGAATACCCATTGGTTTCGCTCATGGTCTGATTGCCTCTCGGGGCTCCGGTCCCCGCCACGATCAAAAAGAGGTACTCACTTTTCCGCGTCCACGTTTCAAACACTCTTTTTCCCTGTCTGATTTTTATCGAAACAGCACCGCCGCGAAGGCCGATGTCCATGTCGGCCAGCCGCAATTGCTGTCGGCTTCGTTTTTTTCTTAGGCCAAAGGTAGGAGACGTCATCCTTTTCTGTCTCTTTTCCGCTTTCGAGCAGTGGTTGAGGCAAAAACCTGTAATCTTCCTTATGGGTTCGGTTTTGGGGGTTCGGGCGACTCTATGCCCCTTTAGGACGCTTGTGAGAGCTTCTGTCCCTCCCCTGCTGCCCTCTTCGCTTCGCTCGGGCAGTCTACTTTTCGAATACCTGAGTCTGTGTTCTTCCCCTGACGGTGTGGCCTGCGAGAGAGAGCCCCCGCCATCTCGTTTGACTGCCGCAGTGCTGCTGATCTTCCACAGACGTAGTCGTGCGAATTCGCGACCCCGGGGTCGGGACTCAAGGGGCCGGCCTTCTCATTTCTGCTCCCTTTTTTCCCGTAGCTTAAGCGTCGCTTTCTTGTTTGCCCGTAAGGGCGTCGGCTTTCGGCGAATTTAGAGGTTCCCTCTCCTTTTTCTGGGATTAGGCGGTCTGCTCTTTTAAAAGGACCTTTTTTCACCTTCTTATTCACACCACAGGATCGCCTTGCTTCCCGGTCTTAGTGCTCCTGCGCCCCGGACATTTGCCAGGAGGCAAGTTTCATCATTTCCCCTCTTTTGGTCCCCCAAAGGAAAATGTGGCGTGCCCCCGGATGCTCTCGATCCGTGGCCTTTTAGATTCAGGTCTGGAGCGGTCTTCCTCCCGTGCATTTTCTCGTCCTTTGCAAGCTCGCTCCGCGCGCCGAGGAGATCTCTCCACACTTCCAATTGTCCTGTGACAAAGTTGTTCATGGACTCCTTTCCCCCGGTCGCCTCGGTGCCGGCCTGGGTACCTGGGCTCTCCTTTTTCGGGCCTCGGCGTCGGTGGACTGTTACTTGCTCTTCCCCCCACCTGAGTACAACCCTCTTCCCTCAAACGTTCTTCCGATTTTTTAATCCTGTAAACTCTATAGGCGATCCGTCGCTCAGCCTTCGTTAGGACGTTTTCGATGAGCACGCAGGCCCTGGTAACTGCCTTACTAAACGTGCTCTTGTTTCCCTTCGCTTTCTGGTGGCTATTAGACCGACACGATTTTGACTTACGGCCTTCTTGAGAAGGGTGTGATTTTCCACCGAACTCTACTTTTTCAGGTCCGAACACGAGAGCTGTGTGTTTCCTCTTGAGATGTGAAGGCTTTCTTTATCTTCCTTAGTTTTGTGGAGAGAGATAGAGCACGTTATCGTCCACCATCCCTTGGTTTTTCCGCGCAATTGTGGAGCTTGGAGAGCTTCTTTTTCTTTCTCCCAGGAAACCCCCTTTCCTCTTTCATTGCCGTTGATGCCGCTTTTTTCTTATGCATCTCAACACCTTTTATCGGCTTCCGGTGCCCCTCCCCCTCGGTGATTAGACGGTCGAAGCGCTTCTAGGCTGCTTTTCATCCTCGGTAATTCCGCCGGCGCACTTGCTCCTCCCCCCTGACAGCTCTTTTACCGATGAGCCGGTCCTGCCTTCTGAGCGTCGTGCTTTATGTAGCCTTCTGATCTTTTTCCGACAGGTTGGTATTCGCCCAGTATTCTGTCCTCGACGCAGGCGGTCTTTTTTTCCTAAACGAACTTGCGAAAGGTAGCCCCGAATTTTCCCTCGCCGTGCCAAGCACTTGTAAAATATGGGGCCTTTTCGCTTTTTTAAAGGCAAATGTTTTTCTTTCCTCTTCGTTTTGGACTTACCGAACCCGCTGTCCTTTCTCGAGCAATGATCGAGCCGAGCCCCCCCCCTCCTGACCCCCCCGCATTTCCATGTAGTATCATGTGTTAGGTATCAAAACATTGTTCTTCTTTCCCCCCTCTTCTAGTTGAAGCCTTGAAATGTAAGTTTTTCCCCTTTTCCTAAGAGATGCCGGAATCTGCAAAGAGAGCCTGATCCCTCTTTTCGCCTCGTTTCTGCAATCGCAGCGCCAAGCTGCCCAGGCGGCTTCTGATTAACCTAATCATTCTTCGCCCCTTATTCCGGTCTCCACGTTCCGCCAAGCAACCTCGACGCCGCTCTCCCCCCCCCAGTAGTAATAACTTCCTACTGTTTTCACCGCCCTCTCCATCCCCCCACCGGTTTTCGTTTTTGGAGCGAAATCCGTGCGCGCGATAGGCCGCAAACGATGAAGAAAAAACTTCTTTGAGAGGTCGACTTATAGCTCCTGGACACTTCGAAGCCACACCTTTATAGACCTCAGTGATGATTCAGTTGAGTCTCCTTCCTACGATTGAGCTCTGCCTTTTCGCCTTGACGAGCGCTCCTACGTTCGTGGCTCCCGACCCTCCAAAAGAAGACTCAATTCTCCCTTTCCGGATTGGCTCACCGTCCCCTTTTCCAGCTTTTTTTTCCTATTGCGCCATGTTGTGGGGCGATTAACCCCGAAACCATCCATTGAGGATGAGTTCTCGCTCTCAGCGGCGTTCTTATCTTTTTTTCTTATACCCTCTCCTGCCTTCGTTTGGTGCGATTAATACTTTGCCCCGGCCGTTCGCGCCGCCCCATTTGCCGCCTGAACGAAGACCTCGCGGCCCCCTCATCTCAGCCTTTTCACCCCTTAACCGCCGCTTTAATGATTGGTTCTTTCGCTTTGTCCATCTTTGGGAAGGTGGTTGTTCCTCCCTGGATTGTTGCTTTTATGCGCGGAGATGCGTCGCGTCTTCCATGACGGTGCTTTCCCTTAGCCGCCGTCGCGTCTCGTTCTTCGAACCCCTCCTCAACAATGAAATATCGCGCGATCCTTTGCCCTGAGGTTTTCTCCCCTTGACGACTCTTATCGCCCTACACAAACCGGTTGCTCGAGATCGCGCCTGCGACCCCTATTTCCTGATCGTCATTGCGCGCGCATATCCCCCCCTTCTTTCCGATTCCCCGGCCGGGCCCCAGCGGAAGACAAGCCGTCCCGTTTTCTATGCGACCAGAGGTCTCTTACGACGGCATCGCGTCGATTCGCTCGGCGCTCCCGATTAGCGACCCTCCCTTGTACGGCGTGGAAAAACTTTTCCTTCTCCCTTTGCGACGCTGCGCCCCATCAGCGCCGAGGTCTTCCTTCTCCCGACTGACGATCGCCAAAGGGCCGCAGTGTTTTTTCTTTCCCCCTAGCGTTCCCCGTGATGAGCTTCCTCTCGTTCACTGCCGCAATTCCGTCAAGGTGGTGCGACTTTTTTTAACCAGAAACGTTCCCCTACCATTTTTATGATCGGCAGCCCCACAGATTCCCCTTTAGTTCCGCGCTTCCCCCAGACACCTTGATGAGTCTGCCTGTCCCCTGATCGGAATAGATCCCCCGTTTGAACTTCCCCAAAAGTCCACTTTCCCCCCCTTTCTTCTCTTTTCTCGTTCGCCCGCCTTCGAATTCCGTGCCGTCGCCTGCGGCAGGAAAACAGGGCAACTTAGGTGTCTTGTCTTCCATCGGCACCTTGAAACCTCCTTTTTTTCCAGTTTAGCGCAATGCCGAGCGCTGCCCCCGTCGGGGTCGCACGATTTTCGACCTTCTGCAGCCGTTTTGGAGACAGTGGCCCTGTTTCGTTAGGGCTGGCGCGTCTCGGCACTGAACGCCGTCATGACTTGCGGCGACTCGTCAACGGAAACTTTTTCACGTTGGGTTTTTTGATTTTCGGGGGGACCGCATGACGCAATGCCTTGATCGCTCCCTTTTTCTACTGAGTTTTCGCGCATGAAATAAAATCCGTGCGCTTTCTTCTTTCAAGTTTTGCTCGATATCCTGAGTGAGGAGGAATCTCTCTTAGGACCCCTCCTAGCATGCAAGTTTGACAAGAATTTTTATGCCCCCCTTCGCATCCTTTTCTCAGAGCAGCAACAGCAGCAACCAGACGACCAAGGATGACCGGCTTCTTTTTCTCTGTTAATGCTCAGGAGACGGAAACGAGTCCCGATCCGCTTCTTCGTCGGGCCGTGCGTCTCCCAATCCCTCTTTTTCATTTTAGACGGTTCACGGTCAGCGAACGGACGTCGTCCTTCCGGAGGACAGTTTACATTGAGCGCCCCTGAGAAGGCTATTGGTAATAAGTCTTTTTTTGCTTTTGGGGCTGTTCCTCTGATGTTGTGGATCTGTCTTTTTGTTTCTCCCGTCCGTAACGTGCTGTGATTTCCTCCTTCGTCATTTCGATGATCCCTGATCCTTCTCTCCCCACAATGCTTTTCATGCGAGAAGCGGCAGGCAACTGCTTTCCCTTTCCTTTTGACCATTCTTCATTCCGGTCGTCCCCGCCCACGGGAAAATCGCTAACACTCAAAGTTGCTACGCGAGTAGCGCTCAAGAAAAATTTTCCTAAACCCCCCCTCGTTTCGTCTTATTCGCGGCCCTCTACGGCCTTTTTTATGGGCCGGCGGTTAGACGCGCGCGCGAGCTTTTTCCGGCACGTCCTTCCGCTGCGCGCCATGCGAGAGTGTTTCTGGGACTCGGCTTATGTGTGTCTCAGTCCTGTTCCCTATTTCCATGAGCCGTCGTTTTCCGCAAGCGGCCTTCCCCTCCACGGAATATATGAGACGGACTTTTTCGAGGGTTGACTGACTGGGAAGGTGTCCTTTCGAAGTCCTTTAGTCCTTGGAGCAGTGGTACGGAGCGTCCACCCGTCCCTCTCGTGTCGGGCAAGAAGCGGTACCTCTCTTTTTTCCTTTTGCATTCTACCATTTTTTTTTTTCTTTTCTTTTTCCTCGCGCGGCTTGCGTTTTACCTGACGATGCTGTTTCGGCTTGAGCTCGTGAGAATTCCATCTTTTTCTCATTTCGTGCAGAAGCAGCAAAACCCTCTTTGCACGATAGTCCTCTTCGTTTCCTTAGATCCATTTCGTCGGACGGAGTCGCTTCCGGTTCCTCGGCGAGAACCTCCCCGTCGGCGAGCCTGGCAGGAGGCCCTGACTTTCATACCAGGTCTAGACGAGCGCCTTTATCCTCTCGCTCGTTCGATCTCGTGGGGCCTTCGCAGGCATTTCTTCAACGACAGCTGATGTTCGGTCCGTTCTTTCACGCACTTTTTTCTTGCGCTTTGTGCAGCTCTTACTCTTGCCGGAGCATTTCTTCCTCGCGTTTGAGCCTTTTTTGGAGGTGTTTCGATTTCAGAACCACCTCGTGGTCTCGTTTTTATTGCAGGGCCGAGCCGGTTGTTTCCGGATAGATACGAGACATTTGTACGTCTTCTTTGCGTTTGTCATTCTCCGTCTCCCTTCCGTACCGACTCTTTCCATGCCGCAGAGACCACCCAGTTAACTGGCGCGCCCAAAGCTGGCTCCTCTCGAGGACACAATGACCCTTCCCCCTGCACCAGGTCGGGGAAATCTCTTTGTTTTTACCAGGGGTTCGCTCATTGTTCCGGACCGGCGTGCGGGATTGTCCTCGCACGACCACCACCTTTAGCTCACTTAAGCGTCCCTAACCCCCCCTTGCGAGGCCCCTCTGGCTCTTTCTGTCTTCCCCCAGAACGATCCGGAAAGGAAGCGTCGGTCTCAGCACAGCCCCCCTCCAGTGATGGTTGGCGTCTTGTTCCTTTTGCACCCAGTCGCCGATACGCGATCTTTCCCCCCTTCTAAATGTTGGGTTGGATTCCGGCAAAATCCCGGAACGTCCTGGCGTTTGCCCTGCTTCCCTTTCTTATGTTTATTGTGGAGAGATAGTGCGCTCCCTTCTCCCTCTCTCTTTTCGATTCGCTTGTACTATTTCTGCGTACTTCAGTTCTTTTCCTCTTCTCTGACCCCGCGAGCGCTCGCAGCGCAGAGAGGGTGTTTCCGTCAGAAGGTTTCTCTCCTCGCACGCATTTTTCTCAGAGGTAGCCCTTTTTTGTTTTCCTTTGTGAGCCTTGAAGGTCAGGACTATTTGCGCTTTCCTTGTGCTTGCGGCCTAACGCGGCGTAGCCCCGAGAATGTGATTTTTCCTCTAGATCCTTGGGGTCCGTTTTTTTCCTCTTTCAGGGCAAACAGGATGAAAGGTCTCCCTCTTACACTACAGCTCGTTATAGATGAAGCACCTTTCCCCTGCGCCTTCGTTTTCGACGATTTCATCGATGATGGCACGACCTTTTTTTTACATTATGCTCCTCTTCTAGGGTGTCCGATTTCGTCTCGGCGTCTTCTGCGATAAATTGCGCGATGAGGCTTTTCTCCCCCCCTCGCGCCGCTCTCGAGTCGCATCGACCGCAACAAGTTAAGAGCGAACGGTTGGGCCGCTGTTCTGCACTTGCCTTTACTTTCTTCCCTAGGTGGGCTGCCCCTGTTGCATGAGTAGCCATGGAGAGTAATACTTGCCGGTTTCTTCCTTCTTCTGCCTGCCAACTTCGTAAAAATCCCCCTCCCTTCCCCTTGGTACCTGAACGCGCCGCATTCCTTCTTTTTCTCCGGTCTTTCTGCTCCGATGGAGATGTGTTGCTCGCCTTTACGAGATGCTGGCTGCTCTTCTCCCCGCTCCCGGGCCGCTACATCCTCCTAGTTGGTATTCCCAACGTCCCTGGACACTGGTGGTCTATGCTACCATGCGCGCGCTTCACTTCCCTCCTTTTTTATCGAGAAGGGTTGAGGGGGCTCCCACTCCCCTCTCGACAAGTTCGGCATGCGCTGCTCCTCTATCTGTGTTTCCGTCTCCCGATTTGACGTAAATGCTCGATCTTCTATCATCCTACGGTAGTTTCTCCGAACGTTCTTTCCGGCCAATCGGAAAACACACTTTCGATTGATCCTTCTTTATTGTCGTGGTTTTTCTTTCCAGCCCGCAACCCTTCTCTAAGGAAGGCCGTCGCGCGTTCGGGTCGGTTTGGTCATAGACCACCCTTTATAGGATTAAGGGATTGTTTTTCCCATCTTTCGAGCGTGAGTCTCTCGGTCTCTTTTACCCGTGCGTCTAGCGGTTGGTGCGCCGGCCGAAATAGACAAGCTTCAATCCTTTTTCCGCTCATCGTTTCGGATGCGGCTTCCACTCGCTGCCGTGTTTTGGTGCAAAGGTTGGAATGCGAACCAGAGGACGTCCGACCGACTCTCATGGCTTTTCCACATTCCAAAGGGAGAAAGCCCTCCCCTCTCAGGACGGCCGTGATCCCGTTCAGAGTCCCCATATGGTTCCAAATCTCGGAATGTTTCTTCGGTCGATTAGGAGCTCTTTGTCTTTACGCGCCCTTTTAGGAGTGAAATCTCCGCCCTTTTTCTCCCCTCCGTACCGCAATCGACTCCGGACCCTTTGCCCCCCTTTGATCGTGGCATTACATTTTCCATCATAGAGGAAAGTCGCCCTTTAGCAGGTCCCTCCCGTAATGAGTGAATCCTCCTTCCCCAAATCGAGAAGTCTTACGATTGCCTCTTTTCCAACTTTTTCCCTTCCTTGACTCCCCCTCTGCAACGCAAACCGGAGATACCCCATTCTTCCTGTCTACCTTTGCGTTAGCCGCGGGTAGGAAGCCCTCCGCCTCCGTCAGCCAAAAAGTAGTTACTTACCTTTCTCTTTCGCCCTTTTAGACCCACCGGGTGCTCACGTGCTGCGCCCCCTAATGCGTGCGCGCCGACTTTCTCGTCCCCCCCTCCCAACCGGCTCTCTTCCCGAGCAGTAGAGAAGGGACCAAGTCCCTTCCCCCCCCCCACTTTCTAGCTCGATTTGTATTTCTGGCCCGAGCGCGAGATCGATTTCATAGCCTTTTACCCCAGAATAAGAAAGGACTCCGTGGCCTGCTCCCCCGCCAACGCAGACGCCAATTCTTCTTATTTTCTAGCCCTGCTCTCCTAATGGCGCGACAGGGGGGGTACCAAGGGTCCGGCGAAGACCTTTTTGTTTGGGGGTTTCTCCCTCTTGGGACGGTAATTGGTCCCCCCGACTCCCTACCTCCCTCTGTTGTTTCTCGCGCACGCGGCCGGTGTCGTTTCTTTCTTCACGATACCACCTTACAGAAAGACGCAATGATTCTTTTTTTCTTTCTAAGCGTGGATAAGCGTTTTGCATTCCGTCTCCCCGTTTAAGACATCCAGGAGCGTCAAAAATGGTATTAGCGCCTCCACCCTTTTTTGAGATTTTTAATTCCTCATTGGTCCGCTAGACAATCTTTGGAAGGTTGTAAGATATGCGCTCAAGTGACCTTTTTTTTTTCCGTCGCCCGGTAGTAGGGGCCGGCGACTGCCTTAAAAGGCATCCTATCTTCTCGGTCGATCCCTTCCCCTTCGAGACCACCTGCTAGAAACATTCCCTTATCTTCCTTCAATAGGTGGTTGTCCTTCCTCCCTTACCCTTTGTGCCTCGAGACCAGAGGACCTTTCCTTTCTCTTTCTACGTGCAACATTCTTCTACAGAGATTGCTTCGGGGCACCTAGGAAGAAGCCCAACCCCTTTTCCAGCGATGCCCCCCCCCGTTCGCTACGGCCAGCAGGAGAGAGACTCCTCATCCCTTTTTCTCTTGCCCTCCCTCCTCTCGGCGATTGCCGCTCATCCTTTTTTCCCCCCTTTCGCGACTCTTTCAAATATCTCGCCTGCCAGTTCGCCGCCCCTTCCCCTACTGGAGCCACAATTCCGCCGAAGGTAATGTCCTCAGCTTCTTCGATCTCGTCCCTTCTCGTTTCTCTTTTCTCGTCTGGACCGCGACCGTGACCCCGGCGATTCTTCACGAGCTATCCCGCCACTCCCGCATCGTCCTGTGTTGCCTTCTCCGACGAACAGTCCACCACCAAGGTGAGGCAGCTTGAAAGATGCCGGCTCCTTCTCCCCCTCTCCCCCCCCCGCCCCGGGAGGCCGCTCTGGCGCCGAGGCCTTTCGACGGCCCGCTCAACCCGCCTTCACCAGTCACATGCCAGTCCGGAGACCTTCCTCTCTTTCATGCGCCTTCCGTTTTTAAGCCTTGCTGTGAAGCGAAAATTGTCCTCCCTTGGCATTCGCCTCTGGACTTACGCCATGAAATGCCCCCTTTCCCGCGCATGCGAGAGCGAGGCGCCGCTACCCCGGCTCTCTTCCTTTTTCAGCACGCCCTGGAGACGGCGCCCCGTTCGTTTCCTATGTTCTTCGGGCCGCATCGCTTCCCCTTCCTCCTTTTTTTTTTGGTGGGTTTGAGCGAAGAGCGTACGCCCTTTCCCTCCTTTTTTTTCCTCCGAGGAGATTTTTACCGGGGTTCTTCCTCTCAACTTAACTCCTTTCGGCGATTGGCCTCTTTCCCCTTTGCTTTCGAATCTGCGCGCGAGGGAGACTATGACAAAGCGGGTGCTTAGGCGGGATAGTCTCTTTAGACCCAGGAGAGAAAGGCTCTGCCTTCTCCCCATCATCGTCTCCACCATCCTAGCAACAGCAGTTCCCCGAATATGACCACATTCCTTTCCGGCTGGCGATTGTTGCTGATCTTTTGCACTGCTTTCTTTATTTTACGTTGCGACATAAAATCTATCCTCTCCCCCCCCCTTTTTGATCTCTGGGCCCTCACGGTCCGCTACCCTCTCAAGGATTGTTTTCGACTCATTACTGCTCGCCCACCTCCGGAATATTGGTAATCCTTTTCTTTTTATGCTTTTCTGTCTTTTTTGATGCTCCCTCTAATTTTTCTGTCCTTGTCTGGGTATAAGGAGCTCGAGCTCTGCACTCCTATACCGGCATGCCTCTTTTCTTTCGATTCGCTTTCCCCGGTTGGTCTCGGCAACGCTCAGCTTCCTCTCTGCGCTCAATTTATTTTCACTCCCGGGAACTCTCTTCTAACGAAATTCAAAAAACGTTCCTTTCCTCTTCGCGTTCCCTCCTACCCACAATTTCAATTCATTCAAACCCTTCCTGCTCCTTTGTGCTCCCCGCCCCTACGAAGACGCGGCCGGGCGCTGACGAGTTCCTTTTCGTCAGCCTGAAAGGGGTATAGTCACTTGCTATGTTCGCGCCATTGTCGCGTTGGGACTGCCCTTTTCGTTTAATGTCTTTCTTCCCGCTCGGCGTATGGAAAACGGAGGCGGTCGTTTGCAGGTTCGTCCATGGCCTAGAGGCATGCGAATGCCTTTGCTTACCCGACGGACTGGTTGCCTGGTTTTTTCAATTTTTGGTCTGTGCGCGTTGCGAAGGTAGAGGGGTCAGGCCCCCTTTTTTTTTTTTTTTTCGCGCTTAATCTCAGGAATGGGTCATTGCCGTTCAAACCCTTTTTTTTGGTTCGTTTTCTTTTTCGCCGCGTCGTCGCGGGCACCCCTTGTCCCCGATGATTCGCTCGCCGCAGCGCCGGAAGCAAATTTCTGGCTCATGTTTCTCCATCCAGCCACCCCCTCTGAAATGGGCTCCTAGCCTTTCTCAGTCGATGACTCGTCGGGCTTTGTGGCCTCGGTCGGTCCCCGCGCTCCAAGGTTGAGTTTATCGCTCTGAATTTTTTCCCCCTCCTTAGGTCTCAAAAAGGCGGGGAGAGGAATCCGGTCCTTCCTGGAGCTATCGCGGCGGTTTTCCCCTTCTCCGGGCGTCCTCTTCTGGGCTTTCTTACCTCATGAGTCTGAACGACATTTCTGGCTTCTCCCTCCGATGGGTTTGCCGGCGCATGGATTCTCCGCACTGCGCTTTTGGCCATCTGAAATATCATTGACGCATTAGCCCGGGTCTTTGCTTCTTCGTTTAAGTCGTCGAAGGTCTAACCCCTTTTTTTTCTCGAGGGGAAGTCGTCCCCTCCTGTTTTGCTCGTTTTCATCGGAGCGAGATCAAGAGCACGCGCTCTCGCGCGGGATGCTTTTCATCCCCGCGCGGCCGCCCCTTTCCCTCGCCCCCGCTCACTCAGCAGCAGACACCCTTGCTGGCGCCACAACTCACAAAGATGGCATTTAGTACCACTCGCCTTCATCAACTAATGGTTGACATCTATTTCCCGACCGGTACCAGTGGTTCCTGCTCATGTTTTTCCCCCATGCGGCCTTGCTCAGGCCGCCAAGACTGCCACGTCCTTTATCGCCCTCCACCACTTCAGGAAGAAGGGCGGTCGTTCTTTTACTTGAAAAAAGCCGATGCCGCGACCGGCCGGCCTTTCCCTTCTTAGCCTCTTGCGGTTCAGGATAAGAGGGTTAGTCGGCCCCCTTTCTGCCCCTAATAATCCTTTTGCTCCCTGCTTAGAGCAGGGACGGAGCGGACTCCAAACCATGGCGTCTAGGTGCGGGTCGTTTTTCGTTCGGTCGTATTCGTTTTTTTTCCGCCTCGAAGAGATGCCGCTCGCGGAATATTCATACTCCGGTTGATCTATAGGTTTTTCTTTGGTGGCCCTTGGAGCGCCCCTCTCTTCCTAGTCAGGGTTTGGTTCCTCGTGCCAAGAAAGAACTTCTCTTCCCTCCTTTTTTTCGAGCCCGGGTTGGTCTCCGGGCCAGTTTTTTTCTTCTTCAGGTGGAATACTTGGGCTGTGAAGCGTCGCTTCCTAATTTCTTTTTGCGTCTCCCGGGACGCGAGAATGAGAGCTGCGCTCCGGGTTGCTTTTTTTTTCTCTGACGTGTATGCAGGGTTCCCAGGCCTTCTTTATATCTGCCTAGTATCCGACGATCCGCTTTGTTTTCGTCCGTAGGTCTAGTGATCTGCGCCCTTTTTCATTGCTAAGTAGATCTTATTCTTTTCCAAGTAAACCTTGTTGTCGCGTTCCCCCGGATCCTCTTTCCCAAAGTCTTTTCGATTTCCCCCCGAGTGTCCCTCAATTCTGAGACCTCGCCCGTTTTTTTCCTCTAAAAGACAAGATGAGCCCCTACTCCCGCGATCGACGCAGCAACTCCTCTCGACCTGGCCATTCGGTACGCGGGCTTAGGCCTTGAGTCCGAATTCGGCTGGGTTTGCGACAGGGGAGCATCTTTCCTCTGTTTGCCGTTTTCCTCTCCTTGTCCCCTGTCTTATTTCTCCCTTAGCATTCAAAACTTTGCGCAACCTGGGCTTCTTTCTAAGAGTATAGACGAAAACTGATCTCGTTTCTTAGTTTCTTTCTCTTGAGCGCTTTTCGGGACGTGACTCCTTGCTCCTAGTCCTCTCAAGGCGCCATATCAACGGCTCGAGATGTTCTTTCCGGAAGCCGTCCCTTTTTTTTTTTTCTTCACGAACGACCCCGGAGGGGCGCGCGCGCCGTTCCCCTTCTGTTTTGTTTCTCTCAGGGTTTTCTTTTCCTTCCCTCCGCTCCTCGGCATGACGGCTCCTCCCCTGCGAGCTGGTGTTAAGATTGAGAGGATGCGTCCTCGAAAGTGATAGCCTCCTTTCTCTGAGGAGATCCTTCACGTCTCGGCGGAACCCCCTCCCCCCTTAACTTTCGGTTTCGTAGCCTATTGCCCTCTCTTTTCCCCTAGTTTTTGGTCAAACACCCTTATAGATAGGAAAGGGAAGTGACTGCCCGCCTTTCTTCGTATTGGCAACGCCCCATTCGGATTGGGTTTTTTCCCCCCTCCTTCCCTTCAGTTGTTTTTCGTTTAGCGGTACATTATCCTATGCTTTTCTGAATTGAGGTTTCTGTCCTGCCCGTCGCCCTGTGCGACTCCCCCTCTCATGCCTCTCAGTCGCAGCTCCGGCGCTTCTGCTCCTCTTTTTGTCGGTTTTTTTTTTCCGCAAATGGAATGCGACAGTTTCCTTCCGTCCTCCCCGCTTCCTCTCTCCTCCTCCATGGCTCAATGCCCTAGGTACCTTCCCGACGCCGCTTCTCTCCCGTTTGCCCGGGCCTTTTCACAGGGGAAAATGTTTCCCCTTCCGCGCTCGCGATCTGTTTCTTGCCTCTCACGCCAGTTTTCTGCTCAATGATCGACATAGCCCTACTCGAGCCTCCCACGAATGGGGTCCTTTTTCCCCCTTTATTTTCATTTTAGTTTCATCATCTCCCTTTTTTCCCTTTTCGTCAATGTCCGTTCGCATCATAAGTCATGCAGGAATCGAGCAGCCTTTTCCTTTCTCCTGTTTGCCCTCATAGAAGCGCAGAACTCTTTCCCCTTGCACCCAGTGCGCTCGGCACCGCGCTCATTCGACCCGGCTTGAGCTTTCGGCCAAAAGCAATTCGCCGATCCGCTCCTTTTCCTTTTTCCGACGGCCTGGCCGGGCCCGACAATTTTCTGGACTCGTCGCACTCAATGCTTTGCTCTTCTTTTTTCCTTTGCCTCCCACCGCTCATCCTCTTCTGTTCCACCCCGTAGCGACACCCTCCTCCCTCCGTTCTTAGTCCTTTCCTCTAGGCCGCATGATATCCTATTAGCAGCGATAGCGGGACATTCCACCCTTTCCTCCTGACCGGGCCGAAAGGTGCCTTCCCCTTAAAACGTTTTGAGACGCCATCTTTTTTCCCTTTCTTTTTTCCCCTCCCTCTCTACAGAATGGCGGCGCACTATTTGGGCCTTTGGGAGGGTCCTGGAAAACAGATGACTCCCTTCTATGTTGCTTGTTCTGCTCTCCCGCGGCCTGCTCTGGCATCGTGATGTCGCTCCGCGCCTTCCGGCGTTTTGTCTTGAGACTAAAGTGCTCTCCGTCTTTTTTTCGTTGCGTTCTCCCGCCAATTTCCTTCCCGTCTCCCCACGAGGACACGCTCCGTTCCAAAATCTATATGTCGCTTTTAACAGGCGCTTTCTTTTTTTCTCCATCTTTGGTTTTGTAAGGAATGCGCCGCCCCTTTTTTTTGTTTTCTGTTTGCTTTGTATCGGTTTGTTGCTCTCTTCCCCCGCTGCAATTTCCGCCAATCCCGATGCGCTCGGGACTGCTCCACGAGATCGCACCCTTTTCCAATATGCGAGAAGATTCCCCTCTTCCCCTCCCCTTAGGTAGGTGGTGCGCTCTTTCCCTCCCATCCCCCCGTGGCCGACCGAATGTTTCAAGGCGACCTATTTCTCTGTCGCGCTATCTCCTCTAGATGGTGCGTTCCCTTTTTGACAACTCTTAATCCACCGCCCCCCCTCCCTCTTTCCCCGTCTTTGCGTTCATGCGAGAAGAATCGAGCTCGTCGCTTTTCCGACCTTCCCCTCCTCCTCCGGTGTGGAGCCCTCCATTGAACAATATTCCCTCGCGCCATCTCATGCCGAGCGCAGACTCCCGTGTCGCCACCTCAGCGAAGCCTCGTCGCTCCTCCGGGCTCGAAGGACAAGGCCTCTTTTCGCTCAGACATGCCTTCCGCTGTCTGCACGAGCAAGCGCTCCGTCCGTGGTGTTTTCCCCTCCTCTGGTCGAAAAAAAGAAACGAACTTTTTTCCATTTTTTTGCCATAAAGATGAAAAGATTCCGTTTTTTGAACCTCTTTTTCCCCCCCCCCCTTCCCCAGACGATGGCCGCGTGGCAGGAGAAAGTAACTATAAGGTCATCCGGGACCCCTTCCCTCCAGCCGTCTTCGACAGCTCTGCCCCATTCGAGAGTTGACCTCAATGCGGCCTGAAAAGGCCCGACTCTAACTTTGGCTTTCCTTAAACGGCAGTTACATTAGCATTGAGATTCTCGAACGTCTTACCCATTAGGCGCACTTGAGCGAGTTTACCCTCCAGGAGCCAGGAGAACAAGTTTTAAGCCCTTTCGTCGTTGGCGGGAAGAGAGTCCCTCTTTCCTGTCGGGCGTGATGAGAGTAGAAATGAAATGTTCGTGGTTCTTTTTCGGGCAGAATGACTTCCTCCTACCCTGAGGCCTGCGCGCTTGGTCAGCTTTCTTGACCTTCGCGAAAAGCCGTGCGCGGCGATTGAACTTTCGAAATTCTCCTTTCTTTCCCGATTGGATTTCCCCCTATTTCCAACCATTGCAAAAATCTTGGCTCCCCCTCCCTCCTCGCAGGCACACTACAAACATTGATACCTGGACGTATCGGTGGCGGATCCACGAGCTTTCCCTCTTCTTGCCGTCAGTGGCGACTCTCCCTCCTCTTTCCCCCGGTTGTAGATGTATAGTTCGCACTGTCCTTGCACTCCTCTTCTTTGGACTTTTGATTAAAGGCTGCCCACGAGAAGGCCTATTGGTAATCGTTTCGGTTGGCTGGTGTTCCTCTTCTTTCCTTTTGGCATCTTGCTGCGTTTTATTTCCCCTTTGGTATCCTGAATCCCGTCTCCAGATCTTCGGTCCTCCCCTCTTGATAGACTCTCTTCCCTTGCCCTATCGCCGAGGAAAAAACGCTCAGCTACGGAGGGCCTTCCGGTCATTGCGTCCCCCCAAGTCAAAATCGAGCGTCGAAATGAAGGTGCAGTTTGTGCGACGCGCGTCTCGCCTCCGCCCCCACTTTCCTTATGGAGCGCAGTGCGCGATCGCGGGCACGCCCCTCGTGGCGTTTTTTTTTTTCGTCACAGCCTCCTAGTGAGCTTTTTCCTTTCATTCCTGGATGCTCCGCGCGCGCCATGGTTTGTTCGGGATCCTTTTCATTCTTTCTCCGATCGGCGACCACGAGGAAACGGAGTTTTCTTCCCCTCCTCTCGTATGCAACGTGCCCTGCCTCTTCTCCCGTGGGCGCAGCGCCGTGACGTGTTCCCCTTTTTTTTTCAGGTGCTGCCTATGCAAGTCTCTGACCCCCCGGATCCTCCGTCGCGTTCAGAAAGCGGCTTGGTTTCAGTGCATCCTGCGCTATCTTTCTTCTTTTCCCACCTGTTGTTTCGCCAGAGTGGCCTCGATGCTCTTTTCTCTTGCTCCTTTCAGGAAGCAGCGCCTTTTTCCTCCCCGTCCTCGGCTGAATGTCGTTTGCTCCCACCCTTCCCTGTCCTGTCTCTCTCTCTTTAATCCCCATCGGAGGAGATGATGTGGCTCCTCCGTCCCCGTACCCAGAGCTGGCGCGAGTGAATTCTTCCCGTCGTCCCATTCTTTCGAATTCTCGCGACGGATGCGAGCGCAGGCCGACTTTTTCGATCTTTCCTTCCTTTCGGCATGAGTTGAAACGACAGAGGATGGTTCTGGGTCCGCTTTTTGACATTGATCTCCGCCATCTCTGAGGCGCTCTCCTGTGGCCTCTCCTTACCGCCTTTCCTCTAGGCCTCGAGCAACGGTGTTAGGGCGGTCGCCATGCCTTCAAAACTTTTTTCAGACGAGGGGATGCTTTTCGCTCCTGTTCCAGTTGTGGCTCGGACGGACGACTCTCTCTCTTTTAGCGCTCTGGATTGCCGCATTCGGACGGCGACGCCGCATGTCCCCTCAGCAACCCCCCAGGGCCGCGAGCATTAAGCGAAAAAACAAAACGAAAAAACAATCTGTCTCATCGGTCAATTGTTCTGCATCATCGGCGGTGATATAAGTTTCCTTTTGACCTTCCTCTTTAGGTCTGCCTTTAGCTGACGGCCAACATGCGTGCCGTCTCCATTTCAAACGTTACGCACTTTAAAGCGCACGCCAAACGACCTTCATTTCTTCGGTTTATGCTACTTTGAAAAAAACGAGCCGCGACCGGGTTTTTACACAGCCGCAATTTTTTTCTTTGTTAGGGTCCCTTGACCGCCCACAGTCCTTATTTCTTTGCGCTCAAGCGGTCGAGCAGGTCCTGGATTCTTCAACTGACCTATATTTTTTGGTTGAGGGTAGTTTCAAGGATGAGTCGGTGCAGTAGGTGGTCGTCGCCATAGCCATCTCAGTAGTAATATAAGGCTCATCAGCATCCGATTCTATATTGATTCGCAGCGCGAGGAGCGAAGAGACAGAGAGGAGGAATGTTCCCAGAAGTAGATCACTCATTGACCCAAAAAAAACACCCACCCCCCCACCCACCCCACCCCCCCCCCCCCCCCCCCCCCCCCCCCCCCCCCCCCCCCCCAAAAAACCCCAAAACCCCTTTCCTCCTTCGATCACCGGTTGGTCGGGAAGGGCCAGGTTCCTCTCGTTTTTCAGTGCCCCTTTCTTGGGGGCTGAGCGGAATCTTTGAATTAAAATCCCTCTCGGGCATCTCTTTCTCTGCGCCTCGAGGGGCAGCTTTCGGCGAAGGGCAAGAGAATGTCTTCGGCCATTCCCTTCTTTCGCGTTGCTCTCTTTGTTCTCTGTGACTGACATTTGCACGGCGGTCTCCTTTATCCTCGATTTATGGAAAAGAAAGTTTCACTTTTTTGATGCCTCTTCTTTTTTTCCGGTCTTCTCTTTCCGGTATAGGAGAGGAGGTCGATTTTTCCTTTTAAGTGAAGCTTTTCTGCTCAATGTACAGATTCTTCGTCTCTTCGATCTGCGCGCCGGGCCCAAGATGGGAAGCCTCGGGCTGCTGGATCACGTTATTCGTCTTTTCCCTGGGTATACTGGAGCATTGATTTCTTGAGTTCTTCGCCTCGGAGTCGTCTTTTTCTCCTTTGGCATTCCTTTGTCAACCCCGTTGGCAGCTTTCTCCTCCTCTCCGCCTATGCCGAACTGATCTCTTTCTTTTTTTTTGCGCCTCTTGATGTCGGTCTATCTCTGTCTTACCGCTCGCCGAAGCGCTTGACTGCTCCCCCCCTTAATTCTCTAAGGTGGATCTCGCTCTGCTTGCCTATGCCAAGACCGCCTAAGTCCTTTTCCTCTTTACGGTCCTTTCCTTGAGAAGTTTGCGGATTTTCACACCGCTCAAGCTTTTTTGCGCTCTCTTTTCTTCTGGGTTTTTTCTTAGAGGTAAGGGCAG
>Ga0179593_1624258_pt1 | contig 18188 bp, 37 predicted proteins | sample CZODoug2_1_08_16_FD_185931 | JGI IMG/M metagenome (GOLD analysis project Ga0179593, IMG submission 185931) | Vadose zone soil fungal communities from Angelo Coast Range Reserve, California, USA - CZODoug2_1_08_16fungal (PacBio error correction) | ecosystem: Environmental > Terrestrial > Soil >... | reverse complement strand
GCTCCTTCCCTGGACAGGTCCCTGTCCTTCCTTTTTCCCGTTTTCCCGGTTCTTGCGGCTTGGTTTTAATTTTGCCAAAGTTCTTAACGGAGGACGTGTCGTTTTTCCAGATTTCCCCTCCCGTTTTTTGACCTGCTTTTCCGAAATTCAGCGTTATAGTTCGATTGGTTCCGTTTTCCTTGTTGTGGTCTTTCTTCCGGAAGTTTTTTTTTTTCCAGTTTTTTCCGTCCAACCTACTTCCCTCTTTCCGGCTAAGAAGTCCTTTTTCAATCTCCTTCCCTTTTTCCCCCTCCTTTTTTTTAGCTCTTTTGGGGAGCACTGGTTGTTGGTAGTAGAATTTTGCATCTTGTTACCCCTGCCCCTTTCCTTTCTATTGGGACTGGGGTCCGCTTTTTTTGGCAAAATGCCCCCCTGGGGGTTCCCCTTTTTTTCGGTTTTTTCCCACCCTTCCCAACGTCCCTTCAAAACCCTGTTTTATGGTTTTCCCCTTTGGGTTCCCCCCTGGTGTCGTGTTTTTATTTTTTTTTCCCTTTTTTTTTTTTTCCATTTTTTTTCTTGGTTCTTCTTTTGTTCTCGGTCTCCCGGTTTTCGTAGCCGGCAGGTTCCATTTTTTTTTTTTAGGTTCATTCCTTTTTTCCTACCCGCACTTCTCGTTTGTGCCCCCGCTTTTCAAAAACATCTCTTCTTCAGGAATCCGGGGTTTTGTTTTTCCCTCTTCGTTGCTTTTTTTTTTCCCCTCTTTTTTTTTTTTTGGAGCTCTCCCGATGAAATTTCCCTCCCCCCCCGATCATGTCCCTGTTTTCCAGACAACGTGAGACGGTCCCTCCATGCTCGTTTCCCCCAAGAAATCTTTTTAAACATTACAACCTTTCTCTTTTGGTCCTTGTTTTTTGGTCTTTTCCAACGCGTCCGTCAATTCCTGGATTTTTTGGCCCTTTCCCTTTTTTCCATTTTTTTTTGGAACTTTTTTTTCCCCTTGAGACTCCCTTTTCGTTTAGTCCCCTTTTTCTGCCGTGCTTTTGGAGCCTCCGGCTCTTGCACCCCATCTTCTTCCTGTACTTTTTTTTTTCTTTGAACGTCGGGTCTCTTTTGAGCCCTTCTGTTTCCGGTTTTGTGTTGGGCTCTTCTTTTTCCCAAGGGTGGGTAACACAATTTTTTATGACCTGACGGTTTTCGTTTTTTATTTCCCAAATTTCGACGTGTAATGTTGTTTCCTTTAGTGTGGTTTCTGGCCATCCTTTTGTTATCCTTCCCCCTCGGCTAGGAACTTGCCATTCCTTGACTTCACTTAAGACTTCCCTATCCTGATACTTCTTTTTTGTTCGGGGTGGTCTTTTGGGGTAGAAGGTGTGCTTCTTAGTTTGCTTTTTCTTCTTCACCCCTTTGAGTTTCCCTTCCCTTTCCGGCCTCCTTCGCCTTGTGGACTTGTTGGCTTCGGGAGTCAAGGTCTTTTCACTTTAACCCCATACTTTTTCTCCTTGATTTTTTTGATGCCCCTCGGGTCCCCTCCTTTTGGCTTGTCGAATCCGGACCCCTTGTTTAGCCGGCGGTTTGTTCCTTCCCCCGAATTTTTTTTTTTCTTGGGCCCCTGCTGTTTTGCTTGTTCCTCGGCCCCTTCTGGGAAGGGAATGGAGCGCTCCCCGGTTTGGCCCTTCGCCCCCCCCGAGTTCCCTCCCTTTTGAGCCTTTATCCCTTTTTCCACAAAGCCTTAAGATGTTGGGATTTTTCAAACCTGTCTCCTTCGACGATTTTTTTTCCGTAGTCCCCCTCCTCATGGCCCTTTTTCGCCTTTTGTCGCCGACCCTCTTCCTCGGCCCCCAGGATTTTTTGGCCCTTCTTTTTTCCGTATTTTTAGTCCTCTTTTGGTCCCTTTCCGTTTTTCCTGTTGGTTCTGGGTCGCTGAAAATTTCCAACCGCCCTTGCTCCCCCTCTTTTCCCCTGAGGGCTTGTTATTTTTTCCCTTTTGATTTCCCTTCGGCTGTTGTCTTCCGAAGGGATTCTCGTTTTGCCCCCCATTACCGGTTTTTTTTGGAGGTTTTTCGCGACGGTCTGGCAGCTTCCCCCTCCTGAGCGTTTCGTACCTGGCTGTTTTGAATTTTTTAAAATTCTGCCCCCTATTTTTTTGCCTTTGATTCCCTGCTTTTTTAACTCGCCCCTGCTAACACAACTTGTTTTACCGCGTGGGCGTTTTTTGGGGATTTTTTTCCGGGAGTTTTTTTTTCATCCTGATGTTTTTTCGGGTTCTGTTTCCTTCTTTTTGCTTTTTCCACGGAATCCCATACGCAGATATGGTTCCACATCCCCTGACCCCCTCTTTTTTTCTTTAGACGTTTGTGGTTCCCATCTTTTCCTTACATACCCTTTTTTTTTTTGATTTTCCCCTTGCTTTTAGGGCCTCGACCCTTTAGGAGGTAAAACTCCGGACCCCCCTTTTCTTCCGACCCTTTTCCAGTACTGACCTGTCTGAATCACTTTTTTTTACCGGGCCTGGTTCTATGGCAAGGCCCCTTTTTCCTCCCTCCCCACAAGTCTCCCTTTTCATTCTTCTTTCCTACCTCTAGTACTCCCTCGGTTGGTCCCTTGAATTCTTTTTAACCACCTGTTTCTTTTTTTTTTTGTCCAGGGCCCCCCCCTCCCCTTCTTGCTGGTTTCTTGCTTTAAGGGACTTTTTTCCATTTTGTCTCTGTTTTAACCCTCCCCCCCCACCTCCGCCCCTCGTCGTGACGCAGGTTCATCCCCGTTTATCGTCATTTGGTCCCTAAGTTGTCCATTCTTGGTGACACGTTTTTCTTCCCTTTCCCAATCGCGAGGATAAATTCGGGCATTTTCCTTCCCCAGGAATTTTGGTGACCTTGTCCCTGGCTTGTTTTTTTTAAACCCTTCCGGTAACCTTTTCAGGGGGCCACGGTAACTCTTTTGCCTTTGGCCCCGACGCCCCCTTGACCTTTGAACTCTTCCCCTTGCAACCTTTTTGAAGACATTTTTCTTTCGGGACGCGGATTTTTGAGAGGTAAGATCGCCTTGATTTGGTCGTTTCTCCGTTTTTCTCCCCTACTCCCCGTTGTTTTCTAGATCCTTGAGCGCGGGGCCCGCAGTAAGACCTAATTCCGAATGTGTTCCCCCCTTTCACTCTTCCCCCTCAACCTTTTTTTATTTCCATTTGTTTTCAGGAGGAGCCCCCTGTTCTTTTTCCTCGGCTCCCCACGCATTTTCCTGTCTGTTGTGAAGGTCCCCCATGCTGGGACGGCCTTTCAGAGACTGAGGAGGAAGTTTATTTTCAAATTTCGGACTTCCTCCCACGAGTTCTTTATCCCTCCCCCCTTTCTACTGCGTTTGAAATTGACCGTTTGTCTCAGCATTTTTTTTTCCCCCCTCCAAATTTCTCCTTTGTGTCATTTCCTTTCACCTTACGGTGTCCTTCGGCCTTCAATGGGGGCTTATCCCCCCCTGAGTGGTTCGATTTTTCTCCGTTTTCCTTCCAAAGTCCTCCCTCACTTTCCCCCATCGCCCAAATGCTGGAGAACCCCCCCTTCATTGTCCGTGTACTTTATTTTTGGATAAGCAACTTTTTCTTTTGGCGTGGTCAAAACCAAAAAAGTTGAGACTCATTTTTTTTCCCACAACGCAAGTCTAGTTGATTAATGGGTTTGTCTCAATCCAGGTTTCAGAAATTTCAAAGGGTCTTGCAGTCACAGGTTCTTTCGGGAGTTGAACATGCCCCCCTGCTTTTTTTCTTACGCCCCCGGTCGTCTTCTTTGGGTGGGGGAGCACGTGCTTACGTAGGAACGCCCCGGTTTACCCCCCCTTTCCGTCTTTGTTTATCTCCCCCCCTCGTCATTTAAAACCTTTCATTGCAACCACGGTGTGTGTCCCCCCCTTGAAACTTTTGACCCACATTCGGCAGTTCTGGATCCGTTTTCCCCAATCGGTGCCCACCTTGACCCTGTTTGCAATTGCTTTAAATTCCCTTTTCTTATCCCCCCCTCCCCCCCATTAACCCCTCCCTTTTGGTTCAATGGCTGTCGGGGTCTTTTTTTGGACTTTTTCTGGGTTCCCCACAAATTTTCTTTTCATCATTTTTCCGTCCTCCAGCGTCCCTTTGGGCACCCCTACTTTTGCTCTTTGTCCGATTTTCTGAGGAAAAAAACCCCATCCCATTTTCCACGGTTTTTCGTTTTCTTCCCCCCTGTTGGACACCCCCGAATCCTCCCTGCCTCTTACCCGGGAGGGAGTTTCTACATCTCCTTCGTTCCTTTTTCCTAGTTTTTTAAGATTTCCCCTGCCTCCCTTTTTCTAAGGACAACCAACCAAACACCCCAACCCCGATTGCCCCTTTTTCAAAATCCCCCCCCTTTGTCTCTTTTTATTTTTCGGGGCTGGAAACAACAAGTCACAGCCCTAATTTTTTTTTAGTTCTCCCTCATGCTTTTTTCGTCCCCCCTGCCTTTTTTCCCCAAAGTCCAAACTTTTAAGGGGATTACCCGAATCTTCGGTTTTCCCACGGTTTTGAAACTCTCTCTCGCAATGAATGGGATCCCGTCAGGACTTTTTTTTGATGATTTTTTTTTCTCTTTGTTTTTCCTAAGACACCTTTACGGATCGGGTCTTTTTTCTGGCCGCTGCTTTCTCCCTTCGTCTTTTTATTTTTTTTTTTGATTTTGTTATTTTTTGCTTCCAGGGGCGTCCCCCCCGAAGATATCATCCGTCATTTCTTTTGCTTCGCCTTTTCCCCTTTTCCACCTCCCCATTTACCTCCTGCAAAGTCCCTGCGGTAGGGAGACATGGTGTTTTTAAAACTTTTTTGCGACCTTTCCTCCCATTCTCCAAATTCCTCTTACTTCCTCCGGCTCTTTTTTCCTGTAACTTTAAGATAAGTTCCCCTAAGGGCTACCGTGGTTCCATATCCACCCTTCTCGGTTAGAGTTTCCCTCTTTCCCCTTCATCCGATTTTTTAAGGGTACTTCAAACTACCTTCTCCTTTAAGCGAGGTCTTTTTGCTTGACACTTTTCTTTGTGCTTGGCTCAACCCCTTTTTTTCTTGCTTCCTGTCCTCCCCCCCCGTCTCTTCTTTTTTCTTACATGACCCCCCCCCCCCCTGGGTGACTTCAGTCCCTTGGATTTTTTCAACTTTTCACTTTTCCTTTTTGGGAAGGTTGTGTTTTGGACTACTTCTGTCCTCCTTCGAGAAGGTCCCGGCCCCCTCCCGTTTGTGTCCTTCTCGGGCTTTTCCCCCCCCCCCAACCTTTCCAATATAAAAACGTTGATGGTGTTTCACCTTCCCGGGGTTTCTCTTTTTTTTTTTTCATAGGTCCTTCCACGTTTCCTCTCAGTTTCCACTTCCTTTGCCTTTTCCCCTCTTTTCAGGGACCGGCGCCGTGGGCCCCCCCCTTCTTTGTCCAGTTCCAACATTCTCTTCCTTGTTGTTTCTTGCCTCTTTCTTTTTTTCGCCTGCCGTATTTTTTTTTGATCCCCAACACGCTTTTGGCCGAACGATGCATTTCCTTTCCTTAACCCTTTTCTCCGGGAATTTTCCCCCTCTTTTCCCCCCTCCCAGGCCCCTCTTTTTCCCCCAACCTCCCCCATAAAACTTTTTGGTTTTACGTTTGGTAAGGTTTTTGCCCTTGCCAACTGCTCTTCTTTTTGGGCTTTCTCCCCCGTTTTTCCTGTTTGTTTTTTTTTTTTTTTTTTGTTCCCATTCATAGTTCCCTTTTTTTTTTTTTCCGGCAACACGGGTCCCATTCCAGTCTTTTGTCCTTTTTTTTTGAGCGTTCCCCCTGTCTGTCACTTTTGTGCTTGTCATTTCCCCCCCCTTTCGGTTTTAAGAGACGGCCTTCTGTGGGTCGGAACCCTTTTTTGGCCCTTTTGAAGGTTTTTTTTTCCTTCACGTCCCCGTAGACGGGAGGTGATCTTTCAGTTTGTCCCGTCCCCTGATCGTCCTTTGGGCTCCTTTTTTTTGTGCAAGCGTATCCTTCTTGATCCTCCCTGCGTTTTCCATCGCGCTTGTGGAAGATTGCTTCAACCTTCCGGGGTCCCTTTTCCGAATCGCTGGCTCATTTTTTTTCCCGTTGTCTACCTCTTCCTTTGCGTTTCCCTTGTCGTCTCGTTGACCGCCGCCATGTGCTTTTTTTCCAGTTTTTTTTTTTTATTTTTTTTTTTCTTTTTTCGGTCCACAACCTCTAAATTACGGCAGCTTGAGAGCGGCTCCCAGTTTTTTTCGTCACCTTGAACGGGTTAGGTTTCGTCCTTTCCCACCCCCCAGCCAGTGCGAAGAGGTTTTCTTTCTTTTTGGCCCCATTTCCGGTCTCCCTCTTTGGTCGTTCCCCCCTTCTGGTGCTCTCGCCCCTTTTTTTTCTGGCAGGCCTCTCTTGGCCCGGTCATTCTTATGGACCTTTTTTTTCCTTTCGCCCTTTTTTTTGCGGCTGTTTTTTGTCTTTATTTGGCTTTTTCCCCTTTCTGTCTTGGTTTTCGCCGACGATAGTTTAAGTTGATTTCTTGTTGTTCTTCCGTATCCTCTTTTTTTTTTTGCCGGCCCCCCGTTGGAAGGAGACCCCTTTTTTTATCTTTTTTGCCTTTGTCTTTTTTTCCCCCCAGCTTCCCGGGGATTTTTTTTCTTTTTTTCCCCCTTGATTCCCTTCCTGCGGTTGGGTCGAGGTTTTCAGATATTAGAAAACTGCTCCCTTTTTTTGTTTTTTTTTTGGCGACTTCCGCGATTTTCCCTTGCTTTCCTTCAGTTCGGCCCCCTTTTGTCGGATTATGTTGGTGCGTTCTTGTGGCCCCAGGCCCTCCCCCCCCCCCTCCATTTTTGTTTATTTTTTTCTCTTAGTGAAACCGTTTTTTTCGGATGTGTCCCTTTTTCGTTGTCTGGGTTTTGGGAGGCATTGGCCTGTCCCCCTTTCCTGCCTTTTTTGGAATCCGTTTTCCCACTTTTTCGTTCCCTTCTTCCTTTGTGCAATTGACCTCGGTTCCCCCGAAAATCACCTTTTTTTCTTTGCCCCCGACGGGTCCTTTTTCCCCTAAGTTCCTTTCCGCCCCCCCCCCCTCTCTTTTGACCTTACTTCGCCCCTAATTCCTTTGCCTGGTATGTTCCCTCTGAATGACTTCATTCTTCCCCCTGACATTTTGGTCTTTCTTTTTTTGCAATCCTTTGACCGTCCCTGGAATTTTTTTTCTCCCACCCTTCGTGCGGGTGGGCTTCTTGATGAAATATTTTGCGTCTTCCCTTTCAGTTTTTTCTTCCGAGGACCTCCTCCAAAATAGCACTTTTCGTGGGCCTTTCTTTTGTAATTTTGTCTCCTTTAAACCTTTCCTCCCTCTTTTACCCATTCTTCCTTGATTTTTCAAGGTCCGTTTTTTTTCAAAGTCTTTCATCTATTTCTTTCCCCTTTTTTTTCCACCACCACGTTTCCAAGAGGGTCTTTTAGGGTCGAACATGCTTTAAAAGAGGGGATGGTTCCCGATATTGTCCCTTTTTTCTTCGTTTTTTCCCGTTAAAATCTTCCTTTCTTCCCCTCAACCCTCCCTTTTTTTTTCGCAGATATCTCCCCTTTTTGAGGTTAAAGGATGACTTTTTTGCTGCCTGGGGTTTCCTTGACTATCTCCCCCCTTTTTTCTCTGACTTTGGGAATCCCCCCAATAAAGCATCTTGACCCCCCTTATGGTTCTTTTCGGACCCCCCCCCTGTTGTTGAAGTTGATCATGTTTTTCAGCCTACACTTTGTTCTTTTGCAGAATTTTTCAACTCCTTTCTTGAGCGTGGATCCTTTCTTAAGTTTATTGTTCCTCCCCTCGGATTTTCAGTTTCTGTTTTCCCTGTCTGGGGAGAGGGTTTTCTCCTCTTGAAATCCCTTCATGTTGACTGTATTCCAAATCCCTCTCAAATTATTTCAGATTTGCAATCCCCCCTCCCAACCTTTTGAAAGGATCCTTTTTCTTTTGCCCTTATTTTTCCCCCGGTCCTCTTGCTTTGGTTCCTCCCTCCCCCTGAAACCTCCCTTTTTTTTCCCTCTCCCCGCTTTTTCGACGCCCGGAAACTGCCTTTGTCTTTTCCTTAGCCCTTGTTTTTTGCCACGACCCAAAAACACTTTCGAGAATTAATTTCCAGTCAAGGTTTCAGTCTTTTGGGCTTTTTTTCTCTTTTCCCGAAATCTGATCTTTTGGTTACAGCGTGTTTTCGGCCTTTTCAGGAAAGTTTTTTTTTTGTCCTTCCCCCTTGATTTCCTTCTACTGCAACTGGGGGCCCCTGGGGGGGAGGTCCTGTACTTCGTGGTTCCTTCCGGTTTTTTCCCAACCCCGTTCTTTTCTTTCAATCTTTTCCCTTTGCTTGACCCGGAAAGGATGTTTTTTTTCCTCAACTTTCCCCTGATCTGCTCCTTTTTTTTCCAATGAACTTTTTTCCCCTTTTCATTTCCAGGGATAACTGGAGAGTATAACCCAATTAAAATCCCTCCCTGGTAAGTTTTTTTTGGTCTTTTTCCTTTTTATTTTTCTCTGTGGTTTCTTTTCGCGAGCTCCTTCTTTCACGTTCCCCGTGAACAGCATTCCTCCCCAAATAGAGGGTTGCGCCTGTCGCTCTCCGCGGCCGTCCTTTTTTTTCATTTTTGCCTCTTCTTTCCTTTACTCGAAAGCTGCTTTTCCAATCGGTCGGCGGAGTGTTTTCTCACTTACCGTTGACCCCCCATCCCCTTCCCCCGTTGAAAAGTATTATCGGATACTTCTGATACATTTCCCCCCCTTCTTCTCTTTCGACGCCCCCGTCCTTTGCGAAGAATTGAAGCTTTCGTCCCCGACTCCCCGTTTCCTTTTTTGGAACGTCGACCCCCCAGGCCCCCCCCCCCTCGTATGGGGCCTTTTCCAATTGTAGGGGCCCGGGCTTTTTTCCCCCGATGCTAATTGAACTCTACTTCTTCACTTGTGGGTGGTTTTGATCTCCTGCCCTTTTGGAGTTTCCATACCCCGACACTTTTTTAAGCCGTCTTTTCCCCGCAAGCCTTTTGAAACTTCTATTCTTTTTCCATCTTCACTAGCGGCGGAAGGTAGCAGAAGCTACTGTTTTTGAGCTTTTTCTCCGCCCCTTCAAGGCGTCCAGTCCCATTTGGTCTTTTTTCGGAGGACACCGCGAAAAGAAAACGCTCTCCGCTCCCCCCCCCCGCCGTTCTTTCCTTGACCCTCTTCTTTCTTTTTTTGTTTTTCTCTCTTTCTTGTCGCGGATGAATTGAGTCTCTGGGCTTCCTAACCCTTCGGTTTTTTTGACAGATTTCCTCTCTTTTTTTTCGTCTCCCAACGAACTTTTCGGTATAGTCACGACGTTTTCATGGGACCCCCCCCCCCTTTTCCTTTGGACACTTCTCCCCCCCTCCGTTCTTTCCAAACCCCTCTCTTTTCTGCGACGCGTTTGCGTTTAAAGCCGCCTTTAAGACTTCATTTCTGCGATTTTTTCCCTTGCTTCCCCTTCCGCCTTTTTTTTCCTTAATCCATCTCTCCGCCGTGCGCGGTCTCAGAAAAAAACTTCTACAGGGACTCTTTTTTAAACCCCCCCCCCCTCTCTGAACCCCCTTGGTGCCCTCCTTTTTTTCCTCCGTTCAGGGGGGTTTATTTTGCTGTTTCCCCCCTTGGCTTTTAGGTTTCCCCCTTTTCTTCCCGTTTTTGCTTCCCTTTTCAAGGGCAATGCTTTTTTCTGTTTTCATTTTTGGTCAATTTCCACCTGCTTCGGTGATTTCCCCCTTTCTTTTTTTTTTTTTTTTGTGTGAGAGATTCTCCTCAGCTTTTGGTTTGCCCCTCCCAACTGATGTTTTGATCATTTTCCCCCCCCCCTCTCTCCCCTTCCTTCCTTCCTTCTCTTCCTCAACAGAAAAATTGACGCTTAACAACCTCGTTTCCCCCCCGTTTTTGTTTTTTTTCTGGTGGGGGGATTTTTTCCGAGGGTCCCCCATTGTTTCCCCCCCTTAGTTCTTTTTTTTTATCTACTGTTTTTGGGCGGACCTCATAGTAAAGGCCGTCCCCTCCTTGACCCCGTTTTTTCTCCCTTTTTTCTAGTCCTTTCCCTCAGTCCCTTTACCTTTCTTCGCTGAAGGATTCTAAGAAGCGGTTTCCCCTTTTTCGCTATTGTTGGGGTTTTCTTTTCAAGGTTCCCCCCCTTCATGCCCCTTTTCCGATTTCTTTTTTTCGTTCTCCCGGCCTGAATTTGGAGTGGGAATCTCCCCTTTGTCCTTCGGTGGCTCCCCTCCCCCTCTTTCAATTTCCTGGCTTGTCCTGTTGACCGTGGGTTTATTCCAATTCAGGACGCTCTTTCGTTCGGCATTTTTTTTTTTCCTCTGGGTTTTCTTTTTCTTTTTCTCTTTCGCATTTCCCACCCCCGCAATTTGGGCCCTTTTTAGACTTTTTGTGACTCTTCTCCGGCGTATTACCACACCCCTTCCCTTCTCTTGCGCGCCTTCCCAGAAGCTGTCGTCTGATTAGGAATCTCGGGTTCTTGTTTTTCCCCTTTGCACTTTTGAGGGCGTTCCGTCTTTGATTTCTCCTCTTTTTCCGAGTCCCAATGGACAGCGTTTCCGACGAATGACTTTTCCTCCATATATCGGTGTCTGTTTCTTTTTCCGGTATTTCTGGGCACATTCTTGGGGTGTGGTTTGAAGCTGTTTTCAAATGGTCTTTTTAACCTCATCCCCTGATTTTCGGATAGGTTCTTTTCTTGATTCCCCTCCTCTGGCTCTTCCTGAGGTTTTCGGGAAGGGATTTTGGTTTTTTGTTATGGTTTTATCCCCTTCCTTCATTTGTCTGGTTCCCTTCCCCATCTTTTTCCCTTTTCCTTTCTTGTCTTTCTCTTTTCATTCCCCCACGCCCGGACTTCTTGTAGGAGGAGTGAGGATTTCGCTTGATCCCCCATTGGTCTTTTATTATCCCCCCTTTTGGCTTTCCCCTTGAATATCTTCTCGTACTCCCCTACGAGGGGTCGAAGCCTTTCTGTTGAAGAGGGAGTTCCCGGTCGGACCAAGAAATTCCCTTTTTGCTTCCCCCGGGTCCCTCGGGGGACTTCTTATTAAACTATTTCCCCCTTTTTTATTTTTATTTGTTCAATTGCCACTTTTTTCCTTTTTAATATTGGGAGGGAGGGTTTTCCCCACCCCCCTCTTCACAGGCTTCCAGGCTTCCCCCTTTCTTTCTCGCCACCCTCCTTTGTCCTCCGGGGTACTATTCACTTTTGATCCCCCGTTAGGATAGAAATGGTCTTCGGTCCCATTTACCCAAATCTTTTTCTTCCTGTCCTCTTCCGGTTTCCCTTTTTTCGTGCCGGCTTTTTCCCCCTGCCGCTCCCTGACAGGATAGAACCGTCTCTGCTTTTCCTGACCTTCCATCGAAACCTCCTTTTTCCCCTGATTCTTTCCTCAGACACCATCAGTTGCTTTCGGCATGGAAATTTTCCCTTCGATGGAGATTTCTTTTTTTTCCCCCGGGGATGATCCCCTCCCCTGCCCCTTCCCCCCTTTCGTCTTTTTTTCGAAGGTCATACCTGGACGAGGAGTTTCCCTGGCATTTTACCATTCCCCCCTCTTCGTTTTTTAAATCATGATGTCTTTTCCCCCCCCGTCCCTTCCCAGACTCTTTCTCTTCCTCACACGCACTGAAAGGAACATCCTTCTCCTTCTTCTTTTTTCCCTCTGGCCTGGTCTTTTTCACCCCCCTTCGCCTCCCTCTTGGCGACTTTTTCGCGCAAAAAGACCCTTTATGCCGCCCTTTTCCCCCCCTCCTGTGACCCTTTTTTTTTCGTACTTTTTGGGACTTTTCTGTATGGCTCCTTTGTTCTTCTTTTTCGGCCGCGTCCCTTCGATAGAAGGTTTTAATTCCTTTGGGGTTTGGTTGTAGTTCTAATTTTTTTTTTTTTTTTTATTCCTCTCGGACCCCTTTTCCATTTTGGACACCGACCGATTTCAGAGCCGATTTTCTCCCTTTTGACCCTCCCCTCACAAACCCTTTTTTAGTGTCTCTTTCTTTGGCTTTTTGATTATGGTTAGGCTTCTGGCAGTTTTTTCCCACCTACTTTTGTCCTTTTTTCCCCCCCCCCTTTCTCTGAATTTGGTTTTTTCCTTGAACAAATTCCATTCTCGGCAATTGCGCTGTACCCCCTTTTTTTTTTTTTTGGTTCTCCCCGTATCCCTCGTTTTTCAGAGGGACGTTCCCTTTTTTCACTTCTTCCCCCCAATTTTTTCCCCCTAGGGGGGTCCCCTTTTCAAATTTTCATTTTTCTGACCTTTTTTTCAACCGGACTGCCTTCAGGGGAGATTTTTTTCTTATTTTTTTCGCGTCCCCATAAGTTTCTCCACACTTTCCAAGCGGACCTTTTTCAAGCCTTTGTCTTTCCTTTTAAAGACCAAAAAGTCTTTCTGTTTTTTACACACAGGGCTATCCACTTTCATTCCAACTTGACAAAACTGCCCCCGTAGCTCTTCAGGATTCCCTCTCCGGTGAACTCCCCTTCTTGTTATCTGTAGAGCATTTAGAGGAGTGGCACTCCGCTTTCTTGCCCCCCCCTTTGAACAAGGTCCTTGACCTTTCGGGGTGGTTCTCGGAATGTCTTTTTTCCCTGGTGGGACTTCCGACCAACTTTGTCCCCTTTCCCCGATTGTTTTCCATTTGCACATCCGATTTTTCAATCCCCCCGATTTGAACTTCCCCCCCCTTCTAACCTCTCCCCCCAACTCTTTCCTTTCAAGCATTCCCCCTCCCTGGTGCAATTTGAACATTCCGTTTTTTTTCGGAAAGGGTCATAGTTCCCCAAACAACCCCTTTTTTTTTTTCAGTTTCTTTTTTTTTTGTTATTTTTAGTTTTTTTCTCGGGCAGGCCGTTTTTTGTTGGAAAAACAACTTCTTTTTTGAATTGACCTCCTTTTCCACAGCCCACCCCCCCTTTCCCTTGTGGGTCTCATCGGAGTATCCCTCCCTCCGCCACACCCAAAACCTTCATAGTTAGACCCTTTCCAAAGTTTTTCCTTGGACTCCCACCCATTACTGACCAATTGCCCCCCGCCTCGACCCTTCGGAGAGTTTTTTTTTAATCACCCTTGCTCTCCCCCCCGCAGTGCGTCCCCTCGGTGGGGGCTACTTTCAGCCGGATCTTATAAAACAAAAAAACCCACCGGCTGTATTTAAAAAGCCTCACAAGGGGACCCCCTTTCCTTTTAACTTTCTTCTTCTGGGGGGGGTGCAGCCTTGAATGGGCTTTGGAAGTGGTTTCTTTGACCCCACCCAATGCTTTCCTTTCCAGGACCTCGGTGGCCGGGTCCCGAAAGACTCGAAACTTCTATCTTGTTTAGAACACCCTTTTTTTCCTTTCCTTCCCTCCGATTTCTATCCTCCTGACTCCTTACCCCCTTAAACCTCTTTTCTCGGCGTTTCAGAAAACCCCAAGGAAAAAGCGTCTCACCGTTTTGGATACTTCCGGCATTTTTTTTTCCCCAGAGGTCTCCCATTGACCTTTTCTATGGTGAGGTTCCTTTTACGCTCCATTCGGACCTCCCCCTCCCCACACCAATTTCCTCGCGTTCCCCCCCTCGGGCTGGTTAGGAGACCCCCCCCCCAAGACGGACCCGTTGTTTTTTTTTACTCCCCCCTCTTCGTTTTCCCCGGCGACCCCTGCCCCCGACCGGGGGACCATTCCTATATCTCGGGATTGGAGTCGTTTGCCTTTCGCTGAGCTTTAAATAACTTTTTGAAGAAGATCCATCCCTTTTTCCTATCTGTCAGGGCTGGCTCCCTCCTTTTTTTTTTCCGGTCTTTTTCTTCGTCATTGTTGGTGACCCCCCCTTTTCAGTTTTCCCCCCCAGAACGTGAGCGCTGGTCCCCCCCCCCGATCGCATTCTTCTCTTTCTTCTCCTGTCCTTTTTTTGCACTTTTTTTTTCTTCCTTCCCGTCTGCGTCGATTCTTTTCCCCTTTTTTCGAGGTTCCGGTCTGCCTGGACTGACATTTTCAGAAATCCTTCATTTAATTTTTTGCAGGCCCTGATGTTCGTTCCCTTTCCCCTTTTTTTTCCCAAAAGTCCCCCACCTCCCACAACTTTTAGTTTGTTTTTCTTTTGTAAAGCGGTCGTTTGGTTTCTTTTGTTTTCAATTCTGATTTTTTGATGTTTTTTGCGTTACTTTGCGTTTCCCCCCCCTTTTTGACAGTTCCTCTCAGGGGAACCGCTCGGCCTTTGGGAGGAGGTGCAGTATCCCCATTTCCTCCTCCCTCTTTTTTTTTTAGTCAGAGTTTCCGCCCTTTTCCGGTCCTTGCTTCCCCTTTTCTTAACGATCCCTTTCCCTGCCTTTTTTCTCAAACGTGAGGCCGCATTTCCAATCGATTGTCCCCCCCCCCGACCCACAATAACACTTCTTACCCCCGCGTTCATTATTTGACGTTTTTTTTTTTTTTCTTTGATTTTTTCCTTTCCCCCCCGAATTGTTCCCCCTTCCTTAGTTCCTTCCGCGCGGCCCGGGATGGCGGAACTTCCCCGGTTTACCGTGTCTCCCCCCCTTTTTCTGCAATTCTTTTGAATCTTCTGCGGAACCTTTTTCCTTTGAATGTTAACCGGCGCTTTTTTTTCTGGAAGAGATGCCCCCGAGCCTTTCTTCGAATTTGGGTTTTCTTTTGCGTTCTCCTTTTCACAATTCACGACTTCCTCTACCCGGCTGAAGTTCGTTCCTTTTTCTGAAAAAGAGAGGCGTTGTTCAGACCTTTTCCTTCCCGGTGGTGCCTCCTTTTTTCCCCTCCGTTCGCGTCCTTGACTGCCCTTTCTCTCCCCGTGTTTCCCCTTTTTTTCTTAAATTCCGGACGCTGCCCCTTTAGCGGCATTGTGTTTGGGGCGACGGTGTTGCTCTTCTTCAGTTTGTCCGTTGCCCTCTTTTCGTGTCTTCTCATTGGCCTGTTCTTTCTCCTGTGCTTTCCTTCTCCCCGGCTTCCCTCGGCTCAAACACCCCCGAGACTTTTCAGGTCTTTTCGCTGCCTTCGCCATGGAATTCCTCCCTCTGGCGGTTTTTCAGCCGAGCGCCGAGGTTTTATGGTAACTCGGCCCTCTTCAGCCTCACGCACCCCATGCCTTCCCCCCCTCGGTCTTTTTCCTTGTTTTTTTGAAGGGTGCCTATTTTCCCCTGTAAAATCCTGAAGCTGACTGGGTAAAGTCACCTCCCTCCATCTTGACTGATTTCGGCCCTCCCTTGATGCCCTTTCCTGGGGTTTTTTGCCGACGCTGCACGAACGGATATTGGTTTTTTTTTCCTTGGTTCTCTTCTTTCATTTTTCTTTTTTGCGAGGCTGGCCTCTTTCCCCGGTTTGCCGAGCCTTTCGATGAATTGATAGATCACCTCGTCGGGGTTTCGTTCCCCCCCTTTTCCTCGAGTTTTTCTCTCCCGATTTTCCGAAACTTTCCCTTGGGTTGTTGTGCTTTTTGCTGATCGCGCCGTTTTTTCGGAAACCGAGAGTGTTGTAGTCTTTGTTGCCGGCTTTTCCCCTCCCCGACATATTTTCCTTGAGAACCCTCCTTCCCCCACCCTCCCCCCCTCGGGGCGGTTTCTTTTTCATTTTTCAAGAGCCCAGGTCTCCTGATGTGAAATGCACCTTCCCTTTTGGTTTATTTTTGTCAGTCCCATACTTGTCCTTTATTCCTTTTGTTCCTTTTTTTTTCTCGGCTTTGCCCCCTTCCTGGGGAAGACGTTTTTTTTTTCCCCACTTTGGATAAATGCTTTTCCTCTTTTTCGACCCCGGATATTTTTCCTGCGCTTTTACGCGCCCCTCCCCCTTACCTTTCGTTTCTAATCACGTCTGCCTTTCACGGCCGCTCTTTCTGATAGGGAAAACGGACTATCATCGTTTTCTCCAATCCCCCCTCCCTTTGACGTTTTCCGGGGGCTTTTCTTTTCCCTTTTGGAATTCTCTCCTTCCTTTGAGTTTCTTGAATCCTCCTGAAATTACCCCAGTCGCTGGAGATGGTCTTTGTCCTTCGTCTTATTTCCCTCCCCACCTTTTTCGTTTTTTTTTTAAGGGGTTTTTTTGGGGTCCTTTCCGTGCCCGTGTCATAAAGGGCCTTTTTTTCTTCCGAAATTGGGATGACCTTGAGTCCCAAAATGTAAACCTCTCCTTTTTCCCCCTGGTCAGTCCTATACTTTGTACCGCTGCTTTCACAACTTTGTACCCGGGAAACGCGTCTTCAGAGGATTGTCCTCCTGCTGTTTTTACCCCCTTTTTTTTTTTTGAACGTCTCTCGACAGCCCTCCTCCCCCCTTCTCATTCTGGATCCTCACTGCCCAACCCTAGGTTTGAGAATTTGTCGCCTTTTTTTCAGCGATAGGGGCCGTTTTTTATCATCTGTGGCCCTAATCTCTTTTTTTTTTTTTTCTCTTTTTCTAATCCCGTTTTTTGAGAGATAGGTCTATGTTTTTTTCATACCTTTCTTTCTCTGACTCCGCTAGTCCTTTTGCTCTCGACTCCTTCAAAAAAAAAACCGGGGGAGGGTAAGTGCTTTCGCTTTTTTTTTTTTAGCAATTCCTTCCTTTTTTTTTCCCTTTTTGCTGGCGGCGTCTCCACAAACCCTCTTTTTTTGCTTTGCACCCAAGTGGCCGATTCCGCCACAATCCTTCTTCCCGTTTCTTCACTGTCCATTTCCCGAGGGTCGCCTCTTTTTCCTTTTTCAGTTTTTTCACTTTCCCCCCCTTTTTCCGGTCCCCTTTTTCCCTCTTTAAATGACCACTCGTCCGAGGGCTTAAGTTTTCCTCCCAATTCGAGACTCTTCCCTGGAAATTTCGCCCCGGGCGAGGTTTTTTGATGGCGTTTATTTGTTTTGAGAACACCCTCAGCCCGGTTTAAGACTTTCGTTTGTATTTTCCCCTTTGTTTCTACCGCCACCATGTTTTTGTTGAGACAACAAGGCTCCCTTTTCCATTCAGGTCCCCCCCCCCCCCCCCCCTCAACCCCTCCGGTTCCTCTGGTGATGGGATTGTCGGACTTTCCTCCATCTGGGCTTCCTTGGAGAGCAAGTCCTGGAGTGCGGCGTGTTCCCCCCCCCTTTTTTTTTCCACGACGTTTTTCATACCGTGCAAGTTATTGGCAAAGGGCGTTTTCGGGGGCGCGGATTTTTTTTTCAGGTCGTAAATCTTTTTTTTTCTTCAACCTTTTTCTGTCATTCCCGTCTTTTTATGTGTGCCCATCCTTCTTGACGCTAATGAACGAGTTTGTTTTTAATCTGTAACCCCACCCTCTTTTTTAAGTATTGATTTTTTTTTCTTTTTTCGCAAAGCTCCCCCGCCTTGCCTTCTTTGGTGTCCCGTGTTTGCTTCCCCCCCATATTCCCCCCCCCAAAAAAGGCGGCCTTTTCCCTTCAATTTTTTTTTGTGTTCGTGTTTGAGGGCGTTTTTTTCTTTTTTGAGGGTTGCCCACCCCTTCAGGGTGGTACCCTCCGGTCCGTTGTTTTTCCCTTTCCTCCCCCTTTTGTTAGGTTTCCTTCCTTGGCATCGCTTTCCTTCTCATGACGCTCACCCGGTAAGTCAAGTTTTTTCCCAACTGGAACTTCATCCAATCCAGCCCTCCCCCCCCCTTCGGCCGGTTTTTTTTTGCCAATCATCGCCCCTGGCTCGGTTCGTGAAGAGGGCCCCCGTTGCTCCAACCCCCCTTTGCAAAATGGCCCCTTTTCCCCACCCAAAATTCCTCCTTTAAGTCGTTTTTTCGGGCAGACGAAACCTTCTTCGGGTTCACTCATTGCTCACTTTTTTCTAGCCGATTTTTTCGTTTCTGACCCCCCCCACCCACAGCTTCAGTTATCCCAGCCTTCGACGTACGTTTCCCCTCCCCGTTGCCAGGGTCCCTTTGATCGTTCCCTTCCTCTAGGCCTTTTTCCCAGAAACCTTGCTTTTTTTTTTGAGTGTTTTAGTTTCCGCAGTTTCAACTTTTTCTCACCTTTTTTTTTTTGGCTCGGAGCAGAGTTTTTTTCCCATTCGTTTTTGATTCTTCGTTACTTTCTCCAAACCAGGCCTCAACCGCCTGTCGGTTCGGGCTTCCCAGAAAGGTGTACAACAGGCCCCCCAGAATTTTTTCCCCCCTTCCCCTTTTTCCCCAGCTTCGTGCACTTTCTCTCTCGTCTGGGGTTTTTTGCCGGGTCGCTCTTCATTTCGAGTCGGTCTCTGTCCACGTCCCCCTTCCTGCCAGACGTTAGTCATAGCTTTTTTTTTTT
>Ga0179593_1590471_pt1 | contig 18189 bp, 17 predicted proteins | sample CZODoug2_1_08_16_FD_185931 | JGI IMG/M metagenome (GOLD analysis project Ga0179593, IMG submission 185931) | Vadose zone soil fungal communities from Angelo Coast Range Reserve, California, USA - CZODoug2_1_08_16fungal (PacBio error correction) | ecosystem: Environmental > Terrestrial > Soil >... | reverse complement strand
TCGGCGAGGGTCCTGCCATAGGTTGCGCAACCCTTTTCCTTTCTTTGCACGGCGGAATTTCATGGCGGGACGGAATTCCGTTTTGGAGATTTGTTCAAGCGAGACCACGATTTCCCGTCATCAGGCTTCTCGAATGCATTGAACGACATCATTCTGCTCCCCATCCCCAGGAGCTACCTACCCCGTCCCCCCAAATCGGACCTATTCTTCTTTCATCGTCCGAAACCAAACCTTCTACCCGCCCACCCGATTTCCCCCAAAGATCATCGCACATAGGGCGCGATGGTCGCCGCGTTTGTCCCTTCCTATTTTGTTCCACACCTTCGTCCCCCTTCGCCCGCCCCGATACTTAGTCAGCATCGAGCCCCTATGGCCCCTTCCCTTTCCCCAAGATAATCACCCGTTTTTTTTTATTCCAATCCTTTACACAGCTTGATTACCATCAACGCCGCTACTCCCTTTTTCGGCACTCCGTTTTTCCCCCCCCCCCCCCTCTTTTCTTAAAATTCCTCTGAGCCGAAAAAGGGTTCCCCCCCCAGTCGGAATGTCTGCATGATCCGCCAGTCTGTCTTCTCGGCGCCGAGGAATCCCTCCTCGTTAATGGTCCTTTTGAGGAGGCCTCCGCCATCTCATATGAAGGAGCCTGCCCGCAGATCACGTTTAGTCTGGCATCGGGACATGGCCACTGGGAGGACTACTATATGTGCCGCCAACACGCTTGATCCTCTTTGTCTCTTATCACGCCCCCCCAGGTTGCCCAAAGAGTTACAGGCGCGTGTCGGTGTAGTGCTGAACAAATCTTTTCGTCTCTGCGGCCGCTGTTCCATGCCCTCCGGCCGCCGGGAACTCCTGCTCCGCAAACGCGTTCAGATTCCCTAATTAATTTTTATTCTGTTTGCTCTTGCGATCGATTCGCAGGGGTCCGCCCCCCTTCCTCACTTTCGGGCCTTCTTAGAAAAGAACTTCTCCAGAAAATTTCATATAAGTTCCCCGGCATCGTGTCTGCACGGTCGGATCCCCGAACTGGAAGCCTCCTTCTTCACTAGCTGAGCGTGTCCTTAATGAAATGGGATTCCCTCCCCCCCCCCCTCCGTGATAGTTGATCGCGCCGGTTGCCAGGCTGGCGCTTTTGACAGTGCGTCTCAGTGGGCGGCCGCAGCCGACGAAGACGGCGTTCCTTCGTAGACTTCTGGCGACCTCATCCCTCTCTATTACAGTGACAAGCTGACACGGATTCCCCCAGCAGGATTGGTTTTGGATGCCTTGACCCCCTAGGCATTCACAGCGGTGTAGGGGCTCGCGCTCGAGTCTTTTTTCATTAAATTCACCCGATCGGCTGTACGAAAGTTGTAATTTGAATAGCTAGAGGATTTACTTTTATCAGACTCCACTCCCAAGTCGCGTTTAAGGGGTCCCTCTCTGTTGAGGGCGGCGGTACCGGCCCGCAACCCCCTTTTAGAGTTCATATGTCACCCCTGTTATCGGCAAACGCTGGTCCCTTAAGAGTCGGTATAGGGTCTTCCTGGTGGACCACGTCCGCAGGACACCGACGCTCTTTAACGTCGCTTTTGCCGTCCGGCTGCAGAGGTTCCCTCTTGTCCTTTCCCTTTCCCGAGCCATCCTGACAATCGGGCCGCTTGCCCCATCCCTTCCCCTCCCTCTTAGAACTGGTGCTGTTCCCCCCGATCATCAGTTCCCCCGATCTGACTTACTGTACCCCCCCCCGGCACTGTTTTTTGCGCGGTGAGCATTTCAGCGTGCGTATTCCACCCCCGCCTCGGTTTAGTGGAGAGTCCTTCCAAGCCCGTTGCACCGCCGGCGGTGCCTACTCTTTTTCACCTTCAGCCTGTGCCAATCGCTTGAATCTTCCCACATTTTTTATCACATTTGGTCCGATGCATTTGGGGCCGTCGCCGAGATTTCCTCTATAAATGCCTTGCGGCTCCCCGAGCCCTCCCTCTGGCTGGGTTCTTTCTTTTTTTTTTTTTAGAACTCACCACTGTCGTGCTGCTTATCGCTCTTTCAGAACCCAGGAGGAAGACCGCGAGCCCCTTTGCTCTTGGTGCCTTCTATAGGCGCAGACATGGATCTCGTACGGAGTCTTTTTTTTCATCCTTCCAGATGTCCGCTGCTTTTTCCGTCATGATTGCGGCCACCATAATTCGCCCACTACGTTTCATGCACGTCCGCGGACATTGCGATCCCCGCATGGCCCAGTGATTGAATCCCCTTCCTCCTGGCCAGTGCAGAGAGCCCCTTCAGATGTTTCCCTTTTTTTGGATTTCCAGCCTCCGGGCGCAGCGGTGTGAAAAAGAAATCAAGGCCCCCCCCTGCTTTAATGTTTTTGTTTTTTCCTGAACGGCTACGAGCCCCGTCATGCCTACGCGACGACTGTTCAGGAGTCTGCTCCATTTGGTCCCGATCTTATCGAGACTTCAGCCCTGATCGGAAGATACCTGGACAATAGAACCTTCCAATCAAAGGAGGTGGCAGCCCTTTGCAACTATATTCCCCCCCTCTAGTATTCCCTTCTAATGTCTCTCCCCTTTTTGCGCGGGCCAGACTGTGCTCCACCCCTTTGCCTGGCCTGCGACAGATGCCTCTCGGTTTGCTAGACCTCGGGCGTCTTGGATCTCCAACTCCCCCCACAGATGCCCTTTGGACACTCACCACTTCGAGACTTTCGGCGGGCACCGGGTCGTTTAGAGTGCTCCAATCTGCTGTTCGGATTTCCCTGGGGATCGCGGCTTCCCCAGAAGCGGCTCTGTTTCCTCTGAAAAGTGATACCTTCCGGTACCTCTTTGTTGTTTCCGCGATTCGGGTAATCTCTTGGATCATAAAACCGTTCCCTGTTGCCTCCTAGTTTCTGAATTCGTCGGCGGCTTCTTCCAACTTTCCTTGGCAACGTCTTGTTGGCCTGGGAGTTTAAGCGTGGATCATCAAACCTCCGCACTACATCTTCATCACTTCTTCCGCTGGCTTATTCGACCGGGCATTCTTGGAGGCTTTTTCCTCCCTATGTTTTGAACCCCTCTTCTTTTCCTCTCTCCTTTGTGGTCAGAGATTAGGTTCCCCCCTCCTGGCCTGGACCCGCCTTCCGTGCCGTCCTCCTCCCTCCGAAGCCTTTCTCTCCGTGGCCTCTTGATGCCCCGTTTGCCGTGCCAGAACCGGGGAACGCAAAAGTACATGGGTAGCTCTTCCGACGCGTGGATCATGAAACTTTCGGAGACTCCTAGAAACGCCGGGTTGAGCGCGACCCTGATGAGCCGCGCCCGCGGCACAGCTCCCCCCCGGTAACTTAGGGAACCCCCGGCCCATTTTTAGGAGGCGTCCCAAATTCCGAGATTGCCCACCTCCCCCCCCACCCCGAATATGGCGTGCTTATCCTAAAGGGGAGAGCGGCCTCACGTTTTGATCGTTAAGCTGATGGCGGTTTCCGATTGAGGCCTATCCGGATCAGTGGCCACGCGCTTGGCCGCCTTGGAGCACTCGGTCCCCCCTCGCGTCCGGACGTTATGCCCAGGCGGCGGACCTTCCCTTGAAGACCAGATCCAAGGTTAAGATCGTACGTTGAGGCTCCCCCCCCCCAATTTGATGTCGGTGCCACCCGCGGTAGATTTCTTCCCCTCAGCCTTCCTATCGAAGGGACTCCTTCGTATGACAGCCTATTTTCATACGTTCGCCGAGGATTATGTCCGGTTGTCGTGTTCCCTTTTCACTGACGACCTTCCCCGACGACTTTTCACCCCCCTTCTTGACCTGGATTTTCCATCCCCGCGGATTGCTGGCTTCATCCTTAATCCGCCAGATGACCCGATGTTATGGACCGTCTGTCGAGCGATCCACGAAACGCTCTACCGTGGCGGGGATCCCCCCCCTCCGTCCCGCGGGCAAGCACTTTTTCCTTTCTAAGTCTTGGCAGGCATAGAACGCCAGGGAGCTCGGGTTCCGCCGCTGCCCGCCCCATGAGAAGAGAATCATTTTTTCGTCGCCTCTGATCATGCACAAAGGGTCCCGGCCATGGCTACTGCGTTACCGCCTTAGGCATTGATTAAACCTCCCGACGGTCTACAACGTGGATGGCCTCAGGAAACCCCTGCACCGAAAAGGAACCGTCCTAGCGTGAGCTGCGGAATCCCCCACTTATACTTTCCTTCTAGATCACACGAGTGCTTCTTTCTTCCCTAGGCAGCCTTGAACCCCCATTGGTCTAACATATTGGGCAACAGGATGAAAATCTTTCGCTGCACGCGGTTAGGAGACCCCTTGCCTTAAGTTTGGCTCCAGCTGTAAAAGAGTAGGCCGAGTTCTCCCCCTCGTCCCGATGGCCCCCTTAAAGATCGGTGGTTTTCGGTCCCTTTCTCGGGGACGGCTGTAGCCCCCAGGTCACGAGCCGTCGAGGACTTTTCATGCCACTAAGTGTTCTTCGTTTCGTTCAATGGCCCCCGACGCGCCTCGGCGCCACGCGTTCTCCGGGCCCCCATTCGGTTTCCCTCTGACCTTGTTCCCCAAAGGAACGCCCCCCCCAGCTCACGCCTCGCGTCCCGTAAGTTCCGGGAGTCGCCTTAGAGAACGGGTGATTGTGCGGAAATAATACTGAGTGCTTGATTTTTCTGACGGCGATAAGATTTAAATCGACGTGGCTGATGTCGGCGTTCCTCAGAGCGTCGATGATTCCAAATGGAGAGTGATTGAAGCGCTCTGGAAGAGTTCCACCCCTAGCGGTTTTCAGTTTGGCATGTCGACACCGTCAGAGTGGTGATTTTGAGTTGAACTTTCCCCGCGGTTCCTTCTTGCTCTATTGGCTGCACTGCTTAGTATGTTGCATTAGTGATCCTCGACTTGGCACCTTCCTCATTTCTTTCTTCGTTCTGGACCCCGCAATTCTCTCGGTTTCTCCAGGTTCCCGCAGCCGGTTCCCTAGCGATAAAGCCAGCCCCTTCGATTCGGCCTCCTGTTACTCCACGGCTGGTCACTCCTGCACGACGGGCGGGTTGATCTCCCAGGGAGGCAGTTAGGGGCTAGCTTCCGACCGTTGCTGTGAACTTGGTCCCAGATGACTTAATCTAGGACCTGGTATCCTCCTGGCCGGGGACGGGCCTTGATACTCTCCAGGTCAATCTGATTTGTCCCCCCCCGGTCTGCCGATCGTGTTGATGACGTCAAGCCGCGATGGGAGATCGCAGGTCGCTTCAACGCGACCCAGGGGCTGGGATGTGAAAGCTTGCAGCTCTGCGTAAAGGTCTCCCAAGTCCACGACGAGGAATGTCTCCTCCCCCCCTCCAATGGGTACATTCCGGGAATAAGCGCCCAGATTTTTTGGCCCCCAACTCCCGGACGAAGCAAAGGCCAGGTACGAGGCCAACAAGCTGAAGCAGGATCGGCGCCCCCCAGTCCCTTTTGGATCTCTCGGAGGGATTCACGGAACTTTCAGAAGAATGGCTTCGCATTATTTGCTCGGTTTTCGGGATGAAAGGCTAGTGCCAGGCAGATGCCTCCGGCCAGTAGTTTTCCCCCCGATCCAGTTAGTTTTGTGAGTAGTAACCCTTTCCTGGGGCGTTCCCCCTTCTCCCTGAGTAACTGGTGTGCGCCTGCCTCCCTCCCCGTGATTTGCATGATCTTTTTCCCGTCTTCTGTCGAAGTAGTTCGGGCTGTGACTTGGCCTCCTGTTTCATCTTACGATACGGTTCCTGCAGGACCTGGGGCCCATCTTTTTCTTATTTGGGCTCATGCTTTCTTGCATGGAGTGCGTGTACTTTTCGGATGGTGGTTTGCAGAGAATGACCCGAGATCAGCCTCGTTTTGTGGATTCTGGTCTCTTGTTCTTTTTTCTTCCAATGGAGCCCTGGATAGGCTCTATGAGGCCATATCGTTGCCTTTGATCGGGTGGCGCGGGGCGGTGACAGTTTTATTCCCTGAGGACGCTTGCTTCAGCGGCTTAAATTAAGTAGGGGTTCTCGACGAGCGATCGAAAATCTTTTAATTCCTTGTTTTGTTGAGGCGATTCGGCCGGGACTGTCCTCGCCAATCGGCGATCTGGTTCAGCGGAACGCTGTTTTTTTTTTTTCAGGTCGGCTTTCCCCCCTCTGTTTCCGTCCCTTAAGATTAGCAACCTTTTCCTTGCGTCCCCCCCCCCGAATCGCAGGAGTCCGCCCCTCATCCTTCCCTTCTCTGTTTCCCTAATCCTTTTTTCTTCTACCCCGATGGTTGAAAACACGAAACGTATTTATCGAGAGTTCAATCGCTTAACCAACAATGTCCCGACCTACCGCGAACCAAGTATCGCAGGCCCCCCCTGGCTCCCCCTGGAGTCGGCCGTATACGCTAGCAAAGTAGTCACTCACATTTTTTTTTCCCTAATTCTCAGCTATACTATTCACTAATTACTCAGCGTTCCCCTTCTCACAGGCCAGCATACCCACTTTAGTCCCCTCGTTTAACCAGCCCGTCTTCCCGGTACTGGTTTCCCTTCACCCGAGCAGTATAGTTCTGCGGACCACTTTTCCCGAGGCGCCTACCAGGCGGCAGCGCCGGATCCTTTGATCTTACTCCTCTGCGATCGGAGCCGTTTTTCCCGATTCGCGATGTTTTTTGGTTACATTTCCCTCTCTGATTCGCTGGGCGCCGATCCCTGCGTCGAGCTGATGGTCTGCATGGGGACCCCTTTAGCCTTTATTGTGGCCCCGGCGCGTTCCTCCAGACGGTTCTGTCAAAGGCTTTCCGTTGTTAGAGGGCTGTGCGCTCGGCAGGCTTGTGCCTTTCCCCAATAGGAGCTGCTTTTCCCCAGTCGCACAAGAAGCCCTCTGAGAGGCCGGGGAAATCTCACCTCGCCTTTCTCCCCCCCGCGCGTGGCTTCAATCGACCCCCGATGGAGCAGTTGAGCGCTGCGAAGGGTCCTCCCCGATGTTCCGGCTTGGAAACGCCATGCTAAAAGGTCCCCTACGGTTCAATCCCAGTAAGTATAGGTGCAGAATTATGCTCCCTCACACATTAAGGAGCCACAGGAGAAGTGGCAGGAATGCCGTGTGCCACACCTCCCCCCCCCATTGATCCTTTTTTCTAGCGCGGATCTCCCTCCCGGTGCCACATGCTGATGGGACCGTGTGTCGACTCTTCGTGGCTCCGCCTGCCACGGAATATAACTTTTGTGCTTCCGGGCCCTTAGAGGATTCTTACCTTGTTAATACATAAGTTCTCCGTACTTGCCTCACTCCTCGGAAGGGAAACTCGCGCTAGACCCCAGTCGGATGTGGAAACCCCTGGACTAAAACCTTGCCGACATGTTACTTTTCGGTCGCCGATCTTGTGGCCCCGGCCCGAGAGTTCATTCCCCTCTCAAGGGGGATTCCTCTTCCCTTTCTACTATAAGACGACTCACAAGTATTTGGTGGAAGTTCTTCGAAAGATAGGAAACTATGCGATGGTTGATAAGGAACCGCACTTCTAGATTCCTCCAATCACGTCTCGGAATAACATCTACTCTTTCCTCTCGTGATTTCAGCTGCGCACTTCTGGTTTACACGTGTTTTATGATCCTAAGGATGCTGTGACTTGTGGTTTCTCTTGAGGAAGGACGGGTTCCTTTTTTGAGAGTATCTCCTCTTTTCTGGGCCCTCTCACCCCCCTCCTAGACGGCGTGGATTTGTTCTTATCGGAAGTGCAATCCTTGATGCCCCGGCCCGGTCCAAACGCGCTTAGGGTGAGATCGTCTTATTACCCGGATTTTTTTTTTTCTCAGTCTTGTAGAGGCGCACCTTTCCCCCAGCTTCTTTATTGGAGGCTCCCCCCCTTACAACCTTCAGAAGCCCTCCGGATCCTGTTCACGGCCCACAGATGATGGAATTCTGAGACGGCACTAGCCGAGATGGTCTGCGAATCCCTCTTTCACTTTTGTCACACGGCCTCCTTAGAAGATATGGAGGCTGTCAGGGTTGGTCTCCACAGCAAAAACTGATACTTCGGCAGTCTCTGTAATTCCCCGGATAAGACGCTTCCGTGACTGACACCCAGGGGGAAGATATAACTTCTGCGACTGGATTATCGTACTGCTGGAAGTCTCATGATGTCCCCTTGCAGTCTTTTTCCTAAACTACTTCCGACCAAATTCGGCCACCTGCTTTATTCACGACGGGCCATGTTTTTCCCCCCATTAGGAGGTGCGGGGAATCGCTCCCAATGGCCAGTAAGATATGGAAGAGACTGCTTTATCCTTTACGCATTTCACTAAGGGACAGTAGGGTCTTCCCCCATGAAAACACAAAGGAACTTTTGTTTGTTCACCAATGACTATGATCTCGGCTGGTAGTTACCGGAAGCCCAAGTAAAACCAATGCTTTCCCCATACCAAGAGGAGTCCTCTGTATGATTATTCTGTAAACGACAAGAAGTATTTCTTCCCTTTCTGCGCTTTACCCGTCCTTTCCCTTGTGCATAAGATCAATAAAGATGAAGCTTTCCCATACTATTTCGGCCTTTAGTACGTCACGGCGCGGAAGCCCTTTTCCATGAATCCCTGTTCTCGATTCTTCGTTCTTTCCTTATGAAAGCTTTACCTTCTTTATAAATACCTGCCACCCCGCCTTGACTCGCGGGAAGATCCAACCAGTTAGAGACAATTGTTCCTTTTTTCACCTGGTTTGATCCTCCATATGATGGCGGAAGTAAGCCATAGATCTGTGGACGAAGAGGCTCCTGTGGTTCTTTTAAATCTACGCGGCTGTGGTTCAGGCGGTTGGTATTGGTAGTATCGTCTCCATCCATTTTGACTCCCCTTTTTCTCATTCCCATAAATATTTTAATGAATATTACGGAGGAGGAGGACCCTTTCATTTTTTCTTTTACAGGGTGGCCGGGACGTTTTTCTGGATATACCCGACATTTCAAACGTAACGTCTTACTCCTGGCTTAAACTGTTTTTTTCGCTTGCCCGGCCCTGATGTTACCTTTGCTTTCCCTTTTCCTCTTCCCGTGTTGTGAGATTAACCGGTTTTCCCCATCATTCTAGATAAGCTCGCTCTGACCGTTCTTCAGGAATTCCGAAGATTGTCCCCAGTGCCCGAGTGGCATGCTCCCTCGTGAACGCCTCTCTGCACCCAGCAACCCGGTTTTCTCCTCAGACAAGAAGTCACTCCTTATAGTGGAAAGCCCTTTGCTTAGGAGTGTCCAGTTGTACGAAGCCGGTGAGGAAGCACCCAGAGCCCCTCTTTTCAATTCAGCAACCGACCCGCTTTTCCTTCTTACAACCGGTTGCGCGTTTCCCTCAGCTGTCTAAAATGTCTTAGAGGACCTTTTTAAGAAAGCGCCAGATGGCTTTCTGGATTAGACGATTGAAATTGGTCTCCCTGATCGTGTCTCCGCTAGGTGTGTCATCTACGGGTTCGAGCAGATGGGAAAGTAGTGCTTTCTCAGTCCGCGGTAGCACGGAGTTCGCCCAGGCCGCAGAGAAGTTTACTTGACTCACTACGTAATGCATCCTCTTTAAGCGGGTCAGTGCAAGGGTGTCTCCCCCCTCCTTACTTCTTGACGGCCCCCCCCCTTTTGTCGTGATGCGTTATCGTACGATGTTCGAAGATGACGTTCCCCTTTTGTTGTCAAAGAATTTGACCATCCAGTACGTAGCCAGAGGTGTTGCCCGGCCGTGAGCGTTCTCTTCCGAAAGACGACTGATCCCAGGTTCTTTCCAACAGGGTGGGTATGTCCTTTTCTTTACTAAAGAGGGCACTTCGGGCTTGCTCAAACCTAGATTCCTCCTAGGGCCTTCTGAGTGGAAAGTATTGCAGCGTTTCCCCTATCTCACGTAACTGGTTGAAGTCCCTGGGACCAGGCTTCATTATAGTAGGTTTACTCCTTTAGGTGGAAGGTGCAGCAAGAATTCCAATGACGGAAACTCATTAAGAAGATGAATCCCCAGACTATCCCCGTCCTCAGTTTGGATGAGTACACCAAGGTGATTGTTCTTCCTTCTGGCAGGAGTCTCAGTATCCTATTAAATTTCGTGAAGTAAGAAGGTTCTGTTACCGATTTCCCTTCCACCAGTGACGCCCGCACCCTGGCCAGAGATCGCTCGGCGAGGGCTTCTTCACATTTTATAGTTGATACTTCTATCTCCTTGCTTGTAGCGAGAAACTTCTGGCGAGGTTCTTACATGGACTTTTAATCCCCCTGGAAGCAGGATGAAAATCGAGATAGGCACCGCACGGTATGCCTCCCTTTCGATTTCTAGGTTTATCTGTCCCCCAAGAGTCTCTGCTAAAGTAAGCTTGATGCCCTAAGACCCTCCCACGAGAGGGGGAAGTCAGTCCTCTTTTGAAATGATGCCTGAGTGGTATCTCGTCGAGTGACGTTTTGGCGGTAAAGCCCTTAGTGTCGAGTATTTTCCTCTACACCGGGCCCTTGATATGCAGCTGGCCCCTTTTGCCCCCCGTCTGTGAACCGGGCACCATAGTTTTCCTGAAGCCGGTTCAAACATCTAGTCTGTGCGCGAAAAGATAATCGAGGCCCGTCCGTGAGTCTTGCTCTTCCTTACTCACTGAAACTTTCGACAAATCTCTCTTGCGGGCCGGGATCCCGCTTAGATCTTGGCTATTCCGCTCCTATCACGTCCCCCGACCTCTTAATCAACCGCTGATCGTCGGGAATCTTTTTTTCCCCCCTGCCCCTTTTTTCCCTTACTATTTGAGGGGCTTTCCTTTACCTAAGAGCTGCGATTTTTAGAGACCTTTTTCATGCGCTGTAGATGGTGAGGGTGTTTCCCGCTAGAGGTTTCCACCTAGTATCCAAGCCTTTTCTTTCGCTTTCAATTTCCTCCAGTTCTCTTTTGTGAATTACTGACTTTCCTTGAAAGACTGTTCTTCTTGTTCGTTCACAGGTCGAAGCCGGGTTTGACCAAAGGGAACTTTTTCCTTGGGACCTACTCATTCACGATAAAGATCGAGGACCTCCTTCGATGGATATTAACCTTTCAGGAACCTTACCTCTCTCTTGTTTCATCGAAGAAAGGGAGCCTGTTTCGAGGAATCTACCTATGGAGCTCCAGCTTACGTACGAGGATAGATTACCTTGGTATTGTCGTCCGGACTTTGGGTTTTCCACGATATTTCTCGGGACTTTTAAACACTGGACGATGTTCGAGTTTATCTCACCTCTTGTTCAGAGCATTTCTATTCCCTCTGACTCTCACGGGTTTCTTGTTTTTCTGACCAGAATAAGTCTCCCCAACCGGTGGGAAGCACGACAGTCCCCTCTCCAAGAGCCTGTGACCCCCTGGTACGCAACCTTTGAAGTTGAAATCTGGGGTCAGACCGGACCTGGATCGCAAGGTCCCCGGTCTACCAGCTATCCTTTTTAAGTTGGTCAAGGTCCTCCTGGCCCTCCTTTATGAAGTTCCCCGACCTCTTCCTTCGCGGGAGTCGCGTCCTCTTGCCCCCTTTTTTCGAAGACTTGAAACGCCGCTAGATTTGCTTGGTATCACGGATTAAATGAAGGATCGTCGGCCATGTTTCTGCCAGACTCAGGCCGGCGTTTCTAAGATAGATTTCTGATCGTGACTTCCCTCTACCTCCCCATTTGAGGGTTTTGAGGAGGTGATACCTTTCTCCATGTCAGTTCGATTAGAACGAGTTGACTTCTTCCCTCCAACACGTATCACGTATAGACTAGTTAGTCCGTAGGGTTCTCATTCTGGTCAGTAGATTTTTCTCCCCGGCAGTAGAACGATCTTTTTCTCGATTTTTTGGAGTGAAGGTGTAGTTCCGATAGTTTTCAGACTTTTTCTTCTCCTTTCTGCAGATTAGGGTGGAAATCTGGATTTGCCCTCCAGGTAATTGAGGAAATCTTTTCGCTCTTTTTAGGATTCCTCTCTTCCCCCCCAGCGGGCCCGCTTTCCCCCTTTCTCCAGGTGGGATATTCTAACTCTCAACCCTTGATCGCTTTTTCCCCTGTAGACATCCCCCCCCTTTACGACGGATCGATCAGCCTTCCTTTTTCTAGCCTCTTTCGCTTCAGGATCTCTTTACCCACTTTTTCCTCTTTTGTTGAGAAGATTCGTGGCGCTCTCTTTTCTCCACTTTCCCTGGAGCCAGGAGGAACTCTTTTCCTCGAATGAGCAGGATGAGACTCCTTTTCGATCCTGACCCTGTCCTCTTCCGGGCTCTCAGGGCAAAGTCGTTTCCCGCCTTTTCCGTAAGGAGTCTCGACATAGGCGCAAGAATTGTCCTCCTCTTCTCCTCCCCTAGGGCAACGACAATTCCCCTGCCTTGATCCCCCGGCATTTTCCATTCCCATCGCAACCATCCGCCCCCTCCAGCCCCCCGAAAGACCCACTTCCACCCAGTTAAAGCACCAGGGGCTTCTTTCGTTTTATGCGTTATTATTTCCCTTAAAGTCGGCAAGTACTCCCTCAGCACACTCTTTTTCGTACTCATATGTTACTACTTTCCGTTGCAAGCTCCAGAACGAGTATTTTCAGGCCCGAACATTTTCATCCATGGTCAGCCCCTTTGCGCAAGTCTTTTTATGTATTCCCGCACTCACTCTAGAAATTAGATCGGTCTTTGACACTAGTCCCCTGAAAGGCTTTCCCCCTCTTCCTCCTGGAAGACGTTCCCGAACGTTTGAGCTTCATTCCTTTTTTTCTATTGTAAAGGGTCTCCAGGAAGAGATAAATCTTTTTTCCCGATTTTGCCTCTTCCCCCGTTTACGCGTATTCTTTTGAACCCGCGAACCCCAATTGCAGGAAGGATATATTGTGAATTCTTAGCGGGATGTTCCCCTTCAGAGGTATGAAAAGATTTTCATCCACCTGGTTGCTGAAGTTCGCTAGGATTTCGCCCGAAAGTTGTTTTCTAAAACCGTTTTACTAGTCGATGAGCTTTGCCCCAAAGCGCCCACTGCTGTTGATCTACGAAATTTCTAGACCTCGACGGAGATGTTTTAATTAATCCGTCCCAAAGCTGCCGCTTATCTCCAGAGCTTTTTTAGCCCCGTTAAAGAGTGTTTCTTTCAGAGTACAATTTCCCTTCGTTAATCTCAAGTTCCTTCCGTTTAAAAGAGGTTAAGAAAGTTGTATCCCCTCGACCCTTTTCCTGGCCGCCTACCCTCGTATGAGTGTCAGGTAGTTCCTGCCGGTGAGGACCTCCCTCCGACGTTTTTCTCGAGCTTTTATATAGCGGTGTTAACGGTGGCCCGGCTATTGTTCCCCTTTCCCTCCTCCCTGCAACGACGAAGACTCCTTCGTTTGCGGCCGGGGTGCATTGATCCCCTGATTCCCACCCGTCGCCAGTTTCCAAAAGCGCGACGCCGGCGGCCGCCCCGTCGGTGTCAACACCGCTGCCTCCCCCTCACCATAGAATTTTTGCATCCACGGCTCTCCCTTCCTTTCGATCTTAGTGGGTTTGCCGTATGGTAAAAGATAGGATTCTTTTCCGTTTTTTTCCGTCCTCGAAATCGCGTTCCTGATCCGCAGACAATCCACCACACGGTCGGCCTTTCTCTCGTCGTCACCACTGTATCCTCCTTCCTGCCCTACCCCCTCCCCCCCTCCCCCCTGTTTTACTCCACTTCCCGCCGCCTCCCCACTCCCCCTCATCCACCTATAAATTAACCCCCCCGCCCCCCCGTATACCCCCTCATTCGCCTCCTTTACCCCCCCCCCTGCTTCCAACTCCCCTTCCGCCCATCCCCGTACCCCCCCTCTCCCCTTTGCGTGCTACCCGTCCTTCTTCACCCCCTCGCCCTTCTCCTCTTTCCCCGCCCTTCCTTTTCCTCGCTCACCCTTTCCGCTTCACCCCATCCTGGTTCCATCGCCTTCTACTCCCCCCTCCCCTCCCCCTCTCCACCCACACCCCTCACTTCTACCCCACCCCCTTTACCCCTCCCCCTTATCCCACCTTTTCCCGCCCCAGCACCGCACCAGCCCCCCCCCCAACCCCCCTTTACTGCTTCTGTCCCCCAGCTGCATCTCCCGTCGTCGTCCCCCTTCCTCTCCACTCTTTTTCTCCCCCCCCACCCGCTCGTCCCCTCCTTGCAGCTTTGCCTCACTCCCTTCGCCTCTTTCCCGCCCCTTGTCCCCCCCCCCCCTCGCTGCCCCCCCCAATCCCTCCGACCCCCCCTACACTCCCCCCTCCCTTATCATCCCTATCTCCCCCGCCCCACTAGAATATCTCCCATCCCCCATCCAACACCCTCCACCCCCCCCTCTTCGCTGACTCCGCCACCCTTCTCTTTCTACTTCCGCCTCCTCCTATCCACCATCCCCTTTTTTTTGATTTCTCTCTTCCTTCCAACAACCCCCCCCCCTTTCTGCTCTATGCCCCCAACACCCCTCCCCCTAACCCTCGTCCCCCCCTCGCACCCCTCTTCCCCTCCACACCCTCTTGCCGCCTCTTCTCTATTCCCTCCCTTTCAGTGGCCTAACCTCCTTCTGCCTATGGCATTTTCTTCCGCCCCCCTTTGTTCCTCTCCTCCCCGTCCCCTCCCTTAGCTATTCTGTCCTCTCCTTCTCACCCTTTTCCATCGTCTTCGCACCCATTTTTAAATATCGTTTCTTTTTCCGCTTGCCCATCTCTTTTTCCCACCCCTCTCCCCTTTCTACCCATCCGCTTACCTTACCTCCGCCTCCCCCACCTGTTCCTCCTGTCAGCCCCTCCTTCCTCGTCCCCATCCCCCCCACCCCAACTTCCCCCCTTCCTCCTCCACTCCCCCCTCCTCACCACCTCACTTTTTGAACTGGCCCATCTGTCACGGATCCACACTCATTCTTCTTCTCCCCCCCTCCGCCTCCCATCCCTTCGCTGCCTCTCCCCCAACCCTTTTCCTCCCCCCTTTTACCTCAATATCCCACTCCCCGCGCGCTCACCGCCCCCCCCCGAGCCCCTTATGCATCTTTCCCCCCTTTCCCTTCTCATCGAATCCCTCCTTTTGCTCCACCCCCCCTCCCCCCTCGCCCTTCGCTGTGTTTCCCACCATACCCCCGTCTACCTAACCCTCCGCCCTCAAACCCCCTCTCTGCCCCTCCCCTTCTTTCTTGCCTACCCCACCTTTACTCCCTGCCTCCTCTCCCGCGCCCCCCCCTTGCAACATCCTCCCCCCTTCTTTCAGCCTCCCGCTTCCTTCCTGCTCCGACCCCCCACTGTAGCTCTCTCCTCCCCCCCCGCCCCATCCCCTCCCCCCGTTACATCCCCGCCCCCCCTCAACCTACTCCCTCCCTATTCCATTCATCTTTCATGCCGCTCTCTTCACTTCCGGCCCCCCCCCACCTGTTTACTCTCCGCTTCCCTTCCCCCCCTCCCCCCTTCTCTCCTCCTCTTCCCCCCTCTCTCCCCTTTGGCGTTCCTGCTCGCCCTCCCCTCCTTTTTACCCCATTTACCGACCCCTTCGCTCCCCTCCGTCTACCTCTTGTTCACCTTTCTTCCCCCCAGCCCCCCACCCTCTCCATCCCCTATCCACTTTCCTTTTCACCCCCTTCTTTCCTCCCCCGCCCCCGGTCTTGCCTAGTCCTTCCTTTGTCTAACTTTTACCATTGATTTTTTTCATACCCCCTCTTTCCACCCCCCCCCTCCCACCCCATCCACTTCCCTTTCCCTATGTCTCCTGCCTATCCTGCTCTCCCCCCTCCTCGCCTTCTCTCCCAGGAAACCCCCCTTTCCCATCTTCTTTTTATTTGGACCCCTTGGCCCTTCCCTTTTCGCCTCCCCACACCGTCTCTCTCCCTCTCCCCCTCGTCCTTCCCTTCCACCTCCCTCGTTTGCACCTTCCATCGCTAGATCCCCTTCGCCCCACCTGCTCCCCTCCTTCACCTCTTGCCCCTCCTTCCCTCCCTCCCCGTTCATTCCCACACACCTTACCGACCCCTCCCCGCCCTCCCCCTCCACCCTGCTTACCCCTCCTCTGCTCCACTTTTGTATCCCCTTCAGCCTCCTCCCTCCCCCTTCTACCCTTTTCATTGGTGCTCTTCCTCATCCCTCCCCTCCGCATCTACCTCCTTCCCTTACCGCACACACCACCTCCCCCTCCCATCCCCCTGTCTCCTATCACCCTTCCTGCCCCATCCACCCCCCTTCATCCCATCTCATCCGCCATTCTTCTACTCCTGCCCAGGTTCCCTCTTCCTTCCCTCTCCCATTTTTCCCATCCCATGCCCCGTTTCACCTCCCCTTCCTTTTCTCAGCGTCACCTTCTCCTCCCCCTCCCCTCTTCCCCCACCCTCCGCTCTTTCTCCCCCTCTACCTCCTGCCTTTCGTCCCCCCCTCTATTCCGCCCTCTTTACTCTCCCTCCCTCCCTCCCTCCCTCTCTCCCCGCTCTCCCCCCTTCTTACTGCTTCCACCCCCCCTCGGCCCTTCTACCCTCGTCCTGTCTCCCTCTCCCCTGTCCATCCCCAACCGCCCCCCCCACCATCTCCCTAATCCTCCGTTTCGAGGCCACCAACTCATTTTCATCCCCTCCCTCTCCCTGACCCCCTACCCCGCGCTCTCTCCCGTCCACCGATACCACCACCACCCCTCCCCCCCTACTTCTCCATCTTCCCTCTCCCCCGCCCCCCAATTTCATACCTCCGATTACTTCCTCTTCTAGTTTTTCCTTTCACCCATCTCCTCCGGCACTATCCGTTACCCTAACTTCCTCTTTCTGCCGTCCCCTTCACTTGGCTCGGCCTTTCCCCCTTCCCAGTGATGAAGTATTCCCGAAAATACAAGTTACGCGGACCCCTTTCTCGGAGAAGTGCACTCTCTTGCGTTTTGCGTTACTTTCCCTCTGCATGTTGTTACCCTGCATACACCTACTTTTGTAATTTAAAGTTTTGCTCCTTCAGGCGGAAGTGGCAGCGGTTTCCGGTTCGAGGAAAAGATAATCAAAATCCCCCTTTCCCTCGTGAATGAAGACGGCCCCTAGCCCCTTTTCATAGACCTCGGATTCGTCCCCCCCCCCCTTTTCCCCTCGAGGCGAGGGTATTCATCTTCCCTAGGCGGGAGCCTTTTCCTTCTGCGGTTGAGCGTGCTAGTCTCCTCTTCCACTCCAGTCTGGGACCTTGATTTCCCTGCATTTAAACTTCTCCTCCCCTCCAAGATGGGGATTGCCAGGACATTTTTTCTTCAATCATGGGCTTTTGACGTAGTGGCCGCCTCGTTTTGTCCCCGAGTCCGACGTAGGAGTTCCCCCCTCCCTTCCCCCTTATAGCAGAATTTCGGGGGCTTGAGTAAGGTTTTCCATTGCAGCGAGTCGTGACTTTTCCCGGAGTTAGGTTCAGGTAGGCGCCTGCCCTTTTCCTCCAAAGTGTTCTGCATTCATACTAGGAGAGTGGTCTCCCTGTACATGATCTTCTCTGCGGTCACCGAGCTTACTCTTCCCTCTACTGGAGGACTGCACCTAATCAACCTCCGCGCCTGTCCTTCCTTCCTCCAATGGGGACCTCTTTGTGTCTACAGAATGCACCTCTTTGCGGGGAATCCGGTAAGAAAGCCTGGCAAAGTTCCCCTGCGCAGAGCCTGCGTGATACCGTGGTTTCCTTCAAGACCGGGACTCGGAGTAAAAGGAAAGCCACTCCTTTCTTTGGTCACTGGAGCTTTCTGTTCCGACGGCGCACAACCCCCTCATCCGGCTCCTCAGGAGTCCCCTGTCCTTGCTGACCGGACGAAGAAGTAATGGAGCCCCTTTTCCGATTCGGACAGCCTCGCCACACCTGTTTTTTGACTTCCTCAATCCTACATCAAGGGCCCCGCGGCTAGTCCAAGCTTCTTCTTTCCTTTCCTTCAATGAAGCCGGCGAGGGAATAACTGCCTGTGGTTGTGGAAGGCTCCCTTCCTCCCCAAGCTGACCTGACTAGATCGCCCTCGTAGGTTTACCCCCAAGCAAAGCTTTTCTACCCACGTAACCCTCTGAGACCAAATTGTCTCTTTCTTGGTCGTCTTCGCTTTTTTTTTCTGCGGGTCCTTATCTTCGAACTGGTATTTTTAGAAGGAACCGTGTATGTGGTGAAATTACAACTTCCCTCGGGCTGTTTTTTGGTTCCGCTTTTAGGGGCACCTCTATCGTCCCCCATGGGTCTCAACTGATCCCCCGCCTTTCTGATAGTCTGAGCCCTGGTTCCCAGTGTCTTTCCGCCGAGTCTCTTCATCCCCCCCTTCCCCCCCCATCTCTTACTAAAGGGACCCTTTCTCTCCGGGCACCGCTTCTCTGCGTCAGGATCTTTTACC
>Ga0179593_1339379_pt1 | contig 18189 bp, 22 predicted proteins | sample CZODoug2_1_08_16_FD_185931 | JGI IMG/M metagenome (GOLD analysis project Ga0179593, IMG submission 185931) | Vadose zone soil fungal communities from Angelo Coast Range Reserve, California, USA - CZODoug2_1_08_16fungal (PacBio error correction) | ecosystem: Environmental > Terrestrial > Soil >... | reverse complement strand
CCCACCTTTCGAGCGCTACATCACTAATGTCCCTGCCCCCGCTTTCTTTTTTTACAATCTCCCTGCATTTGGGCCCACGCAACATAACGCATTTCTCCAGTTTCCCCCGACTTTTAAGAACCCCCCCCCTTTTTCCCATCAATGTCGGACGCACCTTTTAAGCTTCGACTCGACGCCCGTGATCCTCCCTTCTCCTCGTCGGTTGTCCTTCCTCCTTCCGGGCCCGCGACTTTTCCCCATGAGATCTCCACCTATGTTGCCGGTCGCCCCCTGGACCTTGCGGCTCTTTCTTTCGGCAACCTTGTAGCCCATGTTTTCTCACCTGGAGGAATTCCCCCCTATCACATCTGTCCCGCTGTAAAGGCCGGCTGACAGTCTTGATTAAGAGAACTGGCATCTATGGACCCTATAATGACTGTTTTACCCCCCCCTTATTTTTATGCTGTATTTGGGCTGTTGAGGTAATTCTATCTCCCTTGATGATGGCGCTGCTTACTCTCGTTTTCTCAATCGTGGTTTTTTTTGTCCCTTTCCCCCGGCCTTCCCTTCCCCAGTCTTTCCAGAAATGCGAAGGACCTTTCGCCAGACCCTTGCGGCTTGCTGTGTGGTTTAGGAATTACCCTTTCGATTTGAAATCGCAATGTGACCCGAGCTGCCCAAATTTGGACTTCCCCCCCCAATTCTTTTGCTGGTGTCGGTCACGGGTTTTAACTTCACAAATACTCCCTCGGCTCTTCGCCACACTATTGGGATGAGACGAGTAGTCGGATTGCGGAGCTTTGCGCTAAGAACCATGTCTAAGGCACGCCTATCCTAATGCTGTTCTTGTGGTCAAAAGTGGTTTCAATTTTCCCGTTCTGAAGCTTCTTTGCAGTCCTGTTCTTTTCCACTAGTTTGTCTCTTCACTTCTCTTGACGGTTTTCTGTGGTTTTCCATTCCTCGAGCTTTTCTGCTGCCTCGCCTGGTTTCCAAAAGATCCTTTTTTTTTTATATAAAGTGTGGTTGGCTTTACCGACTTCCCCTATCTCGCCCAATGCTGCCTCACAGAAGCCTGGGTCGGGTGCTTCCTTTCTTCTTTTTGGTTGCCCTCCTTGGAGCAAGATCTGGAACTTTACCCCGGTTACTGCTATAAAAATTCTCTCCCCCCACCCGCCCCTGACCCGGCGGGTCGGAGCCCAAAACCAGATTCGTTTCTCAGATAAATCTGTAAGAAATAGAATCTTGAACTGTTTTAGATTTAGTGATCTCCCCTTGACATTATCAAAACTCCCCTCATTCCCACAATCTCCTGTAACTACAATTTTTCAACCTTTTTTGTAAGGATGGGGGGATTGGATGGGGCCTCCGGGATTGTGACCTTGATGGCCCGCGCGCCTCCTCCGCTGGTGTTGACCAAGTTCTGCCTGGTGACCCGCTCTCTACCTTTTTTTTCTCACAAGCCGGTCGTGGTGGAGAGCATTGTACCTCCCCCCCATGCAGGACCACCCGCTCAGGGTTCTGAGACCTCTTCGAATACCTTTGTGGCCTTCCCAGCGGGTTTTTCCAAGCGGTTAACGTCTTTCTGTCCTGGTTTCCCCCCTTTTTCAGGGTGGATACTGCAGGACCACACGCCCTGTCATCTGTTTTGGTTGCCACTGGCTCACGAAAGTCCGGACACTACCTTTTTTCTAACTTCGAGGCCTGCCATTTTATTCTCTACAAAGTATCCGCATCTTTATTTTTACACTGTATGGATTATTGTTTCCAGAATTCCGGTCCCTCTTGGGCGATGGAGTTGGGAGGCTGGAGAGCTTTCCAGGTGTCGAGTTCCCTTAATTTCCAATCCCTTTCGTCCCAGGATTCCCCCCGTTCCATCCGGATCCCACAAGGAGAGGGGGACCTGAATTCAAGCTTGCTGTTGGTGCCTATGGCCATTGACGTCCTCCCCTGACGTCGCGTCCCTGCTGAACCCTTTTTGTGTTCTTCCCGGGTACCATCCGGATTACCGCTTTCCGTTTCTTGAGCGGTTTTGCTTTTGTTACCGCGTTCATTTGCCGTCTGCTATCCCCCTTTCCTTTTGAGAGCACCCATACGGGATTAGTTTGTTTCTTTCTTCTCTTACTCGATGCGCATTCCTCGCGTCATGGAAGTGGAGCAGATTCTCCTCCTCTGCGAAATTCGGTTTTTCCTGGTCATGACTGATCTGCCAACTCCCCACCCCAGCGAGTTTTATGCACCGCCCCCACTCTCTTCTTTTTACCAAATAGTTTTCCCTTTTGATGTTTTTTCGGAGGGAACTGGTGGGTTTAGTTTTCCCTGACTTGCGCTTTTAGCCCTGTATTCCCCTGCTACCCACCTACCAACACCCATCCAAAATAGTTTTCTGTCCCCACCAAAGTTAGATATCTCTTCCCCCCCATTTTGAAAGGAATGACTCTGTCTTGAAATTTGGGCAGGCGGCGATGTTTTTTGCTTTTGAGCGGTTTAGGGCATTTTCCGCGCCATTTTGTCTTTCCGGAGACTCTAATAGGACGGCTGAGACTCAGGTGTTTCACACTCTTCTGGTAGGTCCGTTGGAACTGATTTCATGAGGGGTTTGTAATGGCTTTCCTCCATCACCCTTTTTTTCTCTTTTTTTGTAGTATATCTTGCCCTTTGCATTCTTTCATGCCCCCCCCGGACCCCCCCCCACACATGGATCTATTCCCCCTACGATTAAAACTTACCCGCTTTTTTTGACCCCCCCCCTCGGCTGTCCCCTTTTCTGTCTGCCCTTTCTCCTGATGAATTTTGACACTCCTTCTGTTGAAGCTCTGGAACGACTCTGCGACCAGTCAGCCCAAAAAAAGACCCCACCGCGTCCGTCCCCCCCCCCTTTTCCCTTAAGACCCCCCCTCCTCCTCCTTTACATGGAATCTGATCTTTCCAACTCCTGATATTTCTGCGTGTGAGTTTCGCCCTTTTGGCACGGCGCCGCGCAAGTCGGGCCACACCCCCCCACCCACCCGCCTCTCCCAACATCGCCCCTCGTTCTTTGAGTTTCCGTTTTTTTTTTTTTTGTTTTTTTTTTATTAATCAGCGTCAGGTTTGTTCGTCTTCTTAAATTTTGACACCTGAGTAGTCTTTCTTCAATCTTCCCCCGTTCCAGGCGTCTCTATATAGAATTCGTCTTTCCAAACCGCCCTCCCCAACCTCCCTTCTTGTGGATATCCGTAAGCGGCTGAACTTGCCTTTTTCTTTCCCCCCCAACCCCCAGGCGCAGACTTCTTCTCATCCTTGGTTTCGGTCATTTCAACAACCTCTCGGCTCCCTCCGCAGTCAGGCTTTCTTCCGACGCCTTTTCTTTTCTTTGGCCGTACCGACACGCATTTTGTTTCCTATGGTCTTCGGTACTCTTTTGATGGTTTTTTTTTTCCCGTCCGTTTTGCTCCTAAGGGTCTGAATGGCCGGGCCCCCGATGCCCAATCTTGCCCCTATGGAGCCCCTTCCCCCCCACAGTTTTCAAGCGCCGTCATCGACGACAGGACTTTTGCACCCATTTGTCACCATCTTTCCGGATCTTTTTCCAGTGAAAATTGACAGGTCACTCTAGTTGCCCTTGTAGTTAGTTTTTTTTCTTTTAATATGCATTTTTCCCCCCACACCCTCTTCCGCCATATATTTTTCCTGTTTTACCCTGAATGCTGCCTTTTTCGAGTAAAGATTGCAACCTTTCTTGTACTGGGATGCATGAGGCACCCCGTTTTTCCCTCCCGTGCATCTTTTTACTCAGGTTGGGTTTTTTCCTTTGGTAAAGGTTTCCCTTTCCCTGAGTTTTTCAAGACCCCCACTGTTCCCAGGGATAGTGCCACGAGTCACCCCAGTAGCCTTGTACCACCATGGAGTCCTCCCCCTCCGCGAGCTTCCCTTTTTCCTTGGCCACCAATCATAGCCCTCATCCCAACCTCCCCTCAAATTGGCGCTTTTTTGTTACTTTTTATAATTTACCCATTTCTTTTTTGAGTTCCCCCTTTCCTCTGTTAGGTCCCTGCGGTTTCACTTAAAAGTTGCTTTCTTTCCGTCGTTCCTCCTTCCTCACGCCTTTTTTTTTACCTTCCCTCCGTTGCGTGGGGTTGATTTAGAATCCGTTCGTCTCATTTTCCTTCCCCCCTCTTTCTCACGTTCCCCCACCAAATTCCCCCTTCCCAGCCCCTGTTACCCTTGCGGTCCGCGCTTTGGTTTTTTAGATCGTACTCAGCCATGGGACGCTCAGTTTAGCCGATCTGCCCTTTAGTCTATCCTAATGGCACCCCTTCTTTTTTATGTAACTGCGTCCTGGAATAGGATGAAGCTCCACAAAGTCCTTCCCCTAAGGCAAACGCGGTGCTCCCCTCTTTCCCTTTTCCCGGGACTGTAGCTAGCATTACCGCATTCTTTTTTCTCGACGGCCTTAGTGGTCCGTTCCCTTGGTATATTTTTCAAAAGACAGGATGCCATCATCGGGCGTCCTCTTTTCATCCCCCCTCATTTTTTTTTGTTTTTCTCTCGCTCACAGGCCCTTTACCCTCCCCCCGCAGCGTTCCCAGTGTACACCCTATTATCAGAGTTATTGGTCAGTTTCATGGCGAGCCCCTGCCGTCCGAATTTAACTCAGGTGTGTCCCCGGCAAGCAAGTTCTTGTTCCTTTCTGAATGCTTCTTGCAGGCCTCCCCCCTTTGCTTCCCTTGTGATGGACTATACCAACGAGCCTCGTTGAGGAGAACCTCCGATTTGAGCCGTCTACCAGTCTTCCTGCGGCATAAACTTACCCTTTTTACGCAGAACCCGCAGTTTTCACCCCATTAGATGTATACGGCTTTGTCCGCCAGCAGTGCCGCCGGCTTTTGCGAATCGCCATATGGTTCTCATCTCGATCCGCCTCGTTCGGGAGTTATCAAGTGACTCCACATACAGTTTATCTTCCCTTTTTTCCCTCCCAATCTTTGAGCGCCAAATCCTTCTTGTGTATGCGTATCAAGATGTTTAGTCGGTTTCCTACGGTTCCAACCCCCTCCATTCCTATCCAGATACCAAATTGGCTTTAGCCCCGCCACAACTCCCTCTGGTACCGTGGGTAAGACCTGTTGAGTTCTTGTCTTCTTTTGTTTCTTTTTACTATCATCTTTTTTCTTCTTTTCTTGACATTCGGCAGCGCCTCGCATTCGACAGAGGATTTTTCCTGAGTTCTAACTTTGTCGTCTTTCCTGCTTTCTCTCATCCTGGGTTTCGCTGTATGAATCACGTCAACTTGTAGTGCCTCCCCCTCAGCGACTTTCCGATGCTCTGGCTTTAACATCCCCTCCCTCATGGACCCGCATGCCTTCTGAAACACTCCCTTTCTTCTTGGCACTGGCGTACCAAAACCCTGGCAGACACCCAAATACCTCTTTTTTCAGTAGTGCTTTCGCTTACCGCTGGTCCTTTCATTTCCCTTTTTCATGTAGGTTTTTTTACTAGGCCCCCTGCCCGCGCCGCTGTACACAGCTTTCACCTTTTCTTTCCGGCCCAGCCACCCGATTTTGAACTCTTTCCTTCCCACGCTTTCGAACTGTTCCTTTTTTTCGAGTTTTACTTGGAGTTCCCCCACTTCTCTTATCCATTTTCTTTGCTACGGCCTGTCACTCACGTGCTGATGCATTCATTATCCCCCCCCTTTTTCCCCCCGTGCGTTCGCCTTTTGAGGTCTTATTCCCCATCGGCTTGGCTCCGGCATAGCTCGGAGTTTCCCCACAATCCCTCCCTTTTTTGGGTTGCTGCGTCCCTTGGCCCCTCAACATTCAGGTTCATTTTCTCCCAGTAGACACATTCGCTTGGTTGACCCCCCCCCCGTGTTGGCAATTTAAATGGACTATGATCCCTCCCTTGTGACGGACCTTCCCCCCTTCCCTTACCCCAATCTGTTGGCGTCCACGTTCCCATGTTCTGTCCAGGGCCCTACAAACATATATGAAAACCCTGGGCCCGAGTTTAAGTCACATTTTTTTGGATGAGGATTCTGAAGAATTTCGACGTTTTCCTCGCGAAGAAGTTTTTTTTTTTTTGGCCGGCGTGCTGCTCACTGCCTTCGGAGAATGTTCACTTTCCCTCAGGGAGACCGTCTTTTTCCCTCTTGCCCTTGTGCCTTAATGAAGGCTTGTTACTGCGCCCACTTCACCGGCTTCCCTCCAGTGAGTTTTTTTGTTCATGAATGCTCCCTCCCCCTTCCGTTGTCCCTTCTTTTCTATATATTAAGATCCTTGACATCGTGTTGCTGGCGTTCCCGGCCTGCGCCATGTAATCTCCCGTCGCCCCGAGCCCCCCTATACGGCAGACGCGGAGTCCTGGTTTGACCGCTGGGATTTTTTGCCGGCCCGGGTAGTCCAGCTCTTGAAGCAAAAATGTTCCCCTTTTTTGTTCAGACCAATCAGAAACCCCACACTCCTCCAAGCTTAAGTTTAGACACCCCACACAGCTTTGCTGTCCGCAACCGCGGTCAGAAACTCATTAAACATTTCCGCTGTTCCCACTATGCGTCGATCCCGTCGTCCCTCCCATCGCCATTCATTCACCCTTTTTTTTTTCCCCTCATGTCCACCCAAAAGCCCCTGATTTATTGTTTTTTTCTTCCGGCATGGTTTCCCCTGCGATCCGCCGTCACATGGTGTGGACCCTGCTTGCCGGGGAATCGCTCGTATTTTACACGAATCCAGACCATTTCTTTCCCCCCTGACTTTGATGGAGTTGGATACCCCTCCACGGCAACCCTAAGCCCAACCGCTCGTCGCTGGCACCCGCTTCTTTTTAGTCTTGTCCCCTCCCTCGTGTGAACTGGGCAGGCTTATGACGGCATTCCAGGGTGGAGTTTCACTTTCCTTTTTTTATTTCAACTCTCCTATTCTTTTGGCCCCACGGATACGACATTGAATCACCTGGAATTTAGTGTTACACCGATCCCATCACTTTTTTGACAGGGGTGTCCTTGTTTTTCCCCTTATTTTGTCCACCCAGTCTTTTTATTGCGGCTTCGTTCTTGCCCCTTTGCTCTGTGACTCTTCGTCTCGTTTCCGGACATTCACAGAAAATTGTGAGGTCTTCACCAAGCTTTTCCTGCCACCCCGGATCAGAACAAGGTCCCCTTTAACCCCAGTGAGGATGGAGACAGGCTGAAGCCCCTGCGTCTGACTTCCTTTTCTGGTCGTCTCTCTTTCCACCCGCTTTGTGTTTTGCACCTTGACCTGTTAAATACTATCATTTTTTCTCTCTGGGGATTGATGGATGACCGGAGAGGAGCGTATGAGATAAGCTGTCTTTTTATGAAAACTCACTTTCCTCTTTTGGCGGTCGTTTTTTTGGGACTATGCGCCCTTCTCGACTACTTACGATTTAAGGTCCGCATAGATTCTCCTTTTCGTCCTACAGCTGTTTTTGTTGATGATTCCTGCCCCATCTAACGCGGGCACATGGCCCAACACCACCCTAGCCCTGTGCTGGCGATTTTTTTTGGATAGGAAATTGTGGTGGGTTTCGCCCTCCGCGTCGCCCTTTTAGTCATTGTTCCCCTTCTCACCCACCAGTCACCTTACCTGGGATTTTGATGATCTCCCTTTTCCACTGTACTCCTGACGTGCATATTGTTTAGCAAAAGTGGCCGGCGGCCGTGTTTCCCCTGCTGATCTTTTCTCCCCTTCTTTCTTCGTCCTGAGGCCTTAGAGCCATTGATTCTGCAATTTCCAGAGTTATCGGGATCGACCTTCTACGAATGGTGCCGCCGGCCTTTGTTTCACCTTTTATGGTTATGTGTCACTTTTCCCCACCTCGCGTTTCCGAGATCCCCTGTTGCCGTTTGGCCAGCTTCCCCGCAGGACCTTTTTTTTCCTACCTCCTGTTGTGTTGTTGCATATCTTTTTACACTTGAGGAAATCTCCTTTGCCCACACGTCACCCGTGATTCCGACTGCCCACCGGTAACATCCTCTTATGTTTTCCCCCCCCCGGTTCCCTTCGACCGGGTGCCCTTTCTTCCTTTCCCCTTCTGCATTCTCTGTTGAAATCTATGGCCGACCTCCGTTTCCGCGCGTGACTGCCGCCCCTGCGTCTTGCCCAACTTTGCTTCCTACAAACAATATGTCTTGAAAATTAGGCGCTTGTTCACTCTAATTTTTCGAAGCCCTCTTTTTTTTTCTTGAGTGTGTGATTTTCAGTGAGCACTGTCCCGCCGACTTGTCACCCTAAACCAAACTTCCCTATACAACAATCTTCCCCCCCCCTTCCATTTTTTAAACCCCCTTGATTATCCGTGTATCCTCCTTTTTTCCTGTTATTTCCTCAACTAAGTTTCTTTTTCGTGGCACCTCTGTTTACCGTGAACTATTGCTGACCTCATCCGTCCTGTTCCATGAAAACACCCTCCCCTACACATACTCCCTTTCTCCTAAAAGCTATTCTGCTCCCTTCTGTTTTAATTAGGAGAGTACCCCCCCTCCATCCCCTTCACGAACTGCCCTCGTAACGTCTGTTCACCTGTAGGGCCAACCACCCAATTGCGCTTTCCCTTTTCCTTCAGGTTCTTCGTAATCCTTTGGCCCATGATTTTCCGCCCTCTTCTTTTTACACTTCTTTCGTACTCTTATACTTTCCCATTGTTCATGCTTGTAAAGTACCCTTTCACATTTTGTGTCCCCTTCTTGGTTTTTTCTGCACTGCCCGCGAACCGGAAGCCAACCTTCCCACTAAGACAATAGCGTCCCTCACAATAGAGCCGTCAACTTATAGCTTTTCCTTTTCGTGCATCCCCCTTGTTTCTTTACTAGACCCCCTTATTCCACAGGGTAGTAGTCGTTTCGTCCTCTAGTTACCAACTCTCCGGCAACCATAGTCATTATAGTTGAAATGCATGTATGTTATAATCCTTCCATCCCCTTTCCCGGCTGCAAAGATGGTAGGTCGAAATTCTATGTTTTTTCCCGTTGCGGTAAAATAGTGAGATGTGTGCTCTTTTTGACGTCTGTCCGGTCGTATGCCCTTTTTCGCCCAGACAGGGTCTTTCCATACACAATGTTCTGTTTTGGCTTCTTGAAATGTTCCCCCAGGCAGCCCTTGTCAACAACCATTTCTTCATAAACTCTGCCCTGCTTTTTTTTCACCCGAAATGAGTAGCCCCGTCCGCAATCCCCCTGCAGTAAAAGCTTTTTGTCCTGATCACTTTGCCCTGGGAATGTGTTGGAAGTGCCGGTACAGGGTTTTCGAGGCTAACATGTATTCATAGCTAGCCCCCTCAAGGAAAGAGGTAGTTGGCTTTATCCGTCATTGAGGCATCATTTTTGTTTTTTTAGAAGGGACTTCTTGTATGGTGTGTTTTCTTATTTTCTTGCTCATTACCTCGTGGTAACTTTCACCTCTCTTTATCCCTTTTTAAGTTCCAACCAATGAGTAATAAGTACAAGTCCAGCGGCACTCTTTTAGAGCTGGCGATGGCCTCCTTTTTCATGACAGGCTTTGTTAAGCCCCGCACAGATGAGGCCTCCCTTCACGCGATTCACGAAGGAACTCCCCCATGTATCGCTCTGTCTGCTTCACCACTTTCCCAGTCTTTTCTTCGCCGGGTGAAGTCGGGTAAAAACCCCGTTCCGTCCTGTTCATTAAATTCTTCGCCTCCCCCGGGTGTTTTTCTTAAAACTTAGGACATTCCTTCATTTTATTCTTATGTCGGCTTGATCCGCAATGAATGGTCTTTCCCCCGCACGCAAAGGACCAACCGTTGCGAAGCTTTTGCACCGCATTCTTTGTGAGTATGCCTTTCATTAACCGTGACCCCGCACAAGATGGTCTGTGTAGCACCCCCCCCCCCTTTTTTTCTTGCGCTGGTCAGTCATCTCAATTCGTTCATGGTAAATGTCCTCCCCCCTTTGTTGCAGCCAATTTTCGCGCTCCTTCCCCCCCTTTCTTTCCTAGAGATTCCGAAGACCTGTCACTAATGGTGATTGCCGCCACACCCCCCCCCCATCGCCGGTAGGTTTTTTAACTCAGCTGATTCTTGGCCTGTTTAATAACCCCAAACTTTCCGCATACGCCTTTGTTTAAAAAAATTTTCTTGTCCCTCGATGTTTTTCTCCTCCCTGCCATTGTTTTTCTAGCCCCCCCTCTGCAGATTTCTAGATATCGTTGTCCAGTTTATACTTCCGAACAACAGTTTTCAAGTTCGTCCCCGGAGCCTAATTCCCCTCTTGGTGGGTCTTCCAGCCCTTTTTTTTTCTCCCGATTCCCTTGTTCAAGCGGGTGGCATCCGGACTGATCCACCACGACAGTCGAGACCCCGTTTCTGCCGCTCTCCTCTTTCCCCCCCGGACGCCGCCTCATGGTTATTTTGGTTTCACTTTTTTTTTTCCTTTTCCCCAGCTACAGCGCTTTCTTGCGTCTTATTTTGTCCCGGGGAGAGTAACCTCATAATCTCCTTCCCCATGCTGTTTTTCTGTCAAGTGCGCCTAGTATCTTTTCCCTCTTGTTTGTTGAGCGGCCTTACACTTTCCAGATTCATACCCTCATAATTCTTAGTGCTTTTTTTCTTTTACACTGTTTTTTTTTCTTCAAAGCGCCTCCTCTTTCGGTGTCCCCCCCCGGCGTCATCAAAAACAAAAGCACCTTAAACCACCCGCTAATTTTCTCCCCCTTGTTCTTTTGAGGGTGAGCTGGATACGTCGGGTCATGTCGTGTTTGCTTTTTTTTGATCACCGGCTGTAGATTGCTGTGTTTGAATTTTATTCCCCCCCCCCTCTGGGGTTTAAGGTATCCCCCACCGCTGGAATTTACCACCCCTGTTGCTAACTGGAACACGTTTATTAGAATAACCGCAGCGTTCCATCTCTCTGCATCTGTTGCTGTCAAGGACTCACAACGTGATGTTCTTACCTCCCTTATGGTCCCTTTATGTTTTTTCCCCGTGCTGAGTCGCTTTTTTTTTCGTTGGGTCCCCTGGCTGGGTCCCTTTTCACCCTTCGGAGTTTTTACCCCTTCTGGGATGTTTTGGTTACCTGTCCATCAACCTTTTGACTTTTCCGGATCCTGCCTCAGACTCCCAGGCGCGCTGGCTGCTGGAAAACTTTTTGCCCTTCATTACCCTTTTCCTATCCGATGGAGTTCCCTCAGGCTTTTGTCCCCAAATATTTTTGGAAAGCCCATGTTTTTTCCATTCCTTTTCTGTCTGCTATAACTGCATGGTCTGCTTTCCCGAACCCAGCTTTGCTTTCCCGAGCTCCTGTAGAAATGACCCCTTGAATTTTCTTTGGCTTTTGCTTTTCACGGCTTCGTCGGAATCTTCATATGCGAGGAGAGGGAAAGGATTGAGTCAATTGCCCTGACCTTTCTACTTTGAAAATTTCCTCGTCACGGATTTTTTTGTTCCTCGACCTTTTCACCTGTGCTAGGGATGTTTGGTTACAATCCTCCCAGTTACAAGAGATGGAATTTTTCCTTCCCTTTTTGCAGTCGACTTGTTCCCTTGCGTACCAGCATAGCATTTCAAGTCGCCCCCCCCGCGCACCCCTATACGCGAGCAGAATGACTGTCCCCTTTCCCGCGCTGATTTTTCTTGGTCTTCTGTTTACGTGTCTGCACAGTGGAACTTCCCCCTGATTCACTGATGACATTTCCTTATACAAATCTCCCACCCACTCCTCACGGAGGAAAGGAGAAAAACTTCGCATATTTAATTTAATCCCCTTCTTCACCTCCTTTCCCCCTCGCGGCCTTTTACCTCCTAACCCCCCATCGCCCAATCTTCCCCCGGTTCTTTTAAATTTCCCTCTCATTACCCAAGAGAAATTCTTTTCTGGATCATTTTCCTTTTGCGCATAGGGAATGTTGCTTTTTCCCATTGAAGCTCGCCTCTCGTCTTCTTTGCAAGGTTGCCCTTGCACAACGACTACTCCCGCGAAGGTTTTTTTTTACCCAACGCGTTTGAGATTTCGACTCCGTTACCACTTGCCCCCCCTGGCAAGCAGATCCTCTTCCTCTGGGTATAACCGCAACGTGCATCGTTATTTGACCGCCTCTAATTTGACTCTTCTGGCTATGCCTTTGTGTTGAATTGCTTCCCCCCCCTCTCATGCCCCTGTTCGCGGAAGAGGTTTTAACCCGGAGATTTCCACCTTTCCGTCACCCTCTTTTCCTTTCCTGGCGCTACGACACCCCAGATCAAGACTTCTCCTTCTTGTTCTTGAGATTTTCTTGCCAGTCTTCCGCCTGCGGTTATTTCTCTTTTTTCCGCTCGCGCCTTGACGATGGTGTGCAGGTCCCCGTCCCTTCCTTCCCTTTCCCTTTCTTCTCCAATTTCAATTGAACCGTCTACTTTTTGAGGGTACGTGCCCCTTTGCTTCCTTGGACTGATCAGGCCCCTCTTTCTTCTGCCGACGGACTGCGAGAGAGTTCAAACTTTTTGTTTTTTCCCTCCTCCCCCTCGGATACTTTTTTTTCTGGTTGGGTATTTTGATTGCCCCGGATATGCTCTTGCGAATCCTGCCCCCTTTGCTCGTAAAATGTACGGGATTTATGTGGATGGGCTTTGTTGTGTAGTCCTCCTTCTGATTATTCCTCGCTCCATGTTTCTTTCCTGTATTCCTCGTCCTTTCCGCCGAATTTGTGTGTGTGAAGTGCGGATCCGACCAGCAAACTCCCTTTATGCACTTATACGCGGGCCTTTACACCCCTTGAAAGTATTGTATTTTGATGGGAACTTTGGTAGGTTGAGCAAGATTTTCGATTCGAGCCGTTGCGCCTCTCACCACATCTCCCCCCTCCCGAACTAAAAGAGTTGTCGAAGCGACCCCCCCTTTAGCTCTCCTTTCCCGTAATCAATAAGCTTATACTTGTAGAATGTGGGCATGCTTTCCCCTCCCGGTCTTTTTTTCTGAGAAGTTCTTCTTCTTCGGACAGATGTCGTAACGCTCCTTTTCTTCTCCTTCATTAGGGTACTGAATCTACTGGGAGCTTCCTTTTTGAACTCTTCCTTTTTCCACCTGTAGGGGCTAGTGTTTTCCATTCTCCCCCCTTTTTTTTATTCCTTTACTCCAGCTTGGATCTATCTCCTACCCCTCGTGTTTTTTTTATGCGATTGCTCCTTCGAAAATTTGCTCTTCCCAATTGCCACCTGGATTCATTGCCCCCCTCGCTTCCCCCCTTTCACCCAGAGCATGTTTACAACTGCCGCTTCCCTTCTTCTCCCCCCGTTTCCCTCCTCTCGTCCCTTTGACCTCAACACTTCTCCTTTTGCACAGACTATTTTCCTCGCCCTTCTCTCATCAACTCCTCCCCACCCGCGACGTTGAAACTCTCCTGAAAACCTCGCTTCCTTCTTTTATTACCGTAAGAGGACCCCATTTGTGTCTTTTCCACCACCTCTTTTTAGCTTTTTTTGCTTTTTTTTATCCCAGTTCTCTCCGAGAAAGTGGTATCCCCTACAAAACACCCCCTTCCCTCAAACCCAACCCTAGTTCCCTTTATTCCTTCTTTATTGATCCCGAGTAAGGTTTGATTTTTTCATACTACTACCCCGGTCACTCCTCTCTCTTCTTCTTCGATGCCAGTTTTCCCCCTTCTACTTATCCCGATTTTAAATATCACTCGTCAGCTTTGCCCCCCCAACGACCCCCTCCCTTTCTTTCTGTGCACCGAGCTAGCCTTGCTGTGAGCGTAACACTCACACATCCTCTCCCCCCAGAAATTTTCGGCTGATTCCCACAAAATTTTTTTTTTCTCCTTTCCGCTCGTAGTGGCGGTTAAGAAGAAGTCTACTTTGCCTACGAAGCTGTTAGTATGGCACTCTCCTTCTTTCTTTTTTTTTCAGGTTTCTCCTAAGTTCTGTCCTTATCCCAGTTGCCTTGATTTTACACGTTGACTCGCCCGCTCCCCTCTCCTCGGCCCAATACCAGCGCCCATCTGTTTTACCCCTTAACCCGTCCCTTTCCCACACGGATGCGGATTCGGTCATGGTGCTCACCTTGGGCATGTCGCTTTTTTTCGTTCTTTTCGGTTTTTCCCCCATCTTTTCACGAGCAACATTCATGCGTTTAATTCAATCCCTCAAATGAGCACGTAAATACTCCCATTGTCACCCGCTATCCTTTGGTACTTTAGCATTCCTAATGTGCCCCCCCTTCCCCCTTTTTCCTCCCAGATTTATTATCCAGTTTGGTCTTCGGGCTGTAAACCGGATGTAGCCATCCCTCCAACTCTTCTTTTTGTTAAAATCGCGGCAGTGCCTCCTAGTTTCACCATTCCTCCCTGCTTTCGGACTTCTTAAAGCCGGTCGCGCTGCAGAATTTTTTCAAACCGCCCCGTCTTCCCCCTCTCCATCAAGTACAGTGGCTTTTGTGTTCCCTGTCTTTTTTTCATTTTCCTTTTAGACTTTGAGGCTGTTGAGGCGCTTTTTCCCGAGCATTCAGGAAAATCGGAAAGATTGGACTAGATCCGCTAATTTGATTTTCCATCCGTTTTTTTTTTTCTTCCCCGTTCGGTGTGTTCTATTTTCCCCCCGTGTTCCTCAGGTTAATCAGTGCTTTCTTTAAGAGGCTTAACCATCCCCTTCTCTTTCCCCCCGCCCGTTCGTTTACCGTAGGTTGACGTCGGTTCTCTTTTTGGCGCTTTGACGTCTTTCCTCGGGTAGCCGCTGTCGCTATTTCTTTCACCCTCCGTGCTAGAAAGAAGGCTGTCCTTTTTCCGTTTTTATCCCCTTGCTTGCACAACGGACCAACCTTCCGAAGGAATTCTTTCCTGCTTCCACACATCTCTTCCGGAAATTCCTTGCCAAGAAGTATTGAGAAGTTCTTTTCCCCTTCCGGTATACCCTGTCTTCCCTTGCGACTTTTAACTCCCCCGCACTTCTCCTCCTGATCCTCAAGGAAAGGTCTTGTTCTGTCAACTCCCGTCTATATACCAGTCCTCATTTCTCTTTTGCTTTCTCGCTTTTGACCCGTTCATTATCGTTCGCACAAGTTCCCCTAACCTAGATGTCATTTTTTCCCACCCTAGTGTTCATTCCCCCGCTTGCACGCCATGGTCTGTTCACATGCTGTAAACCGAAGCCCCCCTTTTTTCCAGCACTTACCAGCGGCCTTTTTTCTTCTGTCCTTTCCTTCCCTATCCGTTTTTCCATGGGCATGAGACCTGTGACCTCACCAACCCGTATCTATTTTCTTTTTCCCTCCCTCTCTTCTCTATTTTGCGTTTTCTCCAATTACCCCCCCACTCCCGCACCTTTGAACATTAGGATTAGGGAATCTTTGGCAGCACATCCTTTCGCCCTTGCCTTTCTTGTAAAGCTTTATCTCGCTTTTTGACCTCCTGTAAGCGGGGTGACCCTTTCGACCTTTTTCCCTTTCTAAGACTCTGGCCGCACTTTCCAGTCGTGTTTGTTGCCTCCCATAGTTTACCTGATTACTCCGTGTTACAGCATGATCTTGCATGATCCACCCACATCCTCCGGAACAAAGTTGTCGGCAGTCTAAATCTGTCGTGTCGTCTCCCCGAAGTCTTCTTCTTTACAGTCTTGACTCCCAGTTCCTCCCAAGTTTCTGTTGTTGTTTTCGACATGGAGTCTTCCCTACAGAGACATCTAATCGACTGAGTGTTCACATTGCTCCTCCACTTCTTATTCTATCGTTGTGGTTTCTCTCATCCCCGAACTTCCTTTCCTTGACATAAATTTCTGTTCGAACTTTTTCCGTCTACAAGCGCGACGACACTCCTCCCATCACGCTTTATCTTTTCACCCTGTTCTACCCCCCAAAAGGTTCTCCCTCCAATTCTTCCGTCCACGGTTTCAGATTCTTTTTCCTCTTGCGCCAGTTTTACGCTTCTCTCTGTCGTTTTGCTGTCTTCAGCCCTTTTCCCCCCGATTGATCTCTTAACACATTGCTACGTTACTCACCCCCTCTCTTTCGGCATATGAGAATTCAAAGTTTTTTCTCCCTTTTCTCCGGACATTTTTCATTCGTGATCCATCTTTCCTCTTTCTCCCTGCCTTTAGGAATCTGATACTCGACTGTTTTCACTTGTGTTCTTTGGGTTTGAGGTTTTCTTTCAGCCGGATTTAGGCTGGATCCGCTCGTTTTTTTCCACCTCTTCTCTTTTTTGTGATTGTAACGGACCATCCGGAATTTCCTTCTTTCGTGCCTTGCGAAGGTCCTTCCCATGCCAAACTGGTCGCGGTCCGACACCCTTTTTTGCCCAGCTTAGAATTTTCCCCTCTCCCCGATTGGACCTGCAGGCGCCCAAACCATATGGCGGACACTTTTGGCTGCTTTTTCCTTTTCCCTGGCTCCAACCTAAAGCATGGGCGAGACTCCCCCCCCATGCTTTTATGTCGTCCCTCTTCTCACGATGGTCTCCTAAGGATGACATTTTTATTTAAATTCTTGGTTTTTCCATCTCCACCTCTTTCCCCTGAGTGCTTATCTCCGTGAATTTAATTGCTTTGTTTCATTATTCTCCCGCTGTTTTGTGCCATTCGTCAACGTCTCATGTTTTTAATTTTTTCAATCGAAGTCCCTCCACTGATTATGTTTCCCTTGACGCTGTCCTGTCTTTCACTTCTGGCTAACGTTTGTGACGTCTTTTAACAACCTTTCTCCCATTGAGTACTCTTTACCCGTCGTCCCCTTTCCCCGCATACTTCCCTACGCTTCACTGTCCGCTTCTTGGTCTTTTGCGTGTTCTGGCTTTAAACTCTCTGAAATCCCATATCCATTACCACTTCTTTTCAGGACCCAACATCCACCGCCTGACTGAGGGCACGGCTACCACCCTTTTTTTAGCCGCGCGACATTATTGATCAGCCCTTCCTTTTCGTCTCCCCCATTCTCGTGGCCGAAAGAGGTACCTCACCCCCTGCCAACCTCCCTCCCTCAATTTTACCACCTTTTCCACTCTCCGTTCCCCCCCCCCAAATGAAATCTTATGTGCTTTTTTGCTACTTTTTTGTTTGTGCCCTTAGGCCAGCGCGTTCCTTCCTTTTTAACAAGGTTCTTCTTTTTCCCCGCTCTTCACCTCGCTAAAATGTTTTCCTTCCACTCCTTTCTGTGTTTCGATTGGCGAATCCTTCCCCCCTGCCTAAGCCCCCGATAAGGGCTGTGTTTCGTTCCCTCCACTTTTCCCGCCTTCGCTTTTTCCTACAGCGTCAATTTCTTGCCCCCCGCAGTTTCTTAAGGTTGGGAGACGCTGATTTCATGGCCATTATCTAGATGGTGAGTTTCCCTTCTTTCACAGTGTCGTTAAGCCTGTACTCCACTACCTGGGCATCGCTTGGCTCGTTGCTTCTTCCCCACCCGTATTCCCTCCGTATTATTCTTGTGCCTCTTTGGGCAAGAACGCTTCGCTGAGGCTTCAGCTGTGGCGGCGCGACTTTCTGACGTTTCTGGCCCGACCACCCCAGTCCCCCCCTCTGTAGGCCCTCCTGACATTTTTTTCCTTCCCCGCACTTTTGGGAACGGCTCCTTTCCCCATTTGGAGTGCTTTGATCCTTCCTCTCCTGAGTCTGACGATACGCCGTGCGCTCCTCTGTTCCCACAACTGATTTTTTGCAGACCCTTTGTACACCGGATTCCGAATTTCTTTTCGTTGGGATTTGAGGGACGCGCCCGGAGATGCGCGGTATTCCTTTTTTTTTTTTGACTTAGTCCCACATACGGGAATATTGGCTTGCTGGTTTTAGGCGCTCTTACGATCCTCATTGGCTTTTATTTAATTCAATTCCCCTTGAAGCTGAAGCCCGACTCTCCTTGTCCCAGGTTTTCTTCTGTCTACCAATCCCAACTTTTTCACTCGTGTGTTTTATGAAAAAGGATAGAGTGAATCACAACCCCAAAGACCGCTTCTTGATTCTATTTTTATATGGTTTTAGTGTATCCCGAACTTTCTGGCTCTTTGAGTTTTTTCCCAACATAGAACCCAGAAATACAACGGTTTGGAGTCATTCCACAAAAAGTTCTTTCCTTCCATGTTCATCCCTTCCCTTTTTTGTGTCACCTTTTTTGAAGGCGGACAGCTTTTTTCTGTTCTCTGTTTTGATTTGATTTCCAGATTTTTCGTCAAAGAGTCTTGTGCCTCGGAAGTTAGGTAATATATTTCCCGGTCTGATTCAGGTCTTTTTTTTCCCCCCCTGTCTTTAGCGTGACCTTTGACCCCCCTAGTTTTGGAGAGTTCTTCTGGGACGCGATTGATAGTG
>Ga0179593_1603984_pt1 | contig 18190 bp, 22 predicted proteins | sample CZODoug2_1_08_16_FD_185931 | JGI IMG/M metagenome (GOLD analysis project Ga0179593, IMG submission 185931) | Vadose zone soil fungal communities from Angelo Coast Range Reserve, California, USA - CZODoug2_1_08_16fungal (PacBio error correction) | ecosystem: Environmental > Terrestrial > Soil >... | reverse complement strand
GAGTTCGGATTGATTCCCCCCGCAGAGATTTTCTGAGCCGCCCCTGTTTTAGGCAGGAGACTTTTTTTTTTTTTTATTGCATTTCCGTCTGTGCGGACTCTGTGCCTGTGGGATAGGTGATATGTCTTTTAAGGTGTGCAAGACGGTCAGTCCACCACGCGGTCCTATCCGTTTTTGGAATTTTCTTTTAAAGTCTCCGAATGAGGAGTAGCGCCCCTCCGGTCAGGAGGTCCCCTCCCCCTTCTGAGTTTGAGTTAATGAAAGTCGCTTATTCTAGACATTGCTGGGGAACTTTTCGACCTTTTTTTAATCAAACCCTCTTCTGAGACCCCCGACCCGATCTGTGAGCGATGGAAGGCCTGTGAACCTATTTTTCTTTAGAATCCCCCTTAGTTTCCTCTATCTGTGTTCTTTTCTTAAGGCCCCCCTTCCGTGCGTTTTTTCGAAAACCGCTCTGCCGAAGAATCCCCTTCCCTCGTGGCTCTCAATGACATCTCTTTTTCGGTACGCTCTTTTCAGGTCAGTCCGGAGTCTCCTGCACTCCCCCCCTTGCATTTCCCCTCGGAGAAAAAGAAGTCTTGAGGTCGCGTTTTTCCCCCTACTGACCTTTGCGGATTTTTTTTTTGGAGTTTTTCCTCCTTTGAGGCGTGCGCGCAAGCAGAGCGGCCGAATTTTGGTGATTTTCCTTTCTGCGAATCTTTAGACTCCCCGCCGCTGCCCGGCTTTCGGTAGACTCTGAGCGCATTACCCTGTCTGGCTCTTTTTTTTTTCCTTCCTAAGACGTCTTCCTTTTTCTCAGATCTCTTGGTTCGCCCCGGAACAAGTTTGAGTAGAGAGCGAGAAGGGGGGCCTTATTTCCTTCCAGGGCGAAGTGGTCTGGTTTTTTCAATTTTTCTTTTGAGTGCTTTCTAGACTTTCTTAGTCCGTTCGCCGCTTTTTGCGGCCGAAACCAGAGACCCCCCTACCCCCATTTTGTGCTCCTTTTTCTTTCAGTTTTTCAGGGAAATTTTTTTTTGACGAGTTCTGGGCCTTCCATGAGGCCTGTCGCGGAAGCAGGAGCCCTGACCCGAGCATGGAAGTGACCTTGAGGGCCCTTCTGCAGTGTTTTCTTTTTTTTTCTAATGCGGGAACTCCCTTAAACAGTCTTTGTTGGAATCTCCGGTTTGCTAGAAGATTCCTGAAAATCCCCTTTGGGCCGTAAAGTTTTTTAATTTCCCATTGATTTTTTAGATTCTTTCGACGAGGCGAGTGGCGTAGAGATCTGATTGTGTTGCCTAGTTTGAGTGGGTTTTTAACTTTTTTTGGGTGTGGGAGTTCCTTCTTTTCCCCCGTCTTGGACACTTGTTTGGCCCCCCCTTTTTGGTTTTTCTCAATTCCTTTTTTGGTTGCTGGGGTCTGAGCCGGAGAAGCTGCGAATCTTCCTTTTCTGTTGTTGTTTGCACTTTTCTTGCAGCTTTTTTTTCTTTTAGACTTTTCTTCAAACCCCGGAGACGCGTTGCTATCGTGTCCTTCCCTTCCCTTCCCTCCAGAACTCCATGCCGTATGACGCAAGTTCCGGGTGACCGTGCTATTTTCTCGCTTCTTCTCTCTGCCCTTTTTCGATGTGCCTACAAACTTCCTGCCGCGCGACTGGAGGTGACAACTTCGGTTGAGCGGGATTAGTTTGTCTCGGGCTTCGTCCCCTTTCTCGTCCCACTTGTCCTGATTGGTACAGCCTCTGTAGCAGGGGAGTACTTTTCGCTGACATGCTGCTCCTCAAGCCTTCTTTCCCTTTCAGAAAACACGTTTAGTGTTAATTCTTCCTCTTTATAGCCTCTTCCGAGAACCTTCCCTCTGATTTTTTCTTTTCCCTTCACGTTCTATTTTTCTCCTAGGAATCCCATGTAGATATTCATGACTCCATAAATTCCCGGCATATTCCACTTCAAACTCCCTCTCTCGAAGAGACATCCCGAGGTGGGACACACAAAGAATCCCTTTTTTCCCTTTTGTACAGACCCCTCTTCTGTTCCGAATGGGTCCCCTTTACCCAGATTACCTGGCAGTCCGAAACTTTCCCGCCATAGTTTTTTTTCTGTGAGATATAGAAGCACAACCCGACGCGTCCTCCGCGATTCGCCATCTTGGTCCATGTTTCCCATTTTCGTCCTCCTATGACTCGAGGATTCTTGACGTGCGGACTTTTTTGATCTGGCAACGTCCCCTTCTCCCATCCTTCCCCCTTCCGTAGTACCCCTTTATCGTCCGACACACGAAGTCGAAGAATCACCCTTCCTTAAGCCCCCACTAACTCGCGACCTTCCCTCCTCATAGTGAAGTTTTCTTAAGTCAAATCGCCTTTCGGGACCCCGCAATTCTCGTCATTCCGACATAGGATTTCCTTTCTCTGTTGAAGCACCTCCTTTTCTAGGTCTCTCTCCCGATGACGGTCCAAGAAGATTCCAGCGCTGTGTCTGTTTCCTTTTGGAAATTCTAAACTTTTTTTTAAGATTTTCAGATACTCGTCGTTCTGTAAAGATTTCACTGCTCGAGAGGAACGCCCCTGTGATTTTTTTTTTTGGGGCATTCCTAGGCGCCCCGAGAAATTAGGACGGATCTTCTGAAGCCCCTGGAACCGCTTTTCTTTGCCAGTTTTCTTTTTTTTTCAATCATTTTTTTTTCACTTTCCGGAGAGCGTCCCCCTCTTCTTTCATCAGAGCAGACCTTCGCCAACCAGTGTTTCCCCCCGTTCCTGAGCCAATTTTGGGCTATTTATTCCGGAATCTATTCTTTCTTTTACCGCTCCTCGAATTATGTAGGATTCCAAATCCCTTTTCTTCCTCTCTCTCCCTCCCCTTCCTCATATACCCTTTTCCTCCCAACCCTGAAGATAAAATAGTTCCTTTCTGTAGTATCTTTTGCCTCAAGTCCGTTTTTCGGGCCTTTTTTTCCCTTTGATTTTTTTGTTGTCAGTACTCTCTTCTCCCTCTTTCCCTTCTTTACATCCAGTTTTTTTTTTTTTCTAGAGATAGGTCTCTTCCCCCCTTCCCCTCTTTTACTTTTTGGGCCCTTTTTCGTGGTAATCTTCAAACATCTCCTTATAACGCAGAACCCCTCCCTTCTCGTTGAAAGAAGTCTTTTCCCCTTGTGATTGGTCTGGACGATTTTTCTCCTGGGTGTCTCGAATTTTCAGAACACCTTTTCTTTCAACTCCTTTTATTAACTCGAAGAATGCTCGTTCTTCTTCCGAGCTTCGCCTACGTACCCTCCCGGACCTCCCCCCCTTTTACATTATCGAACCACCTACCCTCTCCCTCTCTATGCTCTTACCTGTCCCTCGTCCGGATGGTAACTGAACGAAAAACTTTTCTACTTTTTGCGCCTTGCCTCGTGTTCCTCAACAGAAGCCCTATGAAAGTCCACCAAGCTTCGGACCGGGCAACGTTAAAAAGTGCCTTTTCCCCCTCCGAAAGTCCGCCCCCTCAGAGATTCGATATGCCCCCAATGCGTTCATCTCACAACCTCCGCCCTACAGAGTGATTTTTGACAGTAATCGATAATCCCTTCCCCCCCCTAGAGAAGTAATCACCTCAAGTTAATTTTGGGCTCATCTTTTTTCGGTTTATGTTTTTTCTCTTGGTCCCCCAGAAACCCCCTTTTCTGTTGAGGTTTTTAAGTAACAGCATACACTCAATTCCTAGAAATTATAAAACTCTTTCTTAGTAGCCTACCCAGAATGACCTTTCCTTTCCTTTGAGGTTCCCCCCTCTCAGCCTTCTCCCCTCCCACCCTTTAATCATGGTGACCTTCCATCCGAACACAAATAGTAGAGAGTAATCTCTTTTAAGGGGTTACCCCTCCCCCTTTCCTTCTTTGAAGTGTTTTCCAGGAAATTAGGTTTTCTTTGAACTCTTTTCCTCAGCCAATAGAACTTCACCCTACTTACTATAGCTTTCTATTCTAAAAAGATCCTTCCCCTCCCCAGGCCATACTTTCCTTTCCCTCTCCACGCATTTCTAACGACACCTTCGTGATAATCCTCTTTCCTTTTTCCTCTAGTTCCCAAGATAAAAATTTCTTGAAGAGTAACTCTCCCCTTGCAAGACGGTCTTTCCCAATTCCCCCCCTCCTCCCCCCCAGAGTTCAGTAAAGATCTTGAACGTCTCCTTTTTTTCCCCCCGTCACATGTATGCTTTACTCTCGAACATAATAGATAAACAGTTAAGAACTCCAAAGAATAAGTAACCCACCCCAGTTCCAATATTAATCCTACCTTCCCCCGATACCCCCCTCCCCCCATTTTTCTCAACTGAACTAGAAGTCCCATCACTTTGAATCCTCCGTCCCCTCTCTCTCAAATCCCCCCCCTTCTATGCCCGCAGGACTCCGAGAGAAGTTGTCTTCCCAATTCGGAAGACCTTCCTGACCCCCTCCTCCACCACGAAACAACAGCACACTCCAAGAATTTTTCCCCCAACCCTCCCCCAAAACCCCCCCCCCCCCTTGAGCCCGTGAAGTCTCCCCCCAACCGTCCCCCCTCGACCCCAGACACCCTCCCAATCTCCTCTTTGCAGACCTTTTCTCCCGACTGACATCCCTTCCGAGGAGAATTTTCCTTCCACACAGAAAGGTCTCCTTTCTCCCTCAGAGACCCCTCCTCGCAGCCCCACCCCACCCCCCCCCCCCCCCCCCAACCCCACCCACTTTTTCCCCAGAAATGTAGCAATTTTCTTTTTTCGAAGAACACTTTTTCCCCCCTCCCCCCCCAAGATAAAGACTTTTTCCTTCCGCAAAAATCCTATTCCCTTACGATCGAAACCTCCCCTCCTACCAGACCGGGAGGAAGAAAATATTCCTTCTGTGGGACTGCAACCTTTTCTACTTACGCATGCATTCCTCGAAAGTTCTCTTTATCAATCCGCCCCTCCTTTCCATAAGGGCTGCTACTGAAGATTCAAGAGCAGTCAGAAAAAGCCCCCTATCCAGCATCTTCTTTTTCCCCCCTTCGCTCGCATTCCTCATTCCCTCTCCCGTCTCCTCCCTCCCCTGAACAAGGCCTTCTTCTTTCCCCTTTTCCCTAAAGATCAGCTGCATGCAATGTAAACTCCTTACAAGTGGTCCTCAAATAATCATCGCGATCCCTCCAGTCCTCTTCCCACGCCCCCTTCCGACCCTCTCTCTGGAGGAAACCTCCCCCGGTTGATCAGTTCTTTTAATAGACCCAAGCGAGATCCCCTGATCTATCGGGCCCCCCCTGATCGAGGCATCTCTCACAAGTTTTTTAAGACACTCTCGTCCGGTCTTTCCTTTTTGAGAATGAAACTTCTCAGGAGAGTCTGCCCTCTTGTCTTTTCGAAAAGATTCCGTCCCCCCCTCCCTCCCCCGGGCCCCCTCCTCCCAATCCGAAGTAAACACACGCAATTGTCTCAAGAAGACCACGCCAATAGGCTTCCCCCCGGATCATTTTTCTCCCCCTTTCAAAGCATCTCTCTCTTCCATATACCTTTTTTTTTTGATCGCGAAGCTTCTCGAACCTGAACTGCCTGTATAGTTTTTTTGCCCCTTTAAGCGAATCTAGAGCCTTTCCTTTTCCCATTATTCAGCTGATTCGGTGACTACTGTGAAGGTTGGATTACTTCTCCCTTGGTTACCCCCCCCCCTCCCCCCAATTACCTCGACGCCCCCCCCCCTAAGTATTTTTTTAAAGATTCCCTACATTCGGATTATCCTCAGCATCTTGACGAAGAGAGCTAGGTTTTTTTTCGAGACTCTTTTTTTTTGACCGATTTTTTCCCATAGATGTCTTCATGAGATTCAAAGCCAAGAAGTCGTGAGCGCCATCTGGTACCCCCCATCAGATTCACGAGTTCTTGATTTCTTCCCTGTCAGATTCCTGAAATTCCTCCTCTAATCCTCGATCTAAGGGAGAGACGACTTTTCCGCTTCATCTCCTTCAAAGGTCCCCCTTTTCAGCTGACTAGAAGCTACTTCGAGAAGTTTTCTTGGTTTCCAGGTATTTCTAAATTAGATTTTTTCCGTCAAGAAAGGACAGAGAGAAGTAATGGACGACTCGTGGCGCCAGTCAGTTTCGAATCTCTTGACAGGGTTGTCCTAAGAATACTGCGAAGTTTCCCCCCCCTTTGCCCAGAGCTTACAGTACTTCTTGAGAGTATCATCCTTCTTGTACCTCGTAACTTCCCGTAGGAGGCTTCATTTTAGCTACCCTCCCGTATAAGATCTCCCCTGATAACCCCTTTCCTCCCGCTAGCGATTTTTCTTCGGTTGATTTCCTCCCACGATAATTTCTTTTCAGAAGAAGATTTTCTTTTTAGTTTTCTCTTTTGAAGTTAGAGGTCTTTTCTCCCCCTTCGACCCAGCTGTTTTGGATTTCTGCCCTGTACTCCCTTTTTTTGAGCGAAGTTTTTCCTTTTTTTTGCTTTTTCCGGCAGCGTTTTCCCTCTAATTTGACTGTTTTTTCCTTTTTCCGCAGGAGTCTTCTTCCGGTTAAAGGATAATGAGCTTGATCCCGACTTCGTCTCCCCTCGCTGATCAGAGTTTTTTGACTTTTTTTTTTTTTTTTTTTCCTCTTTTTGTACTTTTTTTACGCGAAATGAGTCGAGATTTGAGTCTGCTTCTGTTTGAAGCTGGTGTGCCTTGCGGATGTATTTTCTTATTGCCGTTACCTGAGGCTGCACTTTCTTTTCTTATGAGGGTGTTTTTTTTCAAGTTTAGCATGTTTTCTCCGGTGACAGGAGAAGGAAGGACTTTGAGAAGTACACAGCATTGCGCGCGAGTTTTCTTTTCTGGAACCTCCCCCTCCCGCTTGCGATGAACTCTTTCTTAATAGTCCTCTTTTCAATAGTGACGTACTCTACTTAGCGCGTCGCCCTTTTTCTCGAAGTACGAAATCTCCAGCTCCTGAGAACTAAGGAAAAACATACGTCCTTCTCCCCGGGGTTACCTTTCTGATTTTTTCTTTTTCTTTCCTTCAGTGATAGTTTTCCCAAAATTCCCCCTTTTTTGATAAGAATTCTTTTTCTTTATAAGAAAGATTCTCTTCTCAGCACCCCCCTATTACGTTTCCCTTTGATCTCTTTTAATTTTTTCCTTTCTCTGTTAGTGGCCCTGAACGGCTCTAGAAGGTATTCCCTTAAGGTTTCTTTCAGTTTTCTACTTTCCCAATAGCTTCAGTCCGTCGAATTTGAAGAAATACCTTCCTCGCCCCCCTTTTTTTATTTTTTTGCCGCTTTTGTGGGCCCTTTTTTTCAAGGTCCTTTTTTTTCTTCGAAGCCCTGGCAACTGCTATTTTTTAGTGAACCTTGCCCCAACCCCCTACATCTTTGCTAGAAAAAGAAAGGCACGGTTCTGTTCTCGGTTCTCTATCTTCCCCCCTGGGCAGAATCTTTTTCTTGCGATTCGAAGTGGTCGTCCCGCAACCATTCGAGACTTTTTCGATCTCAACGTTCCCTTTCCTCCCATAGTTTTTCCCCGTAGACCCCAAAAACCCTTCCTTAAGGAATAGTCCTCCTTGAACGCCTTAATTTTTCTCTTTCTGGACCGGGTCCTATGGAAGAATGGAGCAAGAGGTGGGCTGTGCCGTGTTGGTTTCGCTTAGATTTTTTTCTAATTTAGATCTTCCTTATCCAATCGTGGACGATCGAAGCCGACAAACAACTCCCCCGTAGCAAACATTCACCCCCCCTCCCTGGCTAAAGCGAGGGAGCCATACTGTTGTCAACTTATTCGGACAATTAGAGACCACCTCCTCGACCAACCCCCGTAGACTTTTTTCACCAATACCCCACCCCCAGATCCCTCTCCCTGGAAGTAAGTTTTGCATCCTCCATGAAGACCTTTCCCCTCCTTTCTTTCTCAACATCTCCTTAAGGTGACCAGGAGGAAGTTCCTCCTTGAGTCCCTGCGCCCAGTTCCGACTTCCTGCAGCCCCCTCCTCTTTTCACTTGGGAGGTAAGATCTCACCATACCCATTCCTCACACTTTGCCGCCGAATCCCCCTGAGCAAAGCACCTTTCCGACTCCCCCGTTCCCCCCCTGAGTTCTTTGTGAGAGTACGAGGCGTCTTTTCCGCAGGATCTCTTTTTTCCGATTTAGCTGCCAAACTCCTGACTAAGTTTTCTCTGGCTATTTCCTCCGAGCTTGCTTTCCAGACTTTCGAATATAGATTTTGGAATACTACTCACGTTTTTTTTTTTTTTTCTGATAGGCCTTTAACAGACCTCCCCCTTCCCCAGTAAATAGTACGCCCTTTTTTTCGAGAGGCTCTCTCTCCCTTTGCAAAACTAGAGAAAGATAACACTCGCAAAAGAACCTTTCTCTCCGCGCCAGCGGGCGCTTCCCCTGGTACTTGACTCCCCCCAGACTTAGCTCTTATTTCTTCCAGAATTTTTTTTGCGGAATCCATGAAGACGGAGCACAAGCCTTCCCAAAGCGCCGAATCAATTCCCGTCCTCCACGGTTTTTTTCTAAGAGGGTTTTTAGATAGTTTCCGAGGTGTCCGGGCACGACGGACTCCTGCTTTCAAGGTTTTTTTCCCCACTCAAAAGCGTTCCGACTCCTCGTCGCTCACCGTTTGGAGTCCTTTTCTATCTGAGAACCCCCCCCATTAGAACGTTTTATTGGTCCTCCTCTTTCAAAGACTCCTACTTTCCTTCCCCCGAACCCTTTTTTTAAACCCGCAAGTTTTCTTTTTCCCCACCCCCCTCGGGTGAAATTTGACTTAACCATCTTCGCTCTTCCCCACATTCTTGCCTTTTGCAATAAACAGCCCAAGACAATGCGGAAAACTTTTCGCCCCCCACGATCCTCGCTTCTGCCCTTTCTCTTTCTTTCACACCTCTCCTCAGGTCCCCACCCTTTTTTCACGGATCCCGAGGAAGATGGAGAGCGTCTCCTTTTTTGATGCTTTTCGCCTTTTTCTTCTCGAGTTTTTTGTGGTTTCCCCCGAGATTTTTTAAGGCGGGAGTTTCCGGAGTAGCCGCGACCGTGTTCCGCTTTGCTTGACTGCCCTTATAAAGATTGCCGGGCTGTTCCCCTCAAGAGCCCCCCTGACAAAGACCTTACCCCACTATCTGGTAATCTCAGTTCTATTGTTTTCCCCTCTCTCGCAAAGAACCCCCCAGAAGTTTTTTTTTCTTCCTTCTAGGAGTCATGGAACTTCCGAATGTTATGTCAGTATCGCCTCACCCCTGAGCTTTCCCCTTCTTTTCCTTCCCCCAAGACAGAGGCTCCAACTCCTCGCTTTAGTGGAGCTTCCTAAATAGGTTTTTTCCCAAAGGGCCCATGATGGAGTTCTCCTCCTCAGAGAAGAAACAAAGGAACCCACTAATTGGCTCGACCCCAAACCCCCCCCCCCCCCTGCTCTCTCCAGTCAGTTAATGCCGTATCCGAACTCCTTAGTCGTCTTTTTCCCCTCCAAATTCTTCTTTCCTATCACCCCGGATTTTAAATATTCTGAGGTCCAATATCCCCCCTTCCAAATGAGAGTTTACTCTCTCTCCTTCCTCTGAACATTCCTTTTGCCTTCGGCTTTTCGGCTTGAGCCCCTCGTTTAAATTTTTTTTTTCCTTAGAAGAGACTCTCCGACCGCCCCCCAGTAAGTCAAGTATTTTCGGACATATCGTACCACCTTTTTTTCTTCGGACGCTCCCCCCTCCAGAACCCTTCTCCTTTGCAAGAGTTTCGTTAGCTGAAGTGCGGAGTACAATACTTTCTGCGAACCATCCTCCTCCCACGCCAACCACACGCACCTTCCCCTTGAATCTTGCACAAAACAAGAACTCCCCCCCCCTCCAATAAAGTTTTCTTTCACCTACCAGGCCACCCCTCCCACGTCCCTCCCAACCCCCACCTCCCCCTCCATTCTAAAAAAAATATTTCCCTCTTTTTTCAAGCAGCCCCTAAGAAGTGCTACCTCAACGAAATTTATTCCCTCCTCATGAAAGCTCGGCCCCCCTCCCTACTTCAGTTTTTCCCGGGCTTTCTCCTTTTTCCCATCGACGAATTTTTTCTCTCAAGTCTTTCATTTCTGCGTGAGAATTCTTTTCCAAGACCTTTTAGATCTGCGACCTCGAATAAAGTAGATACTCCAGAAAGCCAATATGCAGAGAAGACTTATCCCTACTCCTGAATTCCTATCTGAACTCTCGAGAAATCCGTTTTTTTTTTTTTTTTGTGCAATATAAGAGAGACTTCTCCAGGGTTTCTTTTTTTCCTCCAACAGCTTCCGATTCTTCTTTCAGACTCCTCTCCAAGAATCTTCCCCTCCTTTCAAGCTCTCTACCTTTTTCCTTTCCCTATCGGAGAGGCCCCCTCCCACCCCGCCAGATAAGAGAGAGCTCGATCAGTTCACCCCACGCCTCCCCTTTCCCCCCTGGAAGTCCCCTTTCGGACCCTCTTTAGCGAGCAGATTTTTTAAGATTTCCGAACGATTTCCCTCGAGAGAAGGTGCACGAGCATCTGCCTGGCTAGAACGACGCCAGGCGAAGATCGACCGATCCTCTTCCCTTCAACGAACCTCGTTAAGCCCTCTCCTTTCCCCTCTTCCCCAAGTTTGAGGTTCTTTTTTTTTTTTTTTCTTTTGTTTTTTTTTTGTGGTGGACTTGGTTGGACTCTTTTTTTTTTTCCGTTCTTTTTTCTGGGCTTTTTTTTTTTTTTTCATGCACTTTTCAGTGAAAAACTTTCCTTTCAGTCCCACAGCCCTCCCTGCTCGATCACCCTTACAAAAGTAACTCATCTCTCTGAGAGCGAGACTTTCTCGTCGAGTGTTCTCCTGAATTTCCCGCGCTGTTTCGGTTTTTGCCCAACTTTTCCCCTAAGATCCCCCCTCGTCCACAGGAGCCCCCCCCTCCTCACAAGATACACCTGCGAATTTCATGATATAGTGGTTTTTCCTCACTGGCTTGGCTCCTCCCTGAACGGAGAAGACTTCCTTTTTAGAACACGAATCTAGTCCTTTCCTTTTGGGGCGTGATCTTCCCTGGTGCCGCGCGGAGCCTTTCCGGTTCGTAGATTTTTTTTTTTGTCCCCAGAACAGTATTTTTTCCTCGAGTGTTCTGGCTTCTTTTTGTGCTTCAGTTTTCCCTCTTTTCCCTTTTAAATTACCATTCTCCGGCAGAGTGCAGCATGGAAAGTCTTTTTTCGCTCACTTCTTGGACGACCCTCTCAGGTTTTTAGCTTTGAAGTTTTTCTTTGAAAGGATGGTCTCTCTTGAGCGCTCGGACGGGCAAAGGTCTCTTAATGTCGATATTTCCTTTTTCTTCCCTAGTTACTCCTTTCTTTTCCAGAACTTTTCTAAGCCCCGTAGATCTTCCTCGTTGTTGTCCTTTTGTTTGATAGGCTCATAGGAGAAGCCTTAGGACCGCCCCTCTCCTCTCCGAGTCTTCTTTTTCTGTCATTTATTTTTTTTTCCCTACTGGCCCATCCCTTGATACGACTCTCCGTTGCAAGTTTTACCTTCCTCTCCAGAGGGGTTAGTGGGTACTCCTGAGTTTTTTCCCGCAAACGCGTCTTTTCTTTGTTTTGAGGGCGTATGCCCCGATAGTGAAGTTACCGTTAGAGCTTGTCGGCTTGTTGCTAGAGTCTTGACGTCCCTTACTCGGTTCTTCTACGGTGGGCGACGACTCCGCGACGGAGAAGAGATGACTCCGCTTTTATCGGCACAAAGCCCGTGGACTCTGGTCGAAGACGTTTTCTTCTGTTTTTTTTTTTCAGATCCTTCGTTGGCTTCCTGCCTCGCGAATGGTCTTCGGCGGTAAGTCTCTGTTGTCCGTTTCTCGCCCCTTCCAGATCGACCTTCGACAGTTCTCCGGCTTTGCTATCTTTTCACGCATCGCCCCCTGCGCAACTTTTTTTTTTTCTGAGGCAGCCCTCTCCTGTCGGTGTGTGGAGTTTTTTTCCTGATTTCCTGATTTCTCCGCCCTCTTCCCTTTTTTGCGGTCCCCCCAGGTGTACTTCGATCTGTCCCTTCTGGCGGCGTTTGTGAGAATTTTTTTTCTAGTTGGGTTTTGTACGGGCTTGAGGAGTCGGATGCTTTTTGGCCCTTTTTTCCCCTTTTCCCTGTTAGGGAGAGGGTCCTCTTTTTTCCCTGGAACTGGTACTTCTTCCTACGGGCGGCCTTCGAACGGGTAGCGTGTGCTTTTTTTTGATCTTGAGATGGCTGAACCTTTCCCGAGGGACTTTCGGCTCCTTGAACGCCCGGACGTCTTGTTCCATCCTATCCCGACTTTTTTTCGGCCTTTCTGAAGCGTCCCCCTTTCTCCCCGTCAGTTTTCACCGTATCGAAGGACTGGCAGAACACGATTCCTTTTTTAGTCTCAAGTTTTGCTTCTGATTCCCTCTACAGGTCTTCCTTCTCCCCCTTGGCTCTGGTTACAGTGGATCTTCCTGTTTATTTCCTCCCTTTTTCCTCGAAACACCCTTTTTCGATTCCTTTGTATGCCAGCGGACCCGGCGGACAGAATCTTTTTTCCCATCTCGAAGACCTCTCGGCCGCGCTAGATAGTGAAGATATCATTTCTGAGGAAAATAAGGTACTCACCTTTTCCCCTTTTGCTAACCCCACTAAGCCCTCCATAACCCTCAATGAACTCTTTCTGAGGTTTCTTCCCCTCTTAAACCTCTTCCTTTCCTGAAAGACCTCCAGAATCATGCAGTCTTTTTTCTTTCTCCCCCCACCCCCTCTACAGACTCTCCGATGGAACGACCCTATCGATCCCTCCCCTTTCTCAAGGCGAGGCAATTTTCTCTCTTTGTAGAGCAACAATGACCGGACCCTTCTCTGAGATTTTTGCCCCCCGGAAGACCCCTTACATCCCCCCTCCCCAAATTTTCCCTTTTCTCGAGACTCTTTTTTGATGAGAAGTCCCCTTCCCCTTCCTCCTCGTAAGTCATCTTTCTTAGGTGTCCCTTGAGACTTGGGGAAAACCCCTTAAGCAGATTCTCTTTTCGCTACCGATGATGAGGAGAAAAGGGGTAATTTGGCCTTCCTTGTTCAATCCCCTTTGTTCGAGTACACTTTGAGTTTTAATTCCCGGCATAAATTCCAGTCTTCCTCCATTCCCAGCCGCCCGGAGAAGCGGCGCCCCCCCCCCCCTTTTTTTCAGACTCCTCTGTTCTGAAAGGGACACGTCTTCCCTGAAGTCAGTCGGCGCAGAACCCACCCCCACAACCCCCCCCAACCACACACCCCCCCACAATGAATAGAGGCCCAGCGGCCCTCTGATCCCAAGGTTCTTCCCCGGCCCCGTCTCGTGACCTGAGCAAGTCGAACGAACGAGAGCAATTCCCGTACATTCCTATTTTTTTAAGCCCCCCCTCCCTTAAGACCCCCCCTGGACGCGCCTTTTACAACCGCGCGGGCTGATCCTAGGCGCTGCGTCTTCGGTATCCCCCAAATGGAGATTTTTTATCCCAGACCCTATAGATCAGGTAGAATCGTGAGCAGGGTCGTCTTTTAGCCTCTCTTCTCCGTGGTTTGTGATTTGGTGAATTCCCCTGAAGTCCCCTCCTGCAAAAAAGGCTACCCGCTAGCTTCTCGTCGCAGACGGGAGTTTTTTTTCTTTTTTCAGACTTTCCTCTAGAGTTCGCCAAATAAGAACGCCCCCACCCCCCCCAAGATTTTTTCTGCTGTAATTCCTTTTTTCTGCCGATTCTCTTTAACATTGGTCTCCTCCGTGCATTTTTCCGATTCCCCTTTGGTTCAGCCCCTCGCCCCGATCCCCCACAGACCGCGAAGCTTTTCCCTTACCGAGAGCAATGCCCCTTCGCCCCTTTTCCTTTTTTTTTTCCCTCCTGTTTTTTCCTTTGCCCGCAGACTTTCGTCCCCCCCGCCCTATGAACTTTTCTTTTTCCCTCCTAGCACGCCTGGACCTTTCCCTGTTTTTACGGCCTTCGGGCTACTAGATCCAGTTTTTCACCGAAAAACCACTAGGACAAGTTTCCCCCTGCTTTTCCCCTCGCGGTTTTTTCCCCACCAACAAAAGGTTTTTCAGTATATCGCCCAAAATCTCCCTTTTCGTTTTTCCCCCCCAATCCTCCCGTCGACCCCGAGAAAGGATGGTACCGAATCCCCCCCCTCCCCCTGCTTTTTTCCACGTCCCCCCCCCCCCCCTCCCCTCTAAAAACCATGGTGTCGTGTTTGATTCCCTTTTCTTCACCCTTCCCACTTCAAGCTGTGAGTGTTTTTCCTTCTTCGCCTGAGATGCCCATGTTGCGGCTCATTTGAAAGCTGTCGACGTGTACCCAAAGACCGTTTCGTCGTCTGCGGAATTTTTTTCTCTTTGGTAAATTTGCAGATGCTGAGGTTTGCCGCCAAGAATCCCCGCCAAGGTTTGATAACTTCTCCCGGTACTCGATAGATCCGCGCTTTAAGCCCAGAGGCTTTAGGAATCCTTATGAGGCCTGAACTTGGCGACTGCACGTGATGCAGCTATTCCTTGCGTTTCCAGATGACAGAAAGAACCCCTACGATATCAGTTTCTTTAACTCTCTTTTTCCACCCCTTCGCTAAGGGAGGGCCCCCTTCCTCCAGGAGGTTCCCCTCTGTGATCTTCCTATCCTCCCTTCCCCTGATACTAAAAGCTACCCCCTCGGCTTCTGTTTTAGCCTGATCATCCCCTCACCTCCTTCTACGTCTCCCCCCTCTTTTTTAGCTCGACGACCCCTTCCCAGAGGAGTCCTCCCCCCACTCGAGGCGTACAGCTGAAGACAAGAAAGTCTCTTTTTTTCTTGCTACCCGTAACTCAACATCCAAGGATTCCTCCGTCGTGAAGTTTGTTCTCACTGAAAACCCCCCCCTCGCCTGGAAGAAGGACGCTGATCTACATCGCCAGTTCCCGCCTTCGGGACGCCCTTATGGTCCTCCCTTATTGAGATTAGTAACGAAGTTTTCCTCAGTCCTTCCCCCGCGTCACCCTGCCTCTTCCTCCCACGCTAGCCAAAGAAACACTTCTGCGCCCAAGAGGGGCCACCCAGCAGAAAGCCCGTCCCTTTCCCCTCCCACCTCTCTTCCCTTCTCTTGCCCAGTGTCCCCCCCCCCCACATACTCACCCCCAACTTTTCCAACCCCAACCCCCTTCGCATTTTTTTTCTACAACCCCCCCCACGCCCTGTAGCCCCTCCCCCCCCCCCCCCCCAATCTTCTCTCAATTAACCCCCGTGGTAATTCCCTTCAAGTGCTCCTCCCCCGAAGGGATCGCCCGCAGGCTCGACTTCTCGCAGCCCCTCCTTCCTTCTCCTCTTTTTCCAAGCACTTCTCTTTTTCGAACCACGCGGTCTTATTGCCCCAATACTTTTTCACCCCTCCTCTGCTAAAGCATTTGCGTCGCCCCTGAAATACGCGAACGGCCTATCACCGCAACAATCCCCACTCTTTTCCCCCCAACTTCCTTTTGGGAGTCCCCCCCCTCCCTCACTTCACGTCGGATGTTTACTAGTTGTGCCGTCCCTTTGCTCAGCAGCAAGAGGTAGGATAAGAACGTCTTTATTCCCCTCCCGACACCGCTCTGCCTGAGACTTTTTCCCTCCCTTTTTCCGAGAACTTCCACGCCCACTCACCTCCCCCTCCTCGCGAGAGGCCCTCCTGATCAAAAGGATCTCCGTCCCAAATTCACCCACCCATTCGCAGTCCCGTATAACGTCCTGTGCTGCAGTCCTGAAATACTTTTCAGATTTCCCGCCCAACCTCCACCAGCGCCGTTTTATCTCGAGAAGCTCGGCACCGATCTACACTAAACCGTCTTTTCCCTCTACCCCTTCTGTTTACTAAACTTTGCGAGATCTCTTTTTTCCCTCGAGGGCAACACCAACCAAAAAAACCCAACAACCCCCCCCACCCCCCCCCCACCCCCCCACAAGTTTTTTCTTTCCTAGTGTTGCAAATGATCGGTCCAAAGAACGATCCCCTTTTTCCCTCCCAAATCGCCTCTACTTTCCCGATTCCGACGAAAGAAGGCACTCCTAGTCGGGCCCCGCGTTGGCCCTACCTTATCCATCTCAGCCTTTTGATTCGGTTCCGTGCCCCCCCCCCCCCTCTCCAGAACTCCTTCAAGATACCCAGTAACCCCTAGCCCCTCCTCCACCGCGAAGGCGCCGGCCCGCCTCCTAGACCCCTCCTTTAAGTAACCTCCCTTCCCTATTTTCCTCCTTTTTAGCAGATGAGGTGGAGACAGTGGGCATAAACGTTACGAGCCTATCATCTTTTTGAGTGTGCCAATCTTCTTTGCGAAGGTTCCCTGATGACGTTTCCTTGGACTATGTGAAGACCTTCGGTATGTGCTAAAGGGCTGCTAACTTCTTCCTCCCTCCTCACCCCCTGGCTACTTTTTCCCCTAGTGCCTTCTCAAAAAGGCTTTCCCTAGATGAGTTTGCTGCGGATTTGACAGCTGGTCAGTCGGCAGCAATCTTAGACTTACCTGAAGGATGTCCCTTCTTTAGAAGGCTAAACCACGATCTGGTTGCATCACCGATAGCATCCACTCTTTAGTTATACCTCCCGAATAGTTTTGCTGAATCTTTTTAGCCCTGCTAACCCCTTCTTCCAGTTTTACTCACGTTTCTGGCGGCAGAGTAGATTAGGGACGAAAAACTGTTCTGAACCTTCTTTATGCTTCTCCCGTACTTGCGAGTCCTGGGAGAACTTCCGGTAGCAAACGTTGCCGAGAGTAAGCCGACGACTATACTTTTCTCCTGAGTTTTTTGTCGCATCTGGGCGAGCAGCGTTTCCTCGACGCTGCATTCTCTTCCGGAGCTCGCGTTACGTCAGTCCGATCCGGGGTCCTTTTTTCTCTCAGGATTTTTTTTAACCCTTCCCTTCACACGAGTGGACTTTTTCTCTGAAGTTGGTAGGAGAGGACGTGTGACCGCATCTTTGAATCTTGGGAGGGGATCCGGCCCTTCGAGTGGGACACGCGAAGACGCTGATGCTCTTTTTTTGCCTGAACAGCTTCTTTACTTGCTTTATCTCGTGCTTTTAGTTTGCCGCTGGAGCAGACCTTCTCTCTTTCTAATGCCTTTTTTTCTTTCCCTCTTTTCACGAAATTCCTTTCGAGGCGCGCGATTGACCTTTTTTTTCTTTTGAGCGGGGCGTGAGTTTTTTCTTCCTTCTTTGTGGGATCAAGAATTGAAGGGGGTGAGGTGGAACATTGGGCTTTACGGTGCTGTTTTTCTTTGCCGAGTGGCCCGAAAAAGCTCGCGCCAAACCGAGGTGTTTTTGCTTTGGAAAGTTTGCTGATGGTTTGACATTGGTCCTCTATACAGCATGTAGAAGCGGTTGCATACAGAGAAAGTGGTTTTTTCCCTCGGTTTCTTTGCTCCCCCTGTCTCGGTCTGCATTTTCAGGCCCCGTCAGAGCGATGTCCCCACCCCCCCCACCCCCCGCCAACACCTCCACCCCCCCTAACGTGCTTCCTCGACCCCTCCTTCTGATCAGCTCTTCCACCTCTTCGAGGAGTCCTCCGGCGTCAAACGATTTTTTCTTAGATTTCCGGGGGAAGCCGCTACATCACGTACACTTTTCCACCTCGTCACATATGGATCTTTTTCTCGATTCCTCTTCCGATGTATGGAATTCCGCGAAGCGGTTCTCCTATGCTGAGGTTCGGTCTAGTTAGTTGCGACTATTAAAGATGTCTTCTTTTGGGTTCCCCCCTATCCCTGAACGAGTTGCGCGTTTGGTTGGTTTTTTTTCTCTGTTTCCAGATACATGATTCGATTTCCTCAAGATGGCGGGTACCATCGAAGGTCTGCTGACCCTCTCCGTCTTTTTTCTGAAATTTTCCTCCAGTTTTGGAAATTCCCCCCGAATTTTTTGCCTGCCGAGAAATCCTTCCCTGCCGAAGAGAGGCGGCGCTCCGTTTTGAGCGCAGGTTTCAGAGCAGATTCCTCCCTTTTTTCCGGTCGGATCTTCCTTTTTATTTTTTTTTTTTTTTTTTTTTTTTTTTTTTTTTTTTTTTTTTTTTTTTTCTTTCTTTCTTTTTTTTTTTTTTTTTTTTTTTTTTTTTTGAGAGGGTTTCTCGCCCAGGGTTTTTTTGTCTTTAGGGGGGTTTTTTTTTTTTTTTTGGTTGGCAGGCCCCTCATGAATCCGCTCCCCCCCCTCCCAATTCCTCCAAGATTCCCTTCAAGTTTTTGATTACGGAAGACCGTTCATGTTCCTCAGGGAGAGCTTACTGCTAATCCTTTCCTGATCCCGGTAATT
>Ga0179593_1355979_pt1 | contig 18190 bp, 35 predicted proteins | sample CZODoug2_1_08_16_FD_185931 | JGI IMG/M metagenome (GOLD analysis project Ga0179593, IMG submission 185931) | Vadose zone soil fungal communities from Angelo Coast Range Reserve, California, USA - CZODoug2_1_08_16fungal (PacBio error correction) | ecosystem: Environmental > Terrestrial > Soil >... | reverse complement strand
GACCTTTAACCACCCCTTGATTTCCCCCCGCGTTTTTGCTACCCCTCTTTTTGTTTTTGTCCTTTCCGTCACCTTCTTTTTTCTCTTTTTACGCCTCCATAGCCTTAAAGTGACCGCATTGAGGTTTTGGTCATCTGGAGGAGGCTGCCCGACCGGAGGAAAACTTTCCCCTCAGTAATCGGTCTTATCCACTAGTTTTGTCCTTCTCCCCCCCATTCTCCTCTGTTTTTTTTTTTATTTCCCTCTAGGGCCTTCAAGCCTCCTTTGGATTTCTCAGACTGTTTTGCTCCTTCCAGCTCCCAGGGGTATGTGTCCGAGTTTTTTGCACTTGTTTTTCTTTTTCCCCCACCTTGACCATTCGGTAATCCGAACAGCGAGTACCTGGTCGCGTCCGCAACCCCGTTGGACGGCGTTTTCTCCCTCTGATTCATATTTCCCCTAGTAGGTGTCGGTCCGGACTTTTTTTTCCCTTTAATACACCACCCCCCACCCAGGTGTTCTTTCCCCCCCTTATCATTAGCCGCTCGACCCTGTTTTCTATCTGAGTTCCAATCTTGCTCAACTTCCCTTCCTTCTTCTACCTTTTAAGGGCGGGGTCGTTCCTTGGTCCCATTTATCTTTTTCCAACAGGCGCACCCCCCTTTCTCGTGTTTTTACCGTTCCGACCCCGTCGAGCTCTGTCTTTTACGGCTGCGGCGCCGCTAAGGTGAAACCTCGACGCCCTTCAATTAAGTGCTTCTCCGGCTGATCCTTTGAACCGCGCGTCCTCGGACCACCCTTCTGGATCTTATTCTCCGCCCCCCGCTGGCTCCATCCTCCCAGTTTTACCCGTTCCTTTGGGTTGTTGCTATTGGTTTGGTCGGTCAGAACCCCTCCGTTTCTTCCCCGCCCGTTCTTTCCGTGCTCCCCACTCCTTACCCCCGGTTCTTTCCTTCCCGTTCCCCGGCGCTGGCATGCTGGAGACTTTTTCCCCACACCTTCGGACACCAGGCTTCCTTTCCTCCCCGGGGAAACCCCTTTTCCACTTTTCATCTTTTTCCCTCGCCATGGTCCTCGTCCCCTGTGATTTTCTCTTGCCCTCTCATGGTCAGCCAGGTGCGAACGCCGTGCCCCTTAGCCTTTCTCAATACTGGTCCACACAACGGTGTTCTCGAGAAACCCCCCTTCTTTTATTTTCTCTCCCTCACAGCGTGTTCTTTTTCTGACCCCCCTTCATCGGTCCAATTTTTTTCACCTAAGTGCCAAATCCGCCTCCCCCTCCCCCCCTGCTTCATGTTGTTTTCCCCTTGTTTTTTTGTCTGGTCAAGCGAACCCCTTTTCGTGGGGATTTCTTTTGTCCCTTCTCGCTAACTCCCTGTTTCTGCCCCTCTTGAATGGAGGGTTCTCTTCTTGCTTGGTGGGTCCCTCCCCCCCCCCCTTTTGTTTTCACCTTTCGGCCAGAGTTGCTTTCTTTTGGCTCCGCTTCGTGGACATAACCCCATTGACCCCCTGCCAGTTTAAACTTCTGTCAAGTTGCAGGCATTTAGACGTCCGTTTTTTCCACTCTTTTTTTTCTTACTACAGTCGTTTCCCGCGCCTCCATTACCCCCCCGCCCCCGGTGCCTGGGCCCCCTTAAAATTTTGCTCAAACCCCTTCTCCTAACTCCCTTTCTGCCGTCTGTATTTTCCCACACACCTTTCGTCATCGGGACGTCTGTCCTTTTTTGAGGAATCTCCGCACTCAACGATCCCGTTCCATGATGACCCTCCGTACTTTTTTCTTTGGTTTCTTCCTCCCTGCTTGTCTTTTCCCCCCAGTACCGTTTGTTCTTGTTTCGTCACAGCCAATTTGGTCAATTCTTTAGGCCCCCAGCTTAAACCCTAGCCCTGTACTTTGTCTCTTCTTGTCACCCCGCCATTTTTTTCGGTTTTCTCCGAGTTTATTGACCTGTCCGATCTTTTACAGCAGCCTAGTCCTTTGGCTGTACCTTCACCTTACGGCTGTTTCTCCTGAAGGTTTTTCGCATAATTCGTGTATCTAGCACGGTCCTCCCCCGGCTGGAAGGTCAGAGTTCGCTGGTCTAGACCGCGCACCTTCCCAATCCCCTCCTTCTCCCCCTTATCTTCTTCCCTCCCTCTCTCCAGCCCCCTTGCAACTTCAGCTCCATTTGTGCCTAGGCGGCGTCGAATCTTCCTTCTTTTGACCATTTTTCTGTACCCCCACCTAAAAACTCCCCTCCTGCGGCTTTCCCCTGTTTCCCTTGTCTTCCTTTTGCGCACATCCCCTTTGGTGGTGACCCTTTTTCGGGCCAGCTGCACGTCCTGCAATCCCGGATGGTAGCCCCACGGGATACCCAAGCTCTACGTGTCTTTCCCCTTGTCGTTTCCCTCCGTTTTCCCCCCTTCTTTCTCTGACCCCTGGTTCCACCGAACGCTGCTCTACCTTTTTGCCGTGTGCCGGGACTCTTTTGTTACCTATATCCACCCTCTCCTGAGTCTGCTTCTTTCTTCCCTTTCTTTTCTACTTTTCTGGTTGGCCCCTAAAACCTCACTGGTTCCCTCACGCGACCCCCCCAGCCGCCTGTCCGGCCGCCTGCCCGTCGTGAAAGCCAATCTCACGGTCTGTTCCACTTCGTTGTCCCTTCAGCCTTTTCACCTTTCTTTCATCTCAATTTGGCTTTTTTTTCCCCCCACGTTCGTAGACCTATTGGGCTCCGCGTTGCCCTCCCTTGGTCTGATGAGCCGCTTTACTAACACCCTTCCTTATATGACCCCTTCCCCTTCCATTTTTTCAATTCTGCTTTCCCTTTCCTCGTCAACCGCACTCCCGTGCAGCCCTATTGTTGCAGGGTTCTTTTGGTACGGTGACCATGCCCTTCCGACCCACTTTCCTTGAGTAGTTCCATCCCCCTCTTCACGTAAGTTCCTTTCTTCCACTTTGTGCTTATTGTTTTTTCCCCCCTGAGACTGGCCCCTCCCCGTGCCGATGGGGGACCTCCTACCCGATCTTCTCTTCTTCTCTTCCCCGGCTTCTCCTCCTTCCGTTTCTCTTCTCCCCCCTGTTTACTATCTGCCCCGATTCATTCAATTAAAAAAATTGGTCCTCCTCTTCCCCTTTTTCCCTCTTCGCAAGTACTGTTGCTCTCCTAGTCCTATTTCATCCTTCCCTTACCGTCTCACCTGTGTTCTGTCCCCACCCCATGCTTTTCTTTCCTCTTCTGACCGTGGATCTGCTTATCCATATTGTTTTCGTCGTTACCCCCTAGTTTCTTTTTGTCTGAGTGGGTTTCCCCTCTCCACTTTTGCCCTTTTCCCGTCTTACCGAGATTCCTTTTCCACCCTTCTCTATCTTTTTACCCTTCATATTGTTGTCTGTTTTTGTCCGACCGATGTGTGACCCCCCAAATAACTCGTTGCCCTTTCGTATCCCCCATCCTTTGTCCCCCCTTTGCTCGTGTATATGGCAGACCTCGTCCCCTTGGAACAAGATTTCCACCTCCACGAGTCCCCCATCGTGCTTTTTTTCTATTCCTTTCTCGTTCTGGAGCTCCTTTTGTGAGCGATCTTCCTTCTCAGGTTGAGTGTCTTGCATGTCTCACCCTCCGTTCCCTGCCCTTTGGTCTTTTCCGTTCTTTTCCCTTTTCCTTGACCCTAGACCAATTGCCTTTTCTTCTTCCCTTAGTTCCTCTTCAAGGACACCAAGCTTTTGCTTTCGTGCTTTATAGACCCTGCGTGTGTACGACCCTCCTGCACTTTTCCTTTCTTTTTTAATTTCTCTACCCGCACCGGACGCCATGCGGCCTTAGGAGGTCGGTTTAACGCCCCTCTTTCCCCCGGTGGTTTCCTCTTCCTCCCCAGTTTTTTATTTTTTCTTCAACGGCCAATAAATGGTACAGCCAGGTTTTTCGGCGCTTTCCCCACAGCTTTTTTCCCCAATCTTTGTCACCCATAAGTGTCAGTACTCCCGGGCGGTTTTCCTTTGATTCGTGCGGTCACAACAATTACACCTCACCATTCCAATTCGCGTCTCACCTTTTCCCCCGCCGCTTCCTTTCGTTTCTGGTTCTACCTCCGGTACAGTTGTCCTCCCTCCCACTCGCCTAGCTCCCCTCTGTCCTGGGGGTGGATCTCCCCTCTCGTCGTAAAACTTCGTTTCTTACGCGTCTCCTTGTTTCCCCACCCGTTCACTGTTATCCGCCGTGATTTTTTTTCCCAGCCGCCAGTGCTTATTTTGTTTTCTATCTTCTCGTTATCGTTGCATTCCCGTTTCACTCTCTTTTTTTTTTCCTGCGGTCGATGGTCTTCCACTTTTGTCTTTGAAAAACAGTTCTTTTTTTGGATTCCCCTTGCCACCCCCGAGTCGAGTTAACCAGTGCCAAGTTCCCTTTGATCAGGCCCTTCTCCCCTCGTTTTACGCCTCTCTTCCCCTCTTTTCCCACTTAACTTTATCTGGACCCGTCCCGTTTTTCCATTCCTGAGTTTTTTCCCTTTTTTTTTCCCCACCCCTCCCCCCCCCTCCCTCTATGTCACCCCATCCTTCCGTTTCGGCCCTCTTCCCCCCCCCGGCTACAGCCCAGGGTTCCCCTACCCATTGTATCCCCCTTTCTTTCAACCTCACCCCTTTGTTCAAGGATCCACCCTTGTCCCTCTCCTTTATTTCCTAGCCTGTTTGCTCCTTTTTTACCTTTGTCGATGGTTCCGCAGTGCCCTTTTCCCTTTCCTTCCCCCGCCTTTAGCCTTTCTAGTTTTTATCCTTCTTCTTTGATACCCTTTTTTCTTAGATGGCACTACCCCTTCTCCATAAGTGCTTTTTCCGGTGACTTTTTTTTTTTATTTTTCTTTTACCTTTCACATAGTTGGTTTTCTTTTTAATATCACAGGTCCACCCCCCCTCCTTTCAATACATCTTAGGTCCACGCCTTCTCCCCACGTAGGCCACTCTTTGGAGTGATGGGGACATTTCTGCTCTCGCTTCCTCTCTCGTTTTTCTTTCTGGTCTTCTATTATTGTTGTTTCTTTCCGTTCTTTCTCTTTTTTCTTTCCTACGTACGGCACCCGACAAATTTAACCCTCCCCCCCCCCCTATTCGGTTCCCCCATTTAATCTTTTTCGCTGCTCCTTCTCCTGCGTGCCTCTTATGGCCGACAAGACTTTTTTGTACAAGACAAATGATTACTTTTAGAGTGGTGTCCAAGCTGGCATGTCTCAGAACTTTTCCGCGGCCCCCTTTTCTGTTCGGTCTTTTTCACCCGACCAATTATGTTTGTTTCCCCTCCTCCTTTGTTCGGGCGACTTTTTTTCTCCCCTGGAATGGTCTGCTTAACCGGTTTGAACTACCCCCCACTCACTTTTTTTTTGGGCAGCACATCCGACGCCACCCCCAAATTCTCTCCGACTTCCTGGACCTCTTTGTTCAGTTTGCTCTTCCCCCCCGTGGCGAATCGATGTGGTATTAGGCCTCCCCCCGCCTCTCCCCTCCCTTCTTTCGATTTTTTCCCACTGTTTGTAAGCATCCGACGCACTCCCCCCTCCGGTGCCCCCTCGGTCCTCCTTTTTATGGGCCCCCCTCATTCCACCGGCTTTCCCCTTCGTTCCCCACCGTGGACCCCCCTTCCCAGGTTTAACCTTTCTTGGATGACTGTTTCCTCCATCTCCCCGCCCCTTGAAGTGTTCTTTTGATCATTTCCCCTTCGTTCCACAGCTTCTAGTTGCCCCCACTCTTGTTACTGGCACCGGCGTTGCCCTTCGAGCCGGGCCCTTCCCCTCCCGATAGGTTTGATATCCCCCCCCCCATCAGCCCAACCCCTTCCGGGCCCTTGCCAGCGTGTGTCTCACCTTTTTCCGGAGCCCGCTGGACGACCCAGCACCCAAGCTTTTTTTGATTATTGTACCCCTTCCCGCAACCACGACATTCGTTTTTTCCATCTTTTGCTCCTTTCTCTGTCCTTGGTGACGTGGCCCGATTCTCCCTCTGTAGGTCACCAGATCCTCATTTGTTTCACCCCTCCTTTCTCTTGGTACTTAATATTCTTACTTAATTCCCTTTCTCATTCTACCGTCCTTCCCCCCCACTTTCGTTTCTCCCCTCTTTTTCCTCAACCCCCGACCCCCAAGAGCGGCGTGCCCTCCAACATTGTTTCTTCATCATCTTCCCTTTCCCCTTTCTCCCCCCTTTTCTTTTCCCCTTCCCCTGGTCCTTCTCCGGCTTGTGGTGTTTATCCCCCACGTCCATACACTCTCATTGTAGACAGATCGGATTTGGGAAACTTGCCCCCCCCTTTTTCATCCCGTTTTCCCCGTCAAATTTTCCCGGTTTGCCACCACGTTTCTCCCGTTCTTATGAGGCCAACCCCAGGAGTCTTTCTTGGCGTTTGTTACCTTTTTCCCCCCTTCACGCTTCTTTCTTTTTTTTTTTTCTCGTCCTATTTCCCCCCCCCCCCCCCCCCTTTTTTAGCTGGGTGCGAGTTCAGTTTTCGCTGCCGGGATGTCTTCCCCTCTTTTTTCTTACTGATTTTTTTGGACGGATCCTCCACCCCATTCTTTTTCCGCTCACTCCCAGCGGTTTTTTCGAGGTCTTTTTAAGTGCTGACGCTGTCACCCTTACTGTCGTTCCCCCCTCTCCTTGTGTGTGTTGGCGCCCCCTTTCGTCATCCCCCAATTTTTTGCACCCAGCTCCTTTTTACTGACCCCGGTCCTTTCCTCTTGGGGTTCCCCCTTTTGTCCCGCGGTCACTTCTTCCCGGTTTTTCTCAAGGGTTTTCCCGGCTTTTTTGATTTAGTCAGTTTCCCCCGAGTACTTTTTTATTCTTGGGGGGTTTGGATCTCTCCCCTGTCCCTCACCCCCACTATTAAGGTCAATGTTTGAAGACTACTGCCTAATTCCTGGTTCTTACACCGCCTCGGGCCGCCCCCTTTGGTTCTTGAAGGACTTGCGGCTCTTTTTTTGTAAAAACCTCTTCGCCCCTTCATCCCTTCCGGCCTTCCCCGCGGTGTTGGCCCCCCAACCTCCCCTAGGCTTGTTCTCAAACTTTTTTCTTAGGTCCCGGTGCTGGGCGTCCTGTTCTTTTTTTTTGGGATGCAAGTGCCTCCTTCCTACTTCGTCCGCTCTTCCTGTTTTTTGCCTCTTCTCTCCCTGAACTGCTACGTGAGGCTCCCACAGTTTTTTTTTTGGAATATTTTTTTTTTTTTGGTTCCTCTTCCCTTCTTTGGTTAATCTTTTTTTTTCCATGTTCTACCCAGTCTGATGCGTACCCGCTTTGAGCCACCAGCCCCCCCATCCAAAATTCCTTTCTCGGGCTCAGTTACCCTCTTCTTTCCTTCCATCCCTTTTTTGTTGTTTGCTGCGATCTCCCCCTTCTGCCTGTATTTGTCGTCTTTTGTATCTTTCCTCTTTGTTGGGCGTTCTTTACCCGTTCCTTCCTTCTGTTCCTTCTAGCCCTCTGATCCTGAGGTGGAGGTTTTTTTCTTTTTGGAGAATCCTTCTGTTGTCCTCTTCAACTGCCACAAAGTCTTCTTTTCCTCAAGTCCTTTCCATTTTCTTTCCCTTGCGAGGACCCCGAATTTCCATTTCCCCACCTTTTCCTTCCTAGGTGGAAGGTTTCACCAGCGACCCCCGCGGTTGTTGGCGCCGAGATCCCTCCTTTCTTTTTCTCTCTGCGTTCTGCCCCTTTTTCCGTTACCCCCTTTCCCTTGGACCTGTCACGGGTACTCTCCCGCCGGGTCTGTACCGGTGCGGTCGAACGGAGTTGTGTATTTTGTAATACAGTGAAATAGTCTTTCTAAGTTGCAGATTCGTCTCTCCTCCACCCCAATTTCTTCATCCCCGCCTCTCCCCTTCCTTCCCCTTCGCAGACTAGACCCGTCTTTCCTTCCCCAGTCACGACTCCTTCTCTCCTCACTACGGCGTCCTCATATGAAGTTCTTTTGCCCCCCCCCTTCATTGATTTTTTCCCCCATTTTCTGGCCCCTTTCTCCGTTTCCGTCTCCTTTTCCAAACTGTTGTGTGTGCCACCTTGTTGTAAGTGCCAGCTTATGTCTCCCCTCCATCTCCGTTGTAGGCCGTTCGTCGTCCTTTTCACCCACAGTGTGTATCATCCTCCCTTTCTCCCTGTCCTTTGGCTGCTCTCCTACCCGGGGGATTTTCCAGGTCGACCTTGGCGCCCTCCCAACGTGACTCCATTGGCTTGACTGCCTGTCCCCCCCTTGGAGTTCAGTGTCCCTGAAGGATTTTCCTCCCCCCCCTCCCCCGTTTCCACGGGTTGCCCTCTCAAGTCACTGGCGCGACACAGTGATGGGGCGGCCCCCTTCGGGAATTTTTCACTGTTGTGAGAGGCTTCGACCCCACCATTGTGCCGGGGGCGGCCCTCTAGTGCTCTCATTGTGATTTTATATCTTTTTTTTTTTTTTTGTTTCTGCGCCCGCTGAGACCCCTCCTACTCATCCTTCTCTTGACCTCCCACTTCGTTGCTATTGAGTCTCCCCACCTTGTTGGTTTCCTCTCCTGAGTTTTCTGACGACATCACCTATTTCCCACAACCCCCCCTTTTTTACTCAGTGCTCGAGCAACTCTTGTACCGCCGAAATGCGTTTCATCGTGCCTGTGTTGCCAGTGAAGATTCACACCCTTTCCGTGGACACCCTTCTTCCGTTCCTTCTTTCCACCCACTCTCTGCCCTGTTTGCCGGTCTTTTTCTCTTCTTGCTGGTTTCGTGGTAATATCTGTTGTTCCCCTCTCTCGGCTTCGCCGTTTCGAGGGGACCCCCGGATTCATTTGTTCCCAGTTGTTTAATCTACGATTTCCCCTTACAATAAGTCAGACTCTTTCCGTTCCCTTTTCCTCCCCAACGTGTTGTTGGGTGACTCCCCAGCGTTCATGCTCCCAACACACCTCACTGCTTCTTCCCCTTTTAAATTTGGGTTCCCCCCAAAGTACTTCCCCCTTTTCCCATCCTTAGAGTTTCTCACCCCTGGTGTTCCTCTTCTTTCTGGTTTAGCAGTACCCGCTGAACCCCTCCCACCCCCAATAACCACAGGGGTGCTGTTCTTTGTTCTGTACTTTGTTCGGAGTGCCACCTTCTCTCTTTTCTCTGTGGTTTTCTACGTCCCCCCCGTTTTTCCGCTTTTTTTTCTTTTTTTTTGTTTTCTTTCAACCGTCTCCCACACCCCTCTTCTTTTTTTGGTTCTTTTTTCCCACTTTCACCACCGCGGCCGTTCAGTAGTCTTTCTTCCCGCAGATGCAGTGTTCTTTATTGGGTTCTCCTCCTTTCCCACCGTCGTGTCCCTTTTCCCTTTCTTAAGTTTTTTTCCCTTTTTTTTTTTGCTCGCGGTCCTTTCCCTCTCGGCCGACCCCACTCCTCCCCTTTGCCTCGCACCACCCGACACCATCTTTACTTTATCCTCCCCCCTCGGTCCCCTCTTTTTTGCTAGCCGGTGTCTCGTGCGGAGTTGCCCTTGTCACCTTTTTTGTTACTGGCACCCCTAGGACAATATTCTCTCCCACATCTTGGATGTGCCTGTATTTTAGTGAGTTAACTTTTTTTGGGGTGCCAAGCTTGTTCTTGGGTTCCCCCTTCCTCCAACCCTTGCGGGCCCGTCTTTGCCACCCTGTACATACCGTGGCCCCTTGAACCCCCCCCTTTTGAGCTTACCCCGCCGTGTTCTCCACCTACAGTGCGGTGCAGCGTTCTGTGCGTGCAACCGTGTTTCCTGAACTTTTTTTTTTCACTTTTTCCCCCGGTGGCTCCGTTTGACAAAGCCTTACTTTTTCCCAAAAATAACCTTTCCGTCACCCCTGTCTTTTTGCCTTTGTTCTTTTCCTTTCCCTTCCTTATTTTTTTTTCTTTTCTTACTGAACCTTGGTACCTCCAAACCCAACCTTGTTTTTTTTTTCCAGCTTTCCTCCACCATCTTTCACTTTAGTCCGTAGGACAGAGTTGCCATAAAAGGCTCTTGTCCTTCTTTTTAAGCTCCACGTGACTTTCATCTACCTTTCGTTCCTTTCCGCTTCGCCCGTTCTACCCACACTCTTCCCCCACTTTCGCTTCTTACGCCACGACCATTATCCCCCTTATGATCTCCACTCCCAAACTTCAAGGGATTTGCACCTCCTTTCCGCTCCTCCAACTTGGCGTACTCCCGTTTGTCTTTTTTCTCTTTATTTTTTTTTTTTGCTTTTGGTTTTTTCCATACGCATCCCAGGGTTTTTTTTAAGCCCCCTTTTACGCCGAGTACCAAGCCTTCCCAACCTACCCATCTGATTTCTCGGATTGACGGGACCCGCTGCCCCCCTTCTACCAATTTCTTCCCTGCTTGTGGCGTGGCGATCTCTGGCTTTTCCCCCGTTTTGAGGTAGAGCTTTCTTCTCTCGACCCTCCGTCTCCCCCATTGAGTCTTCTCGACCTCTCCATTCCCTTCCCAATTTCGTTTAGGAGTTCTTTCCCCACCTTTTCCCTTCCTGGAAGTAACCTTTCTTCTTCCATCTATGTCTTTCCTCGAAAGCCCACTCTTTTGATAACCCCCCTATTAGCTTTCTTTTGTTATCTACGCTGCATTACTTTTTCCTGCGCCCCCGGCGGCTATTTTTTTGAGTGTTTTCCCCGACCTGTATTTTCGTTCTTCCCCCAAGGTAAGAACCTTTCTCCTTCTCCCCTTTCCCCCTCCCCCTAATGCCTCTTGTGTTTCCCCCTCTCTTTTTGGTGGCCCTCTCCCCTCCCTAATCTCTTCCTTCAAACCACCATATTTTTCGTTTTCCCGCTTCCCCCGAGCGTTCCCCTCTCCTCCCTCGCCCGGTCACCCCCCGATCATGTTTCCTATTTTCCTTCCCCACCTTTTCTTCCGGTCTTTCTCGGGCTTCTCGTGCTGAAGAGATCTCCCCTTTCCCCCTCTTTCTTCCGACATTTTCCCACTGGTCCTCAGTGGTCACATGTTCTTGTGTCTTCTACGTCTCTTCCCCTTTGACCAACTTTTGGCGTGTTCCCTGATTGGGTGCTCCTTTTCCCCCCTTCCATGTCTTTTCCCCCTGTGCTTTTTAGTATCCCCTCTCTGGATTACCGAAGGAGGCCTCTTTTCCCACCCGTTCTCTCACTCCGCCCCCCCCTCTGAAGAACTTTCATTTTGGGGAGTCCGGGTTTTTCCTTTTTCCCTTCCCTGGTCGTTTGGTCACCTTGCCCGAAGACCCCAATTGTCCCACTCCAACGGCGTTCCTGGCGCCTCCCCCCCCCCTTGTCACTGTCCCCAAACCCTGACCCCCTAACCCTTTTTTCAGTATCACGGTGGGCGTTTGACCCCGCTTTCCATTTCTCCCCTCCCTTGTTTAGATTTCTCTTCCCCCCTCCCCCCTTGGAGGTTTGGTTTTTTCTTTTTCTTCCTTAATGCCGGATATTCATTCCCAAAGGGTGGATCTTTTCCCTGTTCCCTTTTAAGCGTGAGGGCCCCTCCTCTCCCGGTCTACGGTTAAAGTTACCCCCGTCCTAGTTTTTCCCATTTAAAAGTTTTGTATGGGAGTCTCCCCCGCCTGCAGTTCCTGTCTTTGATCTTGTCCCCCGCTTTTTTCCTTTCTCGACGGCCGACGCGCTGGTCGCGTCCCCTGCTTTGTTCCATTTTTTTTTTCCTGTCAACCCAGTGGATTTTTTGCCCCCTCTCTTTTCCCTAAACCACCCCCCTTTTTCCTTCATCTTCCCTACCCTCCTTTTCCCCTTTTTTTTTTTTCCCCCCGTCTTTTTTTCTCGTTCGAGAAAGGTGCCGTTCAAAGCCCTGTCGGTCGTTCCCTCCTTTTTTAGTCGTTTGTTGCCTTGTCCTTTGTGTCTTGTTTTCCCCACGTTTTAACTTTTTTTTTTTTTCTGGTTAACGGCCAGGCCTCGTCGTTTTTTTCGTTCGTTTGTCCCCCCAGGTTTGTTCCCCTTCTTTCCCCCTGGGCCTGTCCGTCTCTGCCCCAGTGGTTCTCCAACCTCTTTTTCGTGTGACTTTCGCCCTTTCTTTGCGGGTTTTTTTCAGGGACTTGTCAGCTGGTTCCCTTCTCCCCATTTCATGAAACCACCAATTTGTTCCCGGACCCAGCTCCGTCCCCCCCTCGAGTCGGTTTTTGTCTCTCTGTCTCTTAACCCTCCCTCTTATCCTCCAGAATCCAACCCCTTTCTGTTTTTAAGTTCACCCCCCCCCTCTTCCTTTTTCACACTTCTTTCCCGTTACCCTCTTCCTCGGTTTCCCCCCCCATTGCTTGATGACGAGGGATTTGAGGGTCCTTCCTAGTTCTTTTCTTGATTGGTTTTTTTAGCTGGACAACCCGGCCTTATTTCTTCGTCCTCCCCGGTTTCATGTCTGGTTTTTTTGTTAAAGGTCCGGCGCAGGTTCATAGAATTTTTTTACCTTCCAATGCCTCTTTTCCCCTCCCCTGATACGTCGTTCCTTTCTAGTTCCCCCGAACCCCCCACCTCCGGCTTTGTGTCTTGTTTTCTTCCGTTTTCCCCTTTCCTTCACTTCACCCTTTCTTTGCTTTTCTTCCTACACCCCCCGACGGTTTGTGGTTTCCTTCCCAGAACTCCTCCTCCAACTCCCCCCTGGGGTGTGTCTCTTCCTTCCCGGAATTTCTTCTCTGCTTTTAATCTCCTTCTTTGCTTGTCTCAACCGGCGACCTTCTGGAACTTCTCTGTGTTCGACTAGAAGTTATGGTTTCCGTCTGTTGTTTCCCTTCCCTTGATCCAGGTCTTCCATTTCTTTTTCCCCCCTTTTTGCCTCGGCTTTCTCTCCTCAACCGCAACTTTTCAGTCTATTTCCCACCCCCACCCCCCTTTTCTTTTCGTTTTCCCCGAAGTATTCCGTTTGCATCTCAATAGTTGGTGATCCTAGTGGTTTTTCTTCTTCATTTTTTGGTAGGCCTTTTTTCGTGCCTGTTTCCCCCCCCTCCGGGCCGAATCTTTCGTTTTCCACACCCCATTTTGGGACCCCCAGCGTTCAACCCCCCTTCGCACCCCAGGCATTGGAGTTTTTATCCGCCTGATCTCTAGGAACCCAACATGTTATAAAGGACCTTTTTCTTCTTCTTCTGCTTTTTTCTCCCCGCCACCTTCCCCCCTAGTCCTAGGATTGGAAAGTTCAGGCTCTCCCGCCCCTTTTCTCGGGTTTTTCCCTTTTTTTTTCCCCTTTTTTGTTTTCTGCCCAACCCATGATTTTCTCTCTGCGTAACCTTTCTTTCTTCCCTTCGGTCTCATTTCTCCCCCTCCGTTCGTCTACTTCTTTCCCTTTCTGTTCTTTTGAAGAAGTGCTCACTACCTTTCTAGGATTTTCCCCCCTCCTTTACCTTTCTCTTTTCCCCTACTTTATTCCTCCTCAGCAAGTCGCTTGGGACCCATCTTTTCGAGCACCGGGGTCCTTGAATCCATCTCCTTTCAAACTACTTTTTTTTCCACCCGGAACACTCTTTTTTCTTTATCGACCCTTTTTTCCCTCGAACGTGACCCTTCCTTTCCTTTTCTCCGCCCTTTTTTTCTTTTTCCCCTCACCTTTTTTTTTTGCTTTTTGACCCCAGCTTCTTCCTCCCTGCATCGTACCTCTGCCGGGAGTCTTCATTGGGTGTGCCCTTACTCTGTTCCCCGTGCCCCCCCTCCCCTCCCCCTTCCTTTTCCTTTCTTCCCCCCTTTGGTGGTACACCTGTCCTTCCACTTCGTCGCTGTCTAACACTGGTTTTTTTACCCGTGGTGCCTTCCCCCCCCCCGGGCGCCTTTTTTTCCTTTCATCGTGTTCGTTCTCCTGTCGATCCCTTTTTTTGTGCCTTAGTGGCCCGTCCGTTTCAACTTCTTTTTTCTGCCCGGCGACTTCCCCCCCCTTCTCGGCGGCGTGCCTCACTCTTGCTTTAACTTTACAGCCCCGTCTCCTGGCGTGTCTTTTTTTTTTTTTTTTTTTTTCAGTTTTTTCTAGGACTCCCGCTTGAAGTACCCCTGGTCTGGACCATCTTTTTTTTTTCCTAAATGCCTCCTTTCCCGCCCGTCTCCCTACGACCCCCCACGGAACTTTTTTTCAGTCAGTCCTCGGTCCCCCTTCTTCTCCCCACGTTTCCCCCTTTTTCTTTTGTCCGCGTCATTGAGTCATGGTAACGGTTTGTTCTACTTTTGTGGGGGTTTTTTTCTTTTCGAGTCCTTTTTTCCCCACCTTACCCTCCCCCCTTTTTTTTTTATTTCCTCCCTTCCTCTTTTCAGGCCTTCTTTCCCCACTTCTTACGGTTGTAAACTCCCCCTTTATACCTTTTTCTTTTCCGTGTGAAGTCCTGTCTTTTCGGGGTTCTCCATTACGTCCCCTCTTCTCCACTCCCGGCCCTCCCTTTTCACCCCTCCCCCTCTCCCGGCTTGAAACCTCTCCCCCCTGAGGATGGCTTTCCCGGACCTTCCTCCAGTGTCCTCCTTCGTCCCTCATTTCCTCCGTTTTGATTTTTTCCGTTCCTCTGTAATCAAGGCAATCTGGTACTCCCCTCGACTCGGCCCCCCCCTTTTTTCGTTCTACTTTATCCCTTTGCCCGACCCCCCCTCTCCGGTTTCCCCCATCATTCTTTCCCCCTTCCCCCCCCCACGGTTTTTAGGGATGCAGGGTCCTAGTGAATGTTATCTCTTTTTTCATTCCTATTCCGTCTCTCTCCCCTGACTCCCTTCTCCCTGCCTCGGTCTCTTCCTTCTCCCTCCATTTTCGGGTGGTGTTTCCCTTCTTTCCCCCTCTGTAGTCCTTCTCCCTCTCCTTCAAAGGCCCTTTTATGCTGTGTGGTCATAGTTCTCCTTGCTGATGACGAATTTCCTTTTTTCGTCACACAATTTCCGTCGTCCATTTTGCTCGATCGTAGTCTCTTATAAATCGGGTGTCCGGTTTCACCTCCCCTCTGGATCTCGTGTTTTTGGTCACTTCACAGTTGAGGTGGACTTTGGGTTCACTTTTAACCCCTGCCACCCTTTCTCCGGGGCCTTTTTTTTTGACCCCTTTGCCCTTTTCCTACACTCCTTCCCTGTGCTTTTTTGCTGTTGTCTCCCCTTTCACTAGGTGTGTCATCCGTTTCCCTTTTTCGGTCGGTCAATCTCCACCCCCTTCCTTCGCTCTTTTCCCCTTCTCCCTACATTCTTCCCTTCCTTTCCCCCCGCTTCCCTTTTTTTACCCGTTTTTTCACCTGGGTCTCCTCATTGTGGCTTTTTATGACGCCGAACTTCCGTTTCCAGGGGTGCCGTCCCCTTCTTGACCCCCCACCCCGGCCGATCAAGTTCGTTTTTCCTGCTTCGGTTTCCTCGTTTCCCCCTTCTAAGTAAGTCGCAGTCCGACCCTCCCTCAGTGTTTTTTCCTTGGTTTCCGACGGACGGCTCTGTTGGTCTCCCCACCCTTTTTTCGAACATTCTCCGTCACCCTTTCTTTTCCTCCCCCCCCCCGCCTTTTATCCTTGGTTCTTTGCTGTCCCCGATGAGAAAACTTTTCCGGCCCTGGATTCCCCGTGTTTTCACTAGCCTTCCTGGCGACGTTTCCCCCTGCCCTGGGCGGTTTTCGTTCCCCTGATGATTCTTTTCACCCCCCTTTCGGTGGGAAGTGGAACCGGTAGACTGAGTTGTTTGGAATTTTCTAACGTTTCTCCATTGACAATCTATCCTCTCGACCCTTTTCTTCTTTCCTTTAGAGCGTTCCGCAACTATCCTCTCTATCTTTAGACTCTTATGTCTGAGATGATAACGTTTAGGACACCACCCCCCCTCAAACTTCCCAACGGCTTCCGAAAACTTATTGGGACGCGTTTCTTGTCACCTCCCCCCTAATTCGGGACACCCCCCCGTTCACATCAGGTGGCTCTCCTCTTCTGGACCCAAGGCCGTACAGTTGTTAGGGTCATTGTTTTTCAGAATAGACACCCCCCGCCTGGACAACTTAGTTTTCCTTGGCTTTCCTTGTCTGTGGTGAGGAGACACTCTGGCCAGGCGTAAGGTGCAGGGTTTTTCTTTGCGTGTTGGGGTGGGCAAGGAGACTTTTTGGGGGGACAACCCCTTCCAAGCGCTTTCTGTCGCATGTTAATGCTTGTGTTGTTGATCCTTCTCCAAGTCCTCCTAGATTCGTTGTCAGCGGACGATAACAAGGGGAAGGGAAACGTCAGTTATTATTCTCTATTTTTCATCTTCCCTCCCCCACGTCTAGTACTCACTATCTTCTTAAGTCTCATATTTGTTCGTTCTCATAATCTTCTATCCCATATTTTTTTCTCCTTTACCTTTTTTTCTCTTTCTTCCTCCCCTGGCTTTTTTCCCCCGACATCACTGGCGGAGGCATCTTCCCCTTCTTCCCATTCCTACCCCTGGTTTCTCCCACCATTGCTCCTACGGACACAGGCACAACTTTCTTGTCCTTTGTTCCGCATCAAGTGCAGGATCTGTTTCCCCTTTTCCAGTTTTCTTTCGGATTTTTCACCTCCCTCTTTCCTATCCAGCCCCCCTTCCCACCCCCGCCCCCCCCCGACCTCTGCCTCTTTTCTTCCTTCCCTCCAAAATCCCTGGGATATCCCATTCGCCCCCCCCCCTGCCCGGCGAGGTTTTTTTCCCCCCCCCCCCCCACGTCTTCTTTTTTTTCATTCCGCGGTTTTTTCGCATGGTCACAAAATTTTTCACGTTGTCTTCCCTGTTCAGGGGTGTGCTTTCTTTCCTGCTGCTTCTCCTCTTTTTTTTCGCCCCTTTCCGCCACAGTTCCTTGGGAAAACTCCCGCCCCTTAGTTTGTCTCCTGTGCTGTGGTGCAGTCCCTACTCTCTACGTCATTTGGATCACTGGACTTGTCAGGTTTTCTCTCACCTAAGCATTGTTTTTACCGTTTTTCTCCTTGCTGATCCTCTTTTCCCAGTGACGTCCCTTTCCTTTTTGTAACGTCCCCTCCCGTTTTAGTGTCACCACAATAGCCCTTCCCCAGGCTCTCCCGCTCGTTCAACGCCCAGGTGGTCCTCCCCAATCCCCCTTAAACGAGCCCTTCTCGGTGTTCTTCCCGCATCCAGCCCTCTTTTCCCACGCTTTTTAATGTGCGCTTCAGACCAAGACTTTTTTTTCTTGCCTTGCTTACTTTCCCCTTCCTGTCGCCCCCAAGTTTGGGTGCCCCCTTGCCGCCACCTTATGCACGCTTTCCCTATCCCACCGTGTAGCCGCAGTCTTTCCCACTTGTCTTCTCTCTCTCCTTGGTTTGTCCACCTTTTTTTTTTTTCCCTGCGGCTTTCTTGACCAACCTTCTCTCGCTGACGTTTCACCTCTCTTCAACGACTCCGGTCCGTGTCCCATCCAGCGAGTTCCATTTCTCTTTTCTTCCCCCACATCCCCAATTCCTCCCCCACCCTTTAATCGCAGTTTTTTTCCTTTTGCCTTTCTCGAACGTTGGACCCCCTTTGCCCCGGTTTCCCACTCAAACCTCACCCTTTCATAATTTAAGTACTCGACCGCTGAGTTTTTTCATAGGACCTTTTCAACGGCACCCCTTCCCCTTTACACGTTGACCTTTTTCTTTGGGTACTGTGGCACGCTCTTTCTCCTCCTTATACAGACTTTTTTACTTGTTTAACGAATCCTTTACTCAAAATCTTTCCTGTCTAACTCCTCCTCGAATCCCCCGTTTGACGACACGAGTTTTCGATGATCCCTCCCACTTCCCCCGCCTGTGAATTGAACCCTTTTTTTCTTTCCGCCCTCACTCCCGAACGTTTGCCACTTCTTTTTGTGGCTTTCGTACGTGCCTGTCTTGTCCCGACCTTTTACCTGTTGTGGAATCTTTTTTTTACCCTCCCTTTTCGGAGTGTCTGCAAACCGGCCACCCTTTTACAGACTTCAGCTCCTCCCCGAACGGGTCAACGAGTGCTTCCCCCCCAAACCCCTCCTCTCCCCTGCGTTCTTTTGTGGGCTTGCGCGTTTTTTTTCTCTTCCCGCTTTTTCCCTCAGGGCGGGGTCATGGATGCCTACCGGTTCCATGATTCTATTTCTAGTCACCTCAGCCTTCTAACGCCCTTCGTCTACCGTCTGGTCTGCCCCACCCCTTCGTCCCAGTCACTGTCCCCCCCCTTGTCCACATGTTTAATATCTCTTCATCCTCGCCCTCCCTGCCCCTTGGGCAACACCCTTGTTGATCCGCAGCTGCTTCTTTGTTCCGGCGGTTCCCTTTTCTCCTTTTCTCCTGAGTGTGCCCCCCGAACCCGTATGTTTCCCGTCTCCCTCTTTTTGGTAGAGGGGTCCCCTTCTAT
>Ga0179593_1300250_pt1 | contig 18191 bp, 23 predicted proteins | sample CZODoug2_1_08_16_FD_185931 | JGI IMG/M metagenome (GOLD analysis project Ga0179593, IMG submission 185931) | Vadose zone soil fungal communities from Angelo Coast Range Reserve, California, USA - CZODoug2_1_08_16fungal (PacBio error correction) | ecosystem: Environmental > Terrestrial > Soil >... | reverse complement strand
ACAAATGGAAAATGCCACATATTTGAGCCCTTCAAGACCCATCCCCCTGCCCCTCTGCGTGCATTAACTTCCACAACGAGCACTTCCTACTAGGGCGTGCTCGCCCAACCCTCAATCTAGATCAAATCCATGCGTGCGTCCACGACCGTTTTTTTGCTCTTCTAGAAGAACAGACCACCCAAAAGAAAACTACCCTGCGAAGGTCCTGACCCTCCCGTCGAACTAAGCAGATCACTTTGCCCTCTTTCCCGATTCCACTACGGAGAATCATGTCCCCAATTCTCTGCACAGTCTCAGACAGACCAGTTCCCTCAATGGTTTACTCCCCCTAACTTCTTCCACGATCTCCTCCCCATGCCCAAACGGCGTCCCACGGCCCAGCCCCATCCTCTACACGCTCAACCCGATTGTGGTTCCTTTTCATAAACCGCCCTATCTCCTCCAATAAACCTAACTGTCAACAAACCTGACTTAGATGCTTCCCTTGTTTCCTCTTGCTCCGAGCCGGTTTGACCAACTCTGAAAAAAACCGCCCTGCGAACTAATAGTTCGTCACACAATGACCATCAGCACATAGACTTCCCCCCCCTTCCCCCCCCTCTCCCCCCCCCCCCCTGGACCGGCTCTTTGGCAGATCAATCGTATTTATGTACTAATGCTTCCTAGCGAGTACGGCTTTGCAACCCCCCCCTCTGTGCTCGAAGATAAGTTGATCATCTCAAGCGGAGTTTTTTTTGTCGACCTATAGGCACAAATAGAAGGACCGGACCCCCCGCGCTTCAGCTTCCTGATTGTACAAACGTTTCCACCTTTCCCCCCGCGGCTTGCGGCTTTATCATCCCCCAACGTTCGCGCCAACGTTCAGGCCCACAAAGATAGTAGAGGAGTGTACCCAACTCACCCCTTTTTGCTGGAGTGAGCGCCATCGCACCGGCGGAAGCTTCTTTTCCCTTTTCCACCTGGTCCCGGCAGGTCACCCACAGTTTCATCACCTTTGGAAATGAAAAATCTCACCTCCAAATTTTTGAAACATGAGATCTTTCCTCTTCCGCAAGTACAATACGAACAATAAGCTTACTAAAGCCTTTTCCCCCCCTCTCCGGCCACGACAGCGCACATCACCACGTAGCTCTGTCTCGGAATGATTGATACCTCTCTAACTGAAGTAAGAGAATTTAGTCGGCCAGAATAAGACTTGTCCCTTCGGCCTTCCCTCAGCTACACGGCGGACACCGTCGAGTTCCAACGAATGCACAACCTAGAGACGTTGCGGCCGCGACATCGGCTCTTCTTTCCGCGTCGGTGGTTTTATTAACTTCACCTCTCCCGCCGATTTCCAAAAAACAATGCCCCCCTAGTTGGCGTCGTCAAGATATTATTACCTGGTCCGCGCATGGTAGATTTTTTTTTTTTGACTCTCCGGCCCCGCGTTCAAGTCCCGTCTCCTTCGACACCACTCCGACCACGGAGTGAAAGTGTTTTCCGTCGAATCCACCGAGCACAACGCGAGGAACCCGCCAACCTACCAATAGCCCTTTACTCATCGTCCCTTCCCTGGCCAAGGGGCGCATTTCCAAACCCAAAACCATCACTGAAGCGAATCCTGGATACCTTCCCCCTCCCCCGCCCCAACCGGACCGCATTGCACACTCACACACGTATCCTCGCAAATCGCGGCGACCCTAATAGAAGAGAGAGAAATCCCAAATCCCGCGTTTCAGTAAGAAGATATCCCCTGGCACCTCCTTCTTCCCTCTGCCTCCTTCCACGATTATTACCTAGAATGAAAAGCCTATTCCTACCCGACATCCCCCCCACTTAGACAAGTTCTCTGCCAATCTTCCCTAGCCAAGTCCCCTTCTGAGCCGGTGGTTTGTGTGGTTGGGACTTCTCGTGGTCCCAACTGAGTAGTGTGGGGCAGACGATACAGTGTTCTGTTTTTCCCCCACCCCGCCATGCTCGATTGATTTTGTATCTGTCTCAAAACAACAGCAATGGAAACATCAGAACGCCGCACCCTCAGTTCCTCCCCCCCCGCCTCCCAACCACCTGCTGCCATCCCCGCTGAATAAACTTTCCAGTAGAGAACAAACCGCCGTTGACATCTATCTTTGTGAAAAACTCGCCAGATCGTATACCTTTCTTCCCCCCCCCCCTAGATTTCTTTCTCGGCCGGTGGCACGTTTATTCGTCTACGCTTAAAAATCTAACTGCCAGCTCCCGAAAAACCATCACCGTCCGTAGAAGCCCCACCTGCTTGTCCTTCTCAAACGACATTCTCACAGTTAAGCCAACTTTCCTCAAATTCTGATCTACTCTCTTTCTAATCTCTTTTTTAGTTTTTGTTCTTATTTCGTCGACAGTCCCCCCCCCCCCAGTCCTTTGCGCCGAGAATTTCTTTTCTTCGGAGGTCACCTGTTGAGACCTACCCAGAAGCTTTGTAGTCGTAGAATTCTTGTTTTTTTCTTTTTGCTCAGAGTCCCATTGTCAGTTTTTCGGTACGCTTATTTTACCCTGGCCCCGGGCCGATGAATTCGTTCCAGGCCGTCGTTCTATCTTTAAACCACTCATAACTATTTAGATATTCTGCTTGTTCCTTGGTATGTCACGATTCCTGGTCGAAGAGGTGTTTTTCTTGACGCTGATAATAGCCCTCCTCTTGAGATGGGAGGTAGTGTGTTGAGGACACCACTTATGCTGCCTAGCATTGAGACTGAAGTTTCCCCCCTCTCTGCCGTAGTCGGCGCCAAACCCAACGAAGATCCCGGATGTCCCCAAAGGGGTTCATTGAACGATGAAGTTTCTTCCTATCAGGCTGAGGTTGAGTGGTGGGTGTCAAGGTCAAGGGTTCATCTCGCGGAGCCGCGTTATAGAAGGTCACGATGTAGATTACCTTTCTCTTTTTCAGGTCTTCAGCCAAGACTCTTGTTAGTGGGCTTTGTATAATTCAGGCGCGAGGGTTTTGCCGGTCCTTTCTATTCTTGGATCGTGGGGAGAGGCAGGTTTCTAGAGCTGGCCGTTTTAGGTTCTTAAGGATAGATCCTAGTTTTTCTGTGCTGTTTGTTTTTCACTTCTCAAGCCAGGTCTTTGATTTTTCGAGCATGGTTTGTGTCAGGCTTCTCGGACCACTTTTTGCCCCGCCGGGTTGATCTGAAGCCGTCACCCTTTCCACGTTTTGGAGGACTTCTTGCTCTAGGGAGCCTTATTTCGGTGTTTCTCTGTATTCTGAGAGTCCATACCCACTTTCCCCGTTGTCGTGCAGTGGCGAAGAATATGTCTCTTTCCATCGACTCCTGATTCAGATGCCCGTCTTTTGAGATTATGTTTCAAATTCCTGCCGCCTCCTTCCTCCCCCCGACTTCCCCTCTTCTCAAGGATATTAGTTTTTGTTGACGAAGAGTGAAGGACATAGAAGCCCTCTGGAGATGGTCCTCGAATTAGTATCTTGGAAGGCCCCGGGTCGAGAAGACCTTTATCTTAGATCGCCTCTGAAAGAGGTATATCACCTCTCCATGTTCAAGAAGCGGATCAGCTTTGCTTTTTTTCGTTGCTTTCCCTCGTTAGTTTACCCTGTCTCCTATTTCACTGAGGGAGTAAGGGGTATCGCCTTTTTCTTTCCTTTTCCTCTTTCTTTCAAATTTGATATTTTCATTTTCTTCCCTACTTTTTTTTTTTTTACTCGCCGCCCATGTTGCTTCCCTCATTTCTCTTGCAGCGGCCGTCTTGTGAATCGCAGGCACGGGAGGTATCAGCCTCTCTCTTTTTTCTATGCGAATCGTCCCTACGGTTTTTTTTCCCCTTTCCTCCGATCAATCCGCCCGTTTTTGCGTGATGTTATTGACCATGTCTGGTGGAGACCCAACAACTTGTACCTTTGCTTCTTGTTCCTCGCCCCCCTTCAGCTTTTTGAGTCTTTCCCCCCCCCCATTTTGCGCCTCTTTCGATGTTATCCTTTGAATAGAGAAGCCCGTGATTTCCATCTGTGAACGTCGGACCGCCATTGGCGGAATATGATAAGGCAATGGGGTCGTTTCTTCCCCTTCCCCCCTTTCCGAGGGCGGATATTTTTCGGTCTTTGCGAGCCAGTAATGCTCCCATGTGTATTGGTCACAAGAGCTAGGATGAAGCTTTTAACACGGACCTCTCTCAAACTTCACGTTTGATTGAGCAGAAGTCTTTCATTTTCTTGTAGGATATCTTTCAGGTGTGGGTTTTCTTTTTCCCCAGACCAGAGTTCCCACGCAGGGGGGGTTGCCCTCGTGTTAGGGTTCCATTTTTGATTGGAGTGGTTATTTAAATGTATGAGCTGTTGGCTTTTCTTCCAGCAACGTTCGTTCCTCTTTATGATGAGGAGAGTGGCACACAGAAGAGGCGCACATCTTTTAAGGCGTAGGTGTTTCTCAGTCGAGTTTTCTCCGCCCCTATTTCTCCGTACGAAATTACTTTGTGTACATTTGTTCTTTTGTTGGTTATGCCTACTTAATTTTTTTTACCAGGGTTTTTTCCGCCGGCCATGGATTTTCTTTTCTTTGGAGGGGTTTCTGACGGAAGTCCCGGAGCGCTCCAGGATGTGGCTCGGGTATTCCGCCGGGTTTCGATGTCATTTTACTTCTCCTCCGGTGTCCATTTGGGGTGTGAAGTCGGCCAGGAGACCCTCGGACGACTTGATTTTATGTAAGGGAGTCTGGGCTCGCGATGGGCGGAGCCCGGCAGGCATCTATTACGTTTTCGCGAGGGTGGCGCCCCCCCTTATGGATTTGCGGTGTAAGCGTTTGTATCACTCTCCGATGAATAGATTTTTTTGTTTTTTTTTTTTGTGTTATCCCAGGTTACCCAATCTCCCCCCCTCGTTATTGTGGTTTGCTTGCAGCGCTCTTTCCCCTGCAGTCTTTTTTCTCACCAAAATCAGTAGGATACATGAAAAAAATGGTCAGTTCTTCCCTATCTTATTTCATTCATAATACCCCTTTTCTGATCCTCGATTCTTTTTAGCCCTTTTCAAATTGTGTGTTGCAGTCTTGTTTAGGCCTGACGCTTTGGTCCCTTTCCCCCTCCTGCTCAGGGCCCGCACGAACAACCTTCCACCGATTGCTTTGGCTTTTTCCTCTCCCAATTACGTCCATCGTCGCAGTGGTGACCCTCAATTAAGTCCCAAGGGTTTTCTTTGCAACCGAGTAGCGTTCCCCTTTCTTCCTTCAGCCTGCCGCGTCCTCCCGTTTCTCCCGCCTTTTCTTTTTTAAGTTTCCGAAGCCATCCACGGTTTTTTGTCGGAATTGATCCGCCGTTTTCACGTCCACCTCATAGGATATTTCCTGTCGACCCATCGACTTTTTCCTTGCGCTTTCCCCCCACTCCTCCACATAAGCGCCTGAGCCTAGGGTGCGTGGTTAGAAATCTCCCTTTTGCTAAGCAAATATTTACGGACTCGCTTCTCTTCGTAGCGAGCAGAACATTTTGAAAAGTCCTGTCCCCTCTGTAAGCTCCTCCTCCTCGGCTCACGCCGACGACCACGCGCCTAGCTTTTTGTCAGGAGCAAATACGGCGGGCATCTCACCAAAAGAGTGTTCAGGCAAAGTAGATAGAATCCCTCTTTCCGACTGGCTGACCTCCCCTCCCCCTCAACTCATCGCCATTGTACCCCACCCCTCCCACAGCAAAGCATAAAACCCATGCCCTAAAGAGGAAACCACAGTCGGAATTCTTCCTATAAAACTTACTCGACTCATCAACATCCCCTGTACCATTTCTCCCCCCCCATCACTGACCCCCCCCCGTCTTGCTCCGTGGACCTTGCTCCGATCTACTCTCTCATGTAAAAAAGAAACAGGTGCCGAAGGAGGCACCCCCAACGAACACTTCCCCCAAGAAGACCCCTCCGTCCCAATTCCCCCCCATGGCCCGGTCGCTTGCGGACAGATCCGCCTCCCAACTGGCCTGCGAACTAGTTCACGGTTTACAGATTGATTCCGACTAATTATCCATTAGCCCGGCCTCTTTTTTGGCCGATCGTTGCGTATTTCACCCAGCTTTGATTTTTGGATCAACCCGCGTCCTCAGTTCCCGAAAGCTTGGTATCACCAGGACATCATTCCCAACATCAGCGTCTTTTTTCCCCTTCTGGACTTCTTTTCCCCCGGCGTTTTCCCCTTCCCGATGATCTGTTAACAACTCACCGCACATTGCATTCCCCGATGAGGAAAAATTCTACGGGCGACACGCATGTTGCGTCTTTTAAAATTTTTAGCGTAACACCGCGTTGATTTGACACCCCCAAGCCTCTTTTTTTTTTTCCATTTCCAACGACGTCCTCCCCAATCGCTCACCGCCGTCCAAACTTTCGAGTCGTCCTCCTTTAAAAGCATCACACCCCCTAAACGTGCTGAAGCTGGGCATGGTCTTTGTATCGTTAAATCTCTCCTAGCTCCTCTTCTGAGCCCGCAATCGGAAAGACGTGTTAGCATATCGTGCCTTCCCCCCACATGAGGACCACGCGATAGTCACCCTCCTAGTCAGAAAAAACCCCCAAACCCAACCCAATACCTTGGTTGCCGAAATCTCTTTTCGTTTCCTGCTGCCGGTGTCCCCATCTTTGTCCCCCGACGCAAAAAACCATGACTCCGCCCCTCTGCTTTCTAACCTTTTGCAGCACGAAATTCCTCCGTGTTCGATTTTCTGTCACTAGACATAATGAATGAGTCACCGCCCATCCCCCCTCCAATCCACTCCTACCCCATTTTTAACGGGGCTGAACGGGAAGATAACCCACGAGAGGCCACACTTTAAGACGATGAAAGTAAGACCAACTCGAAAAAGGCTGCGTCCAGGAATAACGGCACGGACATCTAACGGCCAAAAAAACCCCATAAGATGAATAGTATTCTTTTGATTAGCACAGAGGAAAAAAGACCTTCAATACCCCTCTACCTTCCCCTCCTCGGAAAATCTCGTCGCACTCCCCAGTTCTTTCTTCGCAAGATCCAAAAGACTCTCCATGGACCCTTTCTACCAGAGTCACGCCGTTGACTCCCGACGAAAAAGCGATCTCCTCTATCCCTCTATTCTCCCCCCCAGTCCCCCCTCCCCTTTACTCATCCTTTCTTTCGACCCTCTTACCTTGACAGGGACTTAACCCCCTGCGACCGACCAATTCGTTTCTGATGTTGCCGACTTTATTCCTGCCCCCCGTCCAAACAACAATCGTCAATGCTCGATCCTCTCTTTTCAACCCAATCAATTGCCAACCCCGGACCCGCCGCATTCGAGCTCGAGTCCATGCGCTCCTCGCCCCAACACCGCTTCCAGGTGGAATACCACGGAAAAGCGACCTCAAAGGCCTTAGGTAGTTACAGATACTGAAACACTTTGTCCGCTTACCTTCCTGCAATTCTTCACCCACCTAGATTCGTTGGCTTGGCCCTTTTTTCGTCCGCTTTCCCCTCAGAATGTCCCATGGTACGTGAGAAAAAAATCAACACCGCTGTAATTCCACAATTCGTCGGCAGCAAATTCGCAGTTCTTCACAACCGAACTCAAACCCAAGAGAAAAACATGACGTGACCTCCTCCTTTTGATCATACGGTGTTGTTGAGAGCTCAGTCGCGCAGTATTCCCTGGGCCTAGTTCATTTGGCTGGGATTCGCGCTATCGACCTGTTTTTCAAGACTCCGTATAGTATTCCCTCCTTTTTTTGATTTTGGCTAAGAGTTCCCAAGTCAGTTCGGTAGGGTCCAGATCGCGGACGAAACCTGCATTTCTTCGAAAGATATAGCGTGAGATAGTTTCGTGTTCTCCAATAAGAATTATTGCACACCTCATCCCCCCTTCCCTTTCTCTTTGTCGCTGCGCTGGTAGTCAAAGAGATTCCTCGTTTTTGAGCTACGCCAGATTTCGTGGCTGTTAGGGGGAAAGGCGTTCTGCCCCCCCAACTCCGTCATCGACGCCTGGCGATTTTTTTGTCAAGTTGACGGAGCTTCCTTAGGGAGAAAATAAGCCTTTCCCCCAGCATTTGAAGTTGTTTTTCTTGAATGGCCTTTCTTCCCTTTTTACGTAGTCTTATTGAGGTCGAAGTTCAGGGTGTAGGTTCAGTGCTATCTTATCTTAGGAGGATCGCTCCCGTTCTTAGGAGAGTCTTCGTGGAGAGGGTGGACTCTGTCTTGCCTTTCCCCCCTCCCTCCGTTAGTCTGGGCGTGTATATTTCGTTGACTGGGTCTGAATTTCTTTATTAGAGCTATTGGAGGAGTCCGTGTGCGAGGAGATGGGGTTTTCTTTGACTTTCATTATCTCCCTGCGAGACCGTTCGATGAGGGTTTGTTTTTTGAAGTCTCTTTTTGCCAGGTTATTCTAATTATTTTTGGAGATGGAGGTTTCGTTCCGGTCGGACGATTGTCCTTTTTTTCCTCTTCGGTGGTTGGCTGACTAGTTAGAAACCTCTGAAAAGTAGTGTCTTCATTTGGTTTCTATTGGCGTGCGTGCCAGTGGGGTGAACAGGTTTCGTTCCTCGACCCCTCCACTTCGGTTTGACGAACAAGTAGATTGTACTCCCCCCGACCCCCCCTCCCTTGCGCCTTGTATTTTTTTTTGAGTCGATAGAGATGTACACGCCCCCCGACGAAGAACTATAGCGGATCCATCGGCCCTTTCCTTTTTTCGCCCTCCTTTCCTTTCCTCCACCGACTTGGCCGCCGTGTAGATTTCGAGAGTTGAAGTTAGATGAATCTTTCCTACGCGTCCCGGGACCCCGAAGTCGCGGCAGTCTCCCTGAGTTTCCTCCTCGGTATCTCATCCTCCATTGATGCGGATCAGTCTCTACTTTTTTGGTGGTTGATGGCGGCTTCGTGATTTCCCCCCGTTTGATTGAGTGAAGCGGGTCTGTCTGAGATCCCAGTCACATTTCATATCAGATTAAATTTATCTCTTTCTTTCTATTTTCAATTTCCCAGAGGGTGATGACGAACCTTTGGTGACCCTTCCTCTTTTTTTTGCCAACGCACTAAGATTCTCAGTATAGCTCCGTCCCTGACTGTATATTTGAAGCTTCTGATTTCCTTCCCTACTGTGTCGCCGACTGGGTTGTGTGGTCCGTCGAGTCTAAAGCCGCTCAGTGTTGCAGGATGGAAATGTCTTTTATAAAAAGTGGAGGGGATAGGGAGTTTGACGCAGTACGGAAAGATTTGCCCTCTCCTCATCCTTCCCCCCCCCCCCACCACCAAGCTCATCGGTGGGTCTAGGAGAGATTCATGGTTTACATTTCGGCGCATTGCCTTCCCCTGTAGACCAATTCGCCTGTACGTTTTCCCTTTTATTTTTGCACGTCCGTTTCCCCTTTTTTTTTTCATTCGGAGGACTTCTTTCGTCGAGGGCCTTCTGGTCTTTTCCGAATCGAGGAGGAGAACTTTGGGCTTTTTTTTCCGGTATTGGCAAAGAGATTCTGGAGGCAGTTTGCCCCCCACGAAGAAATTCCTGAGCAGTATTTTGGGAGTTTACATTCTTCCCTTCTTAGGAGGAGGAGCGATTTCGGTGTTCTCGGGGAGTTTTAGGACATATCCATAAGGTTGCAGAGTGTATGGGCCATTTCGTTTGGAGGCGCGGTTTTTCATTCGATGGTTTTAGTTGTGAGTTAGGTCAGAATGGCGTTCTGGTAGACCTCTGCTACTTTGTTTTTTCTGCACAGCATTGGGTCACAGGTTTTTTAAGGATTTCGTCTTCTATAGGAGATAGTAGACGCCTCCGTTGGAATCCCTGAGCATTAGGTTGTCCTTTATTTTTGGACCCTACTCCTCGGCCACACATTTCGTGGTTTACGCCGGACATTCTTCGGAGTCTGCGTACCCCGATAGACCAGAGGTGAAGCTGGATCATTGGTCTTCGTTTTTTTATTCGCTCCTTTCGTGACGAGGTCTGTTCAGAAGGAGGCTAGGTTAGTGGCGGGGTGAATCTAGGGAGGCTAATTTTCCTACTAGAAGGAGGCTTTTACGGCGTGTGCGCTGGAGTATTAGATTGCCCCTGAAGGGAAGGATTCGATCCTTCTAGTTTTTCAGGGTGGTTCACCTATTTGGTTTGATTTTCGAATGAACACGATGCCGTCCGCTTTTCAGGAATTGCAATAACTTATTCAAGCTTCTTTTGTGGCACCTTTTCTTCCAGCATTTCATCATTGGAATGCCCCGAATGCACAAATAGAAAGGCCTAAAGACTATTGTCATCGGTCCAACCCTTCAATCCTCTCCCTTACCTCTTGTTGGATTCTTTCTATTTTATTTTTTTCTCCCCCCCCTCTTCCCAACTGTGTTGTGTGCAGGCTTTAGTTCTGATTTTGTGGGCAGGTTCAGATGCATTCAAAGAATTTTTTTTCCTGTTTCCCCGGTTTTCTAAGCCTACCACCACCAAAAAAGATTGCCCCTGACCTTGCCTTGTGGACCCTTGAGCAGGCATCTATCGGAGCTAAGGACCCAAGAATTCACGCCATCGAGTTCAAACAATGCGTAGTCATGCTAAGCTTACTCGAACGCCATATCCCGAGACTTCGCAGCACTCGAATAACCATAGCTCGCAGGCATTTATCCCCCCGGAATCTACCTCCAAATGGCACTATTTTTCCTTCCCCTTTCCCCCTGACACGACCCCCGCAATTCTCAGCACCTGCATCCCCCCCCGAAGATTCATAGTTGACGGGTCACTACCTCACCTTCCGTCCGAGCAACACTCTCCCGGCGTACACGTCTGTTTTTTTTCTCTCTCCAGAACCGCACCAATGACCATGTAACCAGTCGAACTGCTCCAGAGTCCGTGCCGCCCGACTACCGATCTGAGACTCCCCTTAGCGGACTTCTTGCTGTTATTAACTTCAGCGCCCATCTAGAAACCCCCTTTGGGGCCCCATGGTCTGAAATTTCCTGCAACCTTCCCCTTCTCCATGAAAAACCGGTCCCCAAAGCTAAAAAAATTTCAGACACGCTCCCAAAGCTGAATGTATCTATTTCCCTCTAAACCCCTCCCCTTCCCCCTAACTGTGACCGAATTAAAAATTTGACCGCTCTTGCCGGCTGTAGCTCTGAAAAGCCTGCCCAAGGTTCCACGGGTTAGGAAAACCCTACAATCCCTCGACTGAAAAAGGCCGTCCCCGATTTACCCATTTTTCCTTTTGCTTGTGTTTTTCCAGCCTACTGCTAAGAAAGGCTATAGAGTACGAGCAGCCGTTAGGGATGGACCTCCACTATGGATATAGATTTTCAGCGATCCTTCGTCAACAGAGGTCTTTTCTTTTCCTAATCTCTCTTTAGATGAACCAGGGTCCGTACTGGATCAAACGCGATACGAGAAAAGCTGTTTTCTCCCCCAAGTAATCCTTCTTCTTTCCAAAGCCCACCTCGGGCTTCTTAGTTTTTCCGGCCCCCCCCCTTTTCCTTTGTGCCCACGTTCCGTTTCCGCAAGATTTGTTATTTTTGACAAAACTAAGCCATGAAGGGAGAGCGCACCTCCTCTGACCAAATGATTGAGTTCACAAGGTACTGCAGCGTCCCCACTTTGTCATCACCCTTTTTTTCCCCTAAAATCGCACCTCAAATTTGAAAAATTGAGATTCTCGACCCAGCAAAAGCGCTCTGAAAACCCATTTTTAATCAACCGCAATCTGCCCTCCGTCCCCCCTCCCCCCTCATCCCACCATAAACGTATCTATGGCCTGGAGTTTTAGGTGATTCACTCGGCTTCAATGATTCAGCTTTCGTGTCCGCGACGCCCAGCGGTCGTGGCGCCCCACTTCATCCCTTCACGCTCTTCCACGGCTATTCTTCACCGACTCTGTCACCATTTCTCCGAGGGCGCCTCATTACATCCTTCGTCTTTCTTGTTCTTGGTGGAAATAGCGTTGTTCTCAAAACCCCCTTCCCTTCTCCGGCCGGGCCGTTCTCTCCTTTCTCTCCTCCTTGGCAGAAGTGTCTTCTAGATTTAAAGAATACGCACCTCGTCAACGCCAAGCCCATTCTGGACAATACACTTGTTCCCCCCCCAGCTCTGTTCTTACTCCTTCGCCCAAGAAAACAAAGAAGGAAAACTTGACTTCTAAAGGAAACCTAAAAACGCACATCGACCCTTCTCATTCCCCCCCCTTTATCCCTGGCCAACGTACGGCCAGGCAAACAAAACCCCCCGAGTCGCTACTCCCACCTCCCGCAAACCAAAAGCAAGCCGCCCATTACCTATCCCAAGATACCCATTTCCTCTACCCATTAGTTCAGACCTCTCGTGAACATACGCCGCCATTATCCCACAACCAAAAAGACTTTAGTTAAGCAGACTTCACCCCCCTCTTCCCTTTCCTTCTGGCCTATGCCTGCCGCAAACAGATGCGATCCTCCAGATTCGATACTCCCATGCAGGCCCAATTATCAAACTCATAACCTGTCGACCTTGTCATCTTATGTTGAAGCCGCACAAATTCGCGTTTCCGGTTGGCCCCCCCTGTGCTGTTTTCTTTTCCCTTCGTCCGACTACGCCGTCGCCTGTCCCAACTTGCCCAACCCGCAATTATCGGAGGTGGGTCGTCCAACCCCAGAACTGAAGCCCTTTTTTTCCCTTACTGCGAGCAGCGCCTTCATCCACAACCTCCTAGCGTTTTTTTCGTTTTCCCCCCCGGGCACGCGACCCCATCGCGACAAAGGCGTTTTGATGAGTGCGCCATTCACTGGGCACCCAACGTTATGGTAGACCCTCGTTAATCTCACCCAACGAGCCTCCGATTATCTCCTTTTTCCAGTTTAGTACGAGATCTACTTCGAACTGACACTGGGACCTAGCCCCCAACTCACCACCGCTCCGACGAACTCCCCTTTTTTCAACAGCTTTCGACCGCGCCTCAACCCACTTTACTCCCCCCATACGATCCAGCTTCTCCCCCCCCCTTTTTGTTGGTTGAGATCTACTTCTCACATTTGTTGATCTTTTTCCTTTTTTCGGGTGAGCGCCGGTCTAAATGTTGTGTTCTGAGACTAAGAGGTGAGCTCTTAGAAGATTTGATTTGGTCCATTGTACCCTCGAGTAGGAGTTCATCAGGGCTTCTTCAACTCCGGCCCCTCCCTTCTTCGGTGGGTTATCTCCCTTCCCCTCTTTGAAGATTAAACTTACGTTTTTGGAAAAAAATACTTCCCAATTTGTAGAGAGACGCGTGAGTCACCTCTTCTATGGGGACAGAGTGTTGGCTTTTATGCTTCTCCCCCCCCCCCTTGGACGCTCGGTGCTGGATGTGACAATGTGGATGTTCCAAAAAGTATCTCACTTGAACCTGCGCAAGATTTTATTCTTCCTTTGGAGCCTGCAGTTCCTGTCCCATCACTTTTTTTCCCGCTTTGGGTTCCACTAACCTGCTTCGCCCAGAGGGGCATTGGACGATGCGATTTTTAGCTAGATTCAGGTCGAAGTGTGTTGGGCACCTTTGTACGGGGTTTTCTCATCTTCCTTGAGCAGGCGGGAGGGATCTGCTCGTGTTTGGATGAGGCGATTCGGCATTGGACCGAGGTTGGAAGTCAGCCCGAAGCTGCTGTGGTGCATGGTTTTCTCTTTTCAGCTGAATTGAGCCTCTATTGGCGCCTTTTTTTCTTGAGAGGATGGCGAGGATTTCGTGTTCTATTCGAACGGAAGTTTTTATTAGTAGTTTCTTTCTGGTGCACTGTAGACGTGATGCCCCGAGAACTTCTGGGCTTTTATGTTCTGGCCCGTTCCAGCGGCCCCATTTGTGTGGAGTCCTTTGGACTCTTCCCTCACGGTTTTCAACGTATCTGGTAGGATTGTTTCGCGCGGCTTGAGTGACTAGGGTTTATTGCCGTAGTTATCTGCCCCTACACAATTCTCCCCCATGTGTGCCTTTGTATAATATTTGAAGTCGAAGCAAGAATGGTTTCTGGGATTGCTATTTAACAAGAACCGTAGATTGACTTTTCCGCTCTTACAGGCTTGCCTCCTTTTCGGAGTTGTTTCTATCATAGAGTTTCTCAATAGCGTTGATCCGTTTAGCTGGAGAGGAAGATGCCAGTCTTCCTTAATTCTGGCTCGCCGACCGTCGCGTCCCTTTTTTCTTCCTATTGGAGCCGATTTTATCTAACCATCCGCCTCTTCAGCTCTTAGTGTGGTGTTCTTTCGTGCCGCGCAGTCTAGGGATTGACGGCGTGATGCTTCGTTCTCTCCCTCCTTGCTTTTCAATCCCCCTTGATTTCCCCCATTTGTACCTTTTTCGCTTCAATTTCCCAGATTGTGATGCACGTGGTTAATTCCGAATGAACGCACAATTATGAGTTGCGAAAGTCCTCGATTTGGTCCTATGCAGGCAAATTTTCGTGCGTTCGCTCTCTGTCCTCTCTTCGTCCTCCTTGATTGCTCACGGCTGACAGTCGAAATTGAAGGATTGTTTGGTATGCCTGTCTACCCCCCCCCAGATGTTAGGTCCGTTGGAGCGCTTTAATCTCGGTGATGACTCCTCCCCTTTCGGACGCTTTTTGCCTCTCACGCACTCTAGGAAAACCACCAGATAGGTGTCAGGATATATGATTCCTCCAAATTTGACCCCCTCTTTAAAGTAGGATCCCCCCCACTTTCCTCTAGCCATGCTTACGCTTGCTCTGCAAGCCTTGGATGGGGAATTCGGGGAAGTTTTATGCGGATGTTCTAGATGGTCTTTCTTTTGTTGTGGAATAAGCCTTCTTCTCCCCCCTTGTTGGACGGTTTCAGTTTCAGCAAAGACTCTTGATCAGAGGGACCAACACGGTAGACCTGTTCTCCATGATTTGGAGCAGTTTGGTCAGTTCCTTTGCTTATCTCTTGCGGTCTCCGGGGGTCCATGATTCCCAGTAAGAGGGTTTTACATCTTCTTTTGACCTGGGTGTTGATTTTGGCGGTTTTTCTTTTTTTTTTCATGTTTCGCTTTGTTTTATTTTTGTTAGTTCAAATGGAGTTACTGGTAGATGTCCCGGATTTTCCATACGTGAACATCATCAGCAGTAGTTCTCCCCGTGCGTCCCCGCTTTTCCTTAGGCTTTTTCCTCCGAGGCCCCGTCGCGCCTTCGGAGGGGGAAATTTTTTGAGTTTCAGGAAGTCCCCCTTTCGTGCGACTTGATTCTCTCTCCAGTGAGGATGACTTATCGGCCAGGTTCAGGTATTAGCTTTTTTTCGTTTTGTCCTCCGGGCTCCTTGTTGTTCGATGTCCGGTTTCCCCGGAAGGCATCCTAGGTGCATTGCGTGAGAATGGCAGAGTCCCCCGCCTTTGCAGACGTTCCAGTCTTGATGTCGCGTTTCCGCCTTGATTGATTCGGATATTTGAGCGAGGTTCAGTTTCTCCCTTTATTACGTCTTCCCTTTTGGGCCTTTTTTATTGCCTCTTGAATTTGTCTGCCTGACTGATGACTGAGTGCCTTTACTCGCCACACCCCTATGATCGTTATTTTTGCTCCCTCATCTGAATGATGCTTTTCCCTGCCACCAAATCAGCGGCAGCAATCCCTTTTTTTCCCCCCCTTCTCGGTCCAACCCATATATCTCTTTTCCTATACAAAGTTTTTGTTGTGTACCTCGTTAGTGTTGAGTCAATGAAAATTGTTTTGTCTGCTCCCTTCCCGCTTTGTCTTTTTGGTCTTCCTTCACTCTGCACAAAGATGCAGTTTTTGCTTTTCCTTCTGCCCCAAAATAATCTTCCCGATTTGTCAACATTGACCACTTATACAGTCCATTCTTCTTTCGACCTTCCCCCTGCTCCCTCCTGAAAAAGAAGGAGACCCCGAGAAGTACTAGTCGAAGAATCGAAGCAAGAAAATACGGAAAGTTTCTCCGACATAACAAGGAGTAGGCCAGCCCCGTTTCCCTTTTCCCCTAACCTCCCCCTTTCCTTCCACTTGACCAGCCATAGACCCCTCCCTGCTACAAGATACACACAAGAGGAAGAATCCTGGATTTCCCCCCCCCCCCCCCCCCCCCCCCCCACTAGCCATACCTCAACTCCCGGACGACCTTCAAATCCCTGGGCCGGCGCCCCCGTCCTGTTGCTCTTTTTCTCAGAACAGCCCAAGACCCTTCCCCAGAGCCGGATTGTCTCCCAGCCAGACATACACGCCATGAATCCTGACCATAGGCCCTCCCTAATCACCCCAGCTTTCTGTCACCCAATTCAGCGAATCTCCCGTGACTCCATGGTGCTCTCGAACTCCCCAACCTCCATCCCCCATGAAACAAGAGCCAAACGTCCAAGAACCCTTTCACAGACCCAAAGCCCCCCGGCAACCCGTCCGTGTCTCCTCTGTTTTTCCCGTATCAACACACGCCCTCTTCATCCCTTAAACTGACCGTTTTCATGCAAAATCCGGCTTGCGCTTTGCCTTTTGAGGCTTTGCCCCTCCTTTTTGCCAACCTCCTTTGCGGCCTCCTCGGCTGTGCAACCACCTACTCTCGAACCGACGAATCCTACAAATTCAAAATGGCACGGTCGCCTTCAATGTCGTACCCCGAACTTTCTTAACTGTTCCCCCCTGCTTTTCCTTACCCGTTTCCATCCCCGATTTTCTTCTCGATCTCCTGAGTCTAATCCTCCACCCTGCGCTTGTTTGGACAGATCTGGCTACGGGCCCCCCCCTCTGGCCGGATGGTTCTCCTCGAGTCAGCTACAGATTTGTTACCCAAGTTTTTTCCTTCATGGCCCATAAAACGTTCGGTTCTTATTGATCGTGAGGCACAGTATTAGTTTTCAATTCAGGCGAAAATATAGAGTCCCAAAAACACACAATACCTTTTTCCGGCGTATCGCCCCCCCCACCTTTTTGGTTTCGCCCCGACCATGCTTGAGTTTTACATGTCCGGCCAACCCAAAAAGTTCTAATACCACCTCTGGAAATTGAAAATCAATTCATTCTGAGATTTTTTTCATTTTTCCATGTCCCTGGTCCAGACCCAATTTCTCCCCACCCCTCCCCCCAATCCCTCGGGCCGGCCAACGGTACCGTCATCAACCACAATTCAAATTTCTAGCTGATCGGATGAATGGAGTTCCACACTCCTTCCATTAGCACTTTTGTCCCCCGCTTCCATTCAGCCCTGACTTCATTTTTCTCTCCCCACAGACCAAGGATTCCCACTGAGAGTTCAACTCTGTCTCCACCCTAAAGCCAGATAGGTTAGAAGCCTTACTCCCGCTTTTCTCGGATTCTCTCTCGTCCCCATCCGAGCACTCACGCAACAACCTTACAGTGAAGATTTTTGGTCGACCCTAATCTTTTTGCCTCTTTTTAAGACGGTAGATCTCTCTCGTCGCCCCCTACTACTTGTCACCCCTTTCTTAACTCCCCAGTGTTCTCTCCCCCTTTACAATGCAAAAACTCCTGTTTGATGAGGGTCAGTTGAAACCGTTCGGAAAAATGTGGATGATATCCCCGTCACAAAGCTTCAACACTCCTCCACGTCGTGTGCATCACTCCTTCTTGAGCCTTTTTCACACCACCCCCCTCCATTAAGAGTTCTTCTTACTGCAGCAGACAAAACGACCGCACCTCCCTAATAGCACAAGATAAACGACCTACCCAATTTTCACTCCTCCCTGCGAACGCCTCTCCTTTCTCCCACGCCCAACCCGACCGCGTCTTTATCCCTCGCCACCCCGTCTTCCCCCCCTCGGCTTCCTCCTACGACGAAAAAGATTATCTAAGGCTCCGCGATCTTAAAACACTGAAACCCTTCCCTCCCCATTCCTGGCACCCTGACCACTCTTTTTGCTCGTCCGTTCCTTTTCCGGGGCCGTCCGTGTACAAAAATCGATCGTGGGGAGGCAGCCGCATTCGCTTCTCCAAACCATCCATGGTCGACCTTTCCGTCTTTGGTCCCCCCCTCCTGACCTGGTGCCACCTCCCCCCGCCCCCAGAACCTAGCCTAAGAGGACCCACCCCCCTGGACATATTTGTTCTCCCCTCGACATCCCGTTCCACAAGGCTTCTGACTTTTCCACTGGATACTGAAACTAGTTTCCTCCCTTTTTTAGTGAATCTCCCCACCACCAAGATAAGATTCATCGGGAAGTTTTAGAGGGAACCAGACCTCTCCCCCCCATGGGCCTCTATACAAATCACACCCTCCTTAGAGACTACCCCATTAGTTTTTGAGTCCCCACTTTCCCGCCGCTCCCCCCCCCTCCTACAAATCCTCTGCCCAATTCCCTTGCGATGACT
>Ga0179593_1559124_pt1 | contig 18194 bp, 19 predicted proteins | sample CZODoug2_1_08_16_FD_185931 | JGI IMG/M metagenome (GOLD analysis project Ga0179593, IMG submission 185931) | Vadose zone soil fungal communities from Angelo Coast Range Reserve, California, USA - CZODoug2_1_08_16fungal (PacBio error correction) | ecosystem: Environmental > Terrestrial > Soil >... | reverse complement strand
CACAGCGACTCAACCCTTCCCCTTTTTTCGGACTCTCCCGAAGTCGGCGAGGCTCGCGACGCACCCCAACACGGAAGAACAGAGAAACTTAGGCCTTCGCTGGCTTCGTGGTAGACTGGCTCCCCCTTCGCGAAGCCGTGAATCCCTTGCACCGGAGGGTTGCGACGGTTTTTCCGCGACTTTTTCTTATCGCTGACCCCCTCAGTCTTTGTTCGGAGAGGATTAAGGGGCGATTCTTCAAACCTCCAGTTACGGTGTGTCCCGGCGTCGGTTTAGCAGAAGGCCTCATCCTCTTTCACGATGCGGTGTCCTCCTGGTCCGGTCCGGGAAGTGTCGCTTTACGTTCCGCCGTTGTCGTGGCCTTGGGATCCGATTGCTACAGCGATCCCAAGGTCCCCCCCGTTTTCCGCAGGCTTGGAGCACCGTGGTTTGTCGCCTCAATACGAACCGCCCCAATCCCGCCCGGGTCCGAGCCCCCTAGCCCCTTTTCTCCCCGAGCCCCCGTCCCCGTTCCTTTGTTCCGCTTGATTTCCTACGTCGCCCTCCCATCGCACTTTTCTCCCCCCCTCCACTTTTTCCCCTTGGTGGACTCGTCCTGCTTCTTTTTCTTCAAAAATCCAGAAGGAGAGGCCTTTCGTATAGGTTGGCCACGAAGGTTGCAAGGGACCCCCAGTGACCCCCGGATGGTACTCTTTCCTCTCGTTTTCCCCTCGGCGAACCTCTTTGCCAGAATCCCCCACGAAATCACCAAGAAAGTACATGAACATCAGGGCCGCAAGGAAATGCCCGTCCTTCCCGCCCCCCTTCTCCCTGCGATGGAACGAGACAGCTCGGAGTCCTCGGTTTCTTCCTTTCTTTTTTTGATAGAGATCAGCTACCTTTATACCTTCGACGAATAAAACATCACGTTTGACTAAAGAAGTCCCCCCTCCTTCGACATTTTGATGAATGGATTCCCTAGATTTCTTCTTTTCGATTAGAGGGACCATATGCTCTCTCCCCAGGGCGAGCATCGCCGGTCAACACCCGTTTTCGGCTTCCCCAATTGTCGCAGAGTTCCGCCTCTTCCTCGTCGGGACAGTCTCCCTCTGGAAAGCCCGGCTGGACTTCTTCCGCTCTTGTCGGCCGGCGACCTTTTTTCTTTTGTGAGAGAAAGTTACCGTCCCCATCACTCCTTCCCAATCCTGGCAAGTCCACCGCGCCCCCTCAAAACTGCTCCCTTTCCTCGTCCGAGACGTGGGATAAAGTATCCCCCCCGGTTAGGCGGCGTTCCCGTCCCAGCCAGCCCGTCCTGCCGACAGGTCCGGGGAACGCGCCCTCTGCCTTCGCTTATTCCTGTTTCGACCGTTCATCCTTTGAGGTCATGTTCGTTCGGATTGTAGTTTTTCAGTGTATATATTTCCTTCTTTAGACCTCCCCTGATGTACTCTGTTTTTTTTATTGTCTCTATGTTTTTTTTTTTCCGATTCTTTTTTTTTGAGAGCCTTTCGCGCACGCCTCTCCTCACGATGAAGATCGCATCTCATGTGCCGCGTCGTTAAAAAGATTCTTCCTTTTTTCGAGAGGCGGAGAGTGAGAACCTCGCCTCTAATTCCTCCCTTAACAACCGGCTCGATTGAATTCGATTTGCGCTTTTGGAGAGGTGAGGAGTCCCGAGAGATTGATGCCCCCAGTGGCCCCTTGTTTCCCCTTTCGAATTTTGATCGCCGTGGGACAGCAAGTTTTCCCCCTCTAGACAGAGTCCTCACTCGAGCCTGGTGCAAAGACCTCCTCGTTCGTTTTTGGGGGAAAGTCCCCCCCCCCCCGCTGATACAGACGTGGCTTCTGACTTTTTTTTTTGGTGAACTCGCAGCTCGGAGCTTCCCCCGACTTGACCGGGCAGGATGGCCTGTCCAGTTTGTGGCCGCATGTGGAATCTTCCCGGCTATTTCGTTCCCGTCCGTGCTCTCGCGGACCACCCTTTGATACCCAGGTTGCTCAACCAGGTTCTCCTTTGTGTTGTTTTTGAGAGCTTCACATGGTCTTCCTTGTATCGCCCTGTATTTATTGAAGTTTTTTCTTTTTTTTTTTGGTCCGTCCCGGCCTCCCTGCTAGGGCGAGCCCTTCCCACATACTCCCCCGATAGACCCTGATTTGCCACTGTACGTCGGTTCTCTATCTGAGCTGGTTCGCACCCTCCGAATCGTTTTCTTTGCCTCAGCTTGTTGAACGCGTTCCACTCTCTTGCCGGCAGTTCCTTTTCAACCCGTTTGCGACAGCCTGTGATTCTTTCAGTCTCGTTGAAAAGTCCCCTTGCTCCCCCCCCTTTCGCTGCGAGCGTGTACGTTTTTCCGGGGCAACTAACTTCTCGCTATGACCGTTTTCCCCCCCTTCTCCCCCCTTGCCTTGCGTTAGAAGTCAAGCGCGGCATGTCCCTCTGTCCTTTGAGCTGCGAGGTGCACCTCCCTGAGCGGGCCGCCTACTTTCCTTTTGTGTTTCCGCCGGAATCGAGGGATTTTCTTTTGCCTCGTCGCGTTTTTGTCTCGCGCGGCTCTGCTAAGCTCGAGGTTCTGAAGAAGCCGGGTTTTCGAGTGTTGCCCGTTCTTTTCCCAGAAATCCCTTTGGTGACCTGTGTCCGACAGTCACGTAGCTTATAGTCTTTGCCCCTTTCGACCCTATAGTTCCTGGACCTGTTAGGCCTTGTTCTTTTCTTTGTGGTAAGGCCCGCCAATAGTTACAATTCCCTCGGAGACTGTTCCCCCCCCCCCCCCTTAGTTCCCACCAGCGTTATTGTGGTCCTTTCCCGCGGGAGTTTTTCCCCCCTGCTTTGGATCTGAGAGCTGAAGTGAGTGTATTTTATTTTTAAGGCTTTGAGACTTCGCGCAGTATTTCTTCAGATCTTGGCTGTCCAGAAGTTCCCCTCTTTACACGGATTGAGAGGTCCAAGTCGATTTTAGGCCGCTCGTTTCGCTCTACCCAGACGGAGCGAGAAATGTCACGCTGTTTTATTTTTAGATGATCGGCCCTTGGATTCTCTCCCTAAGCGTTCGGCACGGTCCCCGTCTCGAAGCCAAATGATCCCTTTTGAGTTCTGAGTGTTTGCGTCTTTTCTCGCTGCTTAGACAGCGTTTCTTTGAGGCTTTTCTTTCCGATGTGTTGTTTTCGCTGGATCATCCCATCTCTCGCCGGGTCGACGAGCTCTGCTCAGGGTCTTGTCATTCGGCCTTGCCGTCCGTTTCCTTTCCTTTTCTGTCCTGCCTTGCCTTTTCCCTGTCGGCTCTCCAGGGTATTTTGTATGCTTTTGTTCACTGAGCTGGTCTTGAGCGCCGTTAGGTTTCTTTTCTTACGATCCTTATCGCAGCCGCAGTTTATTTCTCGCCTTGCCTTAACCTTGCATTTTCCCCTTAGCGTCGTGGACAGAAGGCCCTCCGCGTTTTTATCTGAATGAGCTTGTTCTTTCCCCTAACCTGAAATCTCGCCGTGTCTTTGCGCTGGGTGAGACCTTTTCCGCTGATGGCGATTTTTCTTTTTTTATTTTGCGCGGGATTTTTCTGGGCCCCTCCGGAACGGTTTTCGTACTTTTCGGGAGTTATGCTTGTCTTTCCCGCGGTGCTCCCGCGGCCTGCCCCGTTTCTTGGGCTGCAACAGCCGTGGCTTTCCCACGGAGCGGGATTTTCCCCCTTCCAGTCCTTTACCTTTCCGCCACTTCCGGCAAACCTTGCTCCCCCCCCCTCTTCGTTTTTCGAAGGCACCTTTCCTTTTCCTTACCTCCTCCTAACGTCTTCATTTGGCTCTTTTTCCCCTTCTGCCTGATTTTACCTCCCCTCGTTGAAGTTCGCGGTTTCTTTTACTACCTCCGTCTGGGCGGCTCAGTACAGGGCTCGTCCTTTTTCCCCCCACCGGTCGCCCCTCTCCATCTTTGCCAACCTGTCTCTTTGAGTCCCCCTTGTTTTTTTTTTTTATGCGTCCTTCTGGCTGGCGAATCCTGACTCTGCCGCAGCTAGTAATGGTAGTCGTTCCCTGATCCCCTTTTCCTCCCCCCTGTTTTTTTTTAGTCGGCTCTCCACTCTCTGTATCACTTACTTCTTATCTGAGGGTTTGGTCAGATGCCTCAAGTCGGCGAGCGCCATCTTTACCTCCCGCCCCCCCACGGACGCAAAGAGAGGTGGGACGCTTCGGATGGCATCGTTGTCGTTCAAAGCGGCGAAGGCCCTTCCCCTTTTCTTTTCCCGAACGATGCGCGCTTTTTGCGCCAAACTGCAGTCGATTTTCCATTTTCAACTGCCGGGCCTGATTCTCTCAAATTTTTTCCCGGTGCATCAGGCGATGTTCCACCAGCAAGAACCACGAAAGCTTCCCTTTTAAGAGTTGCGCCTTCCTTGAGGTCTTTCCTTTCTTGCGGGCCCTGCCAGACGTTTTTAGGTTGAGCAGAAATACGTCTGCTCACCCCAGACGTCGCCGCACCTAAGGCAGTCGTTATGGTCTGTCGATTCTCTCCTCATTCCCCCTCTAACATTTCAAAGACAGCACGCGCCTCCCTTCCCTTTTCCCCCTTTTTCTTCCTGCTCCAGCACTGAGGCTTTTTCTCAAGATCATCCGCCCTACTATTATTGAGTGCCTCGTCCGAAAGATACCTCTTTCTTGCCAGTCTTCGCCGGCGGACCTCTTTTTTGCCTTCTTCCTCGCGAAGCTTGCCAACGGTTATCTTCTCCCCCCCCCCTAGGGACGATACGTCCGCTTCCGCTAGGACGCCTCCCCCCCCGATATAGCCTCGCACCATCACAAGCAGCACGTTCCTTCCCTTTCGGCCTTAATTGCCTTACAATTCTGCCTTCCATTTCATCAAGGCGGTCCCCCCGCGAGATTCCACTCCTCTGGAAGACCAGTTCTCCCATTGCGGTAAGATCGATGGTTGAATTCTCCTTTTTTACTCAACAACAGACCCCATACCCTCGAGCGCGCAATAACCAGACCTCCTCAAGGATCGCCTTTTCTACTTTTTAGTCCGTTAGGGACTTGGAGGAGATTGCGTTTCTATACCCCAGAGATCTTTTTCAGGGCAGGCCGGATCATAGACGACCCAGCTCTTAGGGGTTTTCCGTCCCGCCCCCCCTTCCCGACCTTAAGCCGCGCGGCCCCCCGGTGTGGAACTTCTCACTCCCCCCCTTGCACGTGACAAGGATGGCGCCCCCTACTTTCCAGCTCTGAGGGCGCCACCGGGCTTTTTTTCCACTGGGAGCAGGTTTACATCCCCGAATCAGACTCTGTGCCCACCTTTTTGCCCCCCCGCTGACCAACCACCCCTTCGTGCGCCCTAAGTGGGAAGCACTTTTTCTCTCCGAGGTTAGAAGAAATAGTCCCCCTGCCCCGGCGAAAAGGTCCCCCTTGTCCCCCTATACCCAGACTATAAGGCTGAGTGATTTTTTTCCCTACTTTTTTTTCCTCCTTGTATGCCTGGACGTGACGGAGACCCCTTCCACCACGCGTCAAGCGCGGATTATACCCGATACCATTTCTAGAGTTCGCCGCTGCGAGAAGAAGAACCGCACCTCCCGCGATGTTTTTTACCCAACCTGGAGGCGGCCCGCACGTGTGAAGAACCCCGTGACCCCTACTAGCGTGACCCTCCAGATCGCGTGCCGCGAGAGAGTTCTTTAAGTTTTTTTTTCCCGAGCGGCCGGTCTGGCCCCGTGACACCCTTTATCTTTTCTCAGTGACCCACCCCCCCCTTGTACAGAAAGGTGCGGTTCCCCCTTCTTTTCAGGCGTGCCAGGAGTTGGTCCGCTGCTGCTCCCCCCCCCCGCGCGCACCCACGCTCTTGAAGACGTGTTGCCGATGAACTCCAGACTCACTGCCTGTTCCCCTCTCCAGTTCAGCTTGCGGTCAGCGCTTCTTTGTGGACTCTTGCCCCAGCTCGGCGTCCGGCTGTTTTCATTTACTCTCGAACTTTCAGAATACTTTTTACGGTGTATACCAGGTGAATCCCTTCTCTTGTTTCGAGAGTTCATGGTTATCTCCACCCCTTTGTATTACGTATATTCCTTTACTTTTCGCGACCAGTTTCCAGGACGACCGCTCTCCCCTCTTCTCGGTCCGAGTCACGTCGTGCCCACATCAGCCCTCGAGCTGAACTCCCCCCCCGCCCCGTACTCACCGTTTTCTTTTCTGACTGCTCTTTCAAGCACCGCGCCCGTTTTTTTTTTTCACGCTCGATCAGGATTGTGTCCCCATGTCGGAAAGTCGTAGTTTCGGCCAGCGCTGGGGCAAACCGTCTGGCGTTTCTCCTTGATCTCGTCGTTTCGACCTTTTTTGTCCCCCGGTGCTCTCCCTGTGTCGAGCTGTCTTGTCTCCCTTTCCAAGGCATCGCCTCCTTTTTTCCTCAAAAACTCTACTCTGGTCCCGCGAATTCAAGCGAGGTTTCTGGTCTTTCTAGTTGAGCTTTAGTTTTTGATGAAGGTGAGCATCTGTTGACCCTCCTTCCCAACCCTCGGTCTGCGACTTCTTCTGTTTAGAGATGTCTCGCGCCGACGCTAGCCCGCAGAAGATTTTTGATCCTCCTTTTTGTTTTACGGTTGCGGTCGAGTTTCCTTCCTCTCAAGAATGACACCCCCCCCAACCAATCGCGCCGCCCGGATGGCGTTTGTCGACCCCGCTTTCCTAGGGGCTGTCTAACTTTCCCCCTCCCCCCCTGTTAGTCCTTGGGCGGTTTGAGATGCGCTTGAAGATTCCCGCCCTCTTTAAATGGAGTTTGATACTTTCCGTTCCGGCCGCATTCCCTGTGGTTGTGGTTTTCGCTTTTGTCAGATTATCTGTGGACCCCGGGCCACCCCCCCGAGCTAATGAGTGTCACTTGCGCCCCCAACCTTTTTTTGCGGTTTCCCTGCACAATCAGAAGTATTTTCTGACGGCAGATTTGTCCCCCCCGGGTCATTTCTCCCGTTTTAGACTGAAAATTTTCCCTTTTTCCTTGGAAACGTCTGCGAAGATGGCGTAGACTGCACGTCCCCATATAGATTGTTTTTCTCATGATCCCCTTGGCCTGCTCTCTTTCTTTTTTTTTTCTTAGCCGAAAGTCCATCCTCTCGACTTGCTCGGTTGGGCATTAGTACTTTTCCCTTTTCTTTGTATGTTGCGTCGAAAGGGCATACGCGGTTTTGTCTGTTCGCGTCTTTTCGCCAGATATTATAACCCCTTATTGTTTTCTATTCAAGAAGTTCCTTGTCCCATCGCCTAATTGAAGATCTGGAGGCTTGGTACTTCATTTGGCCTCCATGATCTTTCTTTTACAGGTCCCCGGTTTCCTGTTTATTTAATGAGAGGCGCTTTAGGGAGATGGATTATGGGAGCGGAGATTGAGACGAGAGTATCCTCCTCTGATCGGCTTTTTTTAATGTTGAATTAAACTTGAAGTCTGATTGTCAGTGAGAAGCAGTGTCATAGTAGATCCCTTCTGCGCCTTCATAACCGTATCGAAAAGCTACTCCCCCCCCCCCTCGTTTTCGTATGATCTTGAGTCTGAGGTCTCAAGAATAGGAGAGGCTTACGAGGTTTCTGGGAGGCGAGGGTTGGTTCTCTTAAGGCGGTTGTTAGAGGGGAGGTTGCGCCAGCCCCCCCGGGCTTCTCTTTAATGAGGTTCTGCCTGTTCCTGTTCGGCGTTTTCAGTTTTTGAGGAGTTAAAAGCCCCCTCCGTCCCTTCCCCCCCCCCCCTTTTCCCATCCTCTGGCTGCAAATTCCCCACGCGGCGGAGTACAGAAGGCTTCTTTCTCTTCTCGGGCACAGTCACCGTCGTTGATTTTCTCTCCTTTGACCTTTCTCCCCCGCCTCGTCCTGAAGTTTCGGGCTCTTCCCCGCTGCCCCGTTTTCGTACCTACTTCGTTGTCTGTCGCGCCTGGCGCAAGGGTCGACACCGATTGCCATCCGAAGCTCCCCCCCTTTTCGTTTTTGTTCCAGGGTTGGTCTGCGGTCTCCTCTTCTCCCCCCCTTTGAGTTTGCGAATAAAGAGTTCTCTCCCCTTAAGTTGGCTTGTGATCTCTTCTCCCCCCCGTTTGAAGATCTCACCAGCGCCATTCCCCCCTCGGTGCTACGGCAGAAGTCGGCGTCTGCGCCTCAGACCCTTGTCGGCACAACACTTACTCCCCTTTCCAGCGTTTGATGGGCCGTGGTGATTCTTTGAATCACGTGGACTCCTCCGCACTTGTGGACGGCGTGATGAGTCGGCGAGGTCTACCAACCTCCCCTGCCTTTTTTCCCCCCCTGCAATCCCGGGCGATGTGCCCCAAAAGCTCTCCGATTTCGCCAGTTCTCCGGCGAAAGGATCCCCGACCTACGAAGAAAGAGGCGTTGTTAAGATTGGTGCCATTGATAGGTGATTTGATTTTCTGAGTCAGCCGAAGCCGGGACGTGGCGGTCGCCCTCTCAACTCGATCAAAGGACCCCGTCCCTTGCACCTCACGGGATCAAAGGGTTAGTGTCGATCGACTCCTAAAAGTCCCCTTCCCCACCGCCCCCCTCCCCGCCAGCCCTTTTTTCCTTTTTTTCCTCCAAGAGGAGACCCCTCTCTCCAGGGGTAGCACCCGCTGATCCACGCACACAGTCCCGTAGCCCTGTGGAATCGACAGCTCGATGATCTTCTTTTTTTTTTTTTTCTTGCCTTAGTCATCCCCCACTTGTCTCTTCTCCCCGGCAAGGTTAAGGGGTCAAAGGACTTTTCCATGTCCGTCCTCGTGTCTCCCTCCCCCTCGGACTACAGACAGAGATCGCTATTTTTTTCCCCCCCATTCCACAGAAATGGAGGCCTTCGGGCCCCCCTCCCTCCCCCCTTGACCGTTTCCTTTCCCAGAGCATCAAGTCTGAATTCCCCTGACTCCACCCTGACATTATGTCCTCTCTTCCAGTTCGTGAGAAGATGGGGCTGTCGTTCGATTCCCCCCCCCCTAGTATCCTCTCACGTCCGAGAGCGAAATAACAATGTCCTCTTCCCGCCCTTCGAGGACTTTTCTCCCCTTGCGAGGGTGGAGAGGCGCGGGCCGACTTGATAAAGTCCTCCTCCCTCTTTTTTCCAGGTAATCGAAATCGGAGTTTTAGGCGTGATTTTATAAGACAAATTTCAGGCCTTTTCCGCCCCCTCAATGCGGTCCTGACCTTCGTATTTCAATGAAGGTCGGGAAATGACCCCCCCTTGCTGCGAAGCAATCTCCTCCCAGTCGTTCTTGGTCACCCTGTCGCCCTCCGTTTCACATGACGCAAGGACTCTTTTTTTCCACTTTTTTTTCCCCCCCATATGGCACACTGTCCCCCCACACCCTGCGGCCTTCGTGACCGCGTGCTTTGCCCTGTCCTTTTCAGTCGATCCTCGACCGTTACCCTCAATTGGGGGGGAGGGGGGGGTCGTTCGTCACCCGCCTCTCAAACCTTCCAAGCCCGAAAACATTTCCCACGGGATCTACTTCGACGTGCCCCTCCCCTGAATTTTTTTTTTTTGTCCCTCCATACGGTTGTAGGAATGCGTGTCACCCAGCTACCCCCCCCCCTCCCGCCCCCCAAGACGCCAATGCTCTCTAGAGCTTTCTTATCGCTGGCGAGCGTCTCTCTCTCCGACGCTGAAGATCCTCCCACTTGCGGTTTTTCAAAAAGCTCCTTTTTAGGTCCCCCTGACCGGCTTTTTTTTTCCTATTCGATAAAAGAGCAGACATTAGTTCTAGTTGCTCTCGTGCCCGCATTTTCCCTCGTCTCGGTCATGCGCATTTTTTTTTTGGCCACGTGCGCACCCGCGAGGCTGACAGCGAGTTTACTTACCTCAGGTGCGGTCCTTTTCTGCAGAACGAGATCCGCTGGCCTTTTTCCCCCTAAGATGGAAGACGACGACCCTCCAGTTAGGACGAAGTTGAGCCACTCTGGCTTGTTTCTGTCCCCAATCGAAATGATCCTTTCTAAGGACGACCGGTCCGGGAGCTTGCTTCTTTTCTGGTATGTGACCTTTCTGCCCAGAGATTGCGTTTATTTCGGGTCCTGTGAATCCCGCCCTCAGTACGGTAGATACCGGTTTTCCTTTTTACCCTATATATATTTAATCCTCTTGTATTCACGGGATAGCAAATGGTTAGTCCTGCCGGTCAGGAGAGCGTCCCTTCCTTCGCTAAAAAGCTAGAGGAGGGTCCCTTTACCTTTTTTTTCCCTCCTCAGATAGAAGCTGACTAGTACCGCACGTAGTGTAATGATAAGTGGAGTTAATCTTTAAGAACCCGGATTATAAGGAGTATCTCCCTTGTAAGCTGTTGAACGGCTGAGGAAAGTCGCGGTCGCCAGCTTTTTCTTCTTCGGATATCAGATGGACTATCTTTTTTCCCGGTGTAAGTTGCCCCTCATTGCTGCCGGTGCTCCCAGCTGCCGTCTCTGGTCATTTTGCTCACTTGGAAAGTACCTGCGAATTAACCCTCCCTCCAACTTTCCCCCTCGCGCGCTTTTCGCCGAAGTATGTTCCCCTTCTGCTCTTTGCGATGATAAAGCGAAAGCCGGTTGCGTTCCCTGTCAGGATATTTTTTCCGCTTGTTTGCCATCGCGGGAGGCATCCCCGTTTGTATTAGACTCCCTCCCCTCGAAGAATCATCTCCTTCAGATTGGGCGTAGGTTGGTCGTCTTTTTTTTTTGTTTTTTTTTATTTTTGAGCGGGTTCTACGTTCCATTCCCGCTCCTTCCCCGAAGGCCGGAGGGATTTTCCGGTAAGGGCCTTCTCTGGGGAAAGTAGAACCCCCCTCCAGTGTGTTCGGCCTTTTTCCGGTTTTTTCTGTGACGATTTTCCCCTTTCCCTGGTCTCGGATAGAATTGGAGGCCTTCTCCCCCAGTCTCTTAGCAGTTTCCTTTTTGTGGGCCCTCACGTTGTCCAGATTTGATGTTTTCTTGTTTTCATTGAAGATTCTTGGCTCGGCGGTGTCTCTCAGGTTGAAGCTCAGACGTCTTCTCGATTCTGGTCTTTTTAAGGGAACGAACCGTGATGAGAGGCGGGTAGGGCGCCGTAGGGCCTGGAGTCCTACATATGGCGGAGAATGCTAATTTTTTAGAGAAGATCTTTTCTATTGCGACGATTTCTAATTTTCTTTCTCGTCGTCCCCTCTTCTTCTTCCTTCTCGACCATGTCACCTGCCTCTGTTTTTCTTCCTCTTTTAGGTGTATGCTGATGCTTTTTCGACCCCTCAGGTTTTTTTTTGCGGCTAAGAGGTTGTGTCGTTATCTTTCCCTTACAACCCTCGAGCTATAACTCCCATCAGAGTTTTCTTCCAGAAGTCTTTTCCTCCTTGCTGAGATGCGAGAAGTTTTTTCCTGCCTTTGATCTCCAGGCGTTTTTTACTTATTTCTGTCGGCGCTTCTTTTTGATGGCGCGGGAGATTTGCAGCTCTTTTCCGATTCCAGCCAGTCCATGGCGTTTCCCCGCTTCTCCTCCTTCCCTGAGAGAAGGCCCCGTCTCTATAGAGCTGTTTCACTGATCCCCCTCAACGGACATTTCGGCCGTTGAGTTCTATTCTGTGACCTACCCTCCCTGACCCTCCTTTCGGCGGGGTGTGGGTTTTTGGGTGTGGTGTGGGGGTTTGGGTGGAGCAGCGGGAGGGGGGCGATTTCCTTTTTCAGGGGAGAGGAAAGGAGGGTTGCTTCTTTTCCGTGAGAGGCCAGCCAACCCCACTACCTCTCTGCTATTTAGGCTAAGAGTTAATTGTGATCTTCGGCAACAGCGATGGCGGCTGTACTTCCCTTTTTTTGAGTTTCTGCCCTCAAATGTATTCCCTTCCTCTCCCCCTCCTGGCCGGCCAACCGAATATTTTCAGCCCCGCCGATGGTTCGGAGCCTTCCCGACCTTTCGATACCTCGCGCCTTTCCAACGTCCAACTTAATCCTTCCTTTATAATATGCCCCTACGCGCTTCCCCCATGAGAGTCTTCATCTCTCCGAACTTTCAGATCAGAGCGTAGCACCCTCCCCCCCCTTCCCCCCGGTATCGTTTGGAGCACAGTTTCCTTTAGAGGCCCCTGTCTTTGCGTCCCGTGTTGGAGACCTTGGGTCGGCTGCGCCCGTAACAAGCCTTCTCCCTCGCCCAAACTTCATGGAGTTGGGCGCTGTGATCTCCTTCCTTGATCTCAGCGCCACTCCAACCCCCGGCTTGGATGCGGCCAGAGTTGCAGTATTCTCTTTCCCAGCCTTCGAACACCCTTCCGACCTCTCCAGTTTTTGACATGTCTTCTCGTTCGACCTTGTGCCCCAGTTTTTTCCTTTTAATATTCCCGTCCCTGCGGGTGAGACAGGAGATTGCTCTCGTCTCCTGAGGAATGAAAGTAGAAGTACTTTTAGGCAGAGTTCTTCCTTCCTGTTTTTTGTTCAAAAAGCTCACCTACCTTTGAGGTCCCCTGGAGAAAGGAGACAAGCCCGCCCTCCCTCTGTGTTGAAAGATTGCTTTTTTTTCCGGTTGATGTGACCGGGAGAGGTAGGTCCCTCCTTGTGCACAGCCATCGCTGTTGCCCCCCTCCCCCCCCCATTACCCGTCCGCCGAAACTCAGTCGCTTCTTTTTCGGAGTATTGTTTTTGGGGGGGGGGGTTTCCCCCAGGCCCCCGAAAACCAACCAGCCCTGTCACGCCCCGGCCCCCGAGGCCTCCCCTCTCCCCCGCCCCGCGGCGCCGTCTTAGCTTCCATTGCCAGCGCAGATCATTTACCTCCAGTCTGCTTACCCCCTTGAGGTGGAATTACCTTTCAGAATGCAGCCCACGATCGCGCGGAGGAGGGGCCCCTTTTTTCCTCCACTTTTTTTATTTTTACAACGGCCACAACCCTTTTTCCTCCCCCCCATCGTCCGCTGCACTAAAGAGCCTCATCAGTTCGCCCCTCGGCGCCCTCCCCTTAGAGCAGCGCCGCGCAGGACATTCCCCATCCTGAAATTGAGGGCAGCTCCTTCGTACCAGGACCGTCCATGCTACCCATTCATGCAAATGGTCCTTATTCACCCCTCCCGTTTTCCCGGACCCCAGGGAGTCGTGGCGGGTCTGATTTTGAAGTTTTAGATCAGTCTCTCCCAACACCTAGATCCCGTTCGACGAGACCTTTTTCGTAGCTCTGAAATCCGGAGGTCCCCAGCACCGCAACCGAGCAGGGGCCTTTGATTACGGAGGCCGGAGAGGTGTTTTGACGACCGCGAGCAAGAGACGATTCCCCGGATCCTAGATCGCATTTTTACCCTTTCTTTGGACATATTAGAAAATCTGACTGTCTCCTCCTCTCCCCTAGTTTTTCCCCCGCTAGTTCCCGTCTCCCTTCTCGTTATTTTTGTCCCCGGATGGAACGCAAGCCTCTCGATCTGGGGCCGTGCAAAGGCTTCCCCATCTTGCATGGAGCGCGGATTCAGATCGACCCCCCCATATTCTGACAAGGAGCAACACGATGCCCCCCACCCTGAGCCTGCGCGCCAGCCCTGTCCTCCCCGGCTTCGACCCCCCTCGACCATTCAGCGTGCACGAATCGTCCCCCACCCTCCCCCACCGCCCAGCGAAAAGGTCCGGGAGGTAGCCTTGCCCTCTCTCCTTCGTTCTTTTACTTCCCCTTTACGGTCGAGGTCCTTCTGGCTTCGACATGAAACACTAGACACGCACGCCCTTGATCTCCATAGCTCTCCTAGGCGACGTTCCTAGCCTTCGCTCCTCGGCTCCGTCTTTCATTGAAGGCGGTCTTTCATGACTCCTTGAGGAGTTGCCCGCACATGGAGCGTGCGCACACGCTCAGAGCAGATAACTTTTTTTCCATGCAAGAGATTGATTCTTTTCCCGGGTTAGAGAGATGGCGCATTTAGGCCTTTGAGGGTGGATGCACCTTTCTCGCCCCCGTTCCCGAAATCCTTTAGAGAACCGTGGTCCCTCCATTGGTCACGATGAACCTGACGATCCTCATAGAGGCTCCCTCGGTTGCCAGACGATTGCCGCCCCCCTCTTTCCTTTTTACCAATCTGATAGATCTCGCGCAGGGATGCGATGTGCTAAATCCATCTCGGATGCCTTCCTCATCTTTCTTCAGTGCGTTCCGCTCCCTTGATGTTAGTGGGGGGGGTGATGTACTCGCCCCTTCCCTTTGCTTTTTGGGCTACGGTCTTTTACGCCTGATAGAAGGACAGCTCAGGTCGATACCACGGTACGGGTGAATATCTTCTTTTTCCTTTTCCTCCTGTGATAGAGATTCACCCTTATTTTTTGGTACCCCTACGTTATGAAGGTTCCTGGTAAAGTAAAGCCCCCCCCGTCATCCGGGATGGCTCCACTGGATCCTTCGAACTTTGAACGCAACATGTGTCCTCAGGTTGTTCCCTTCACCCTCTGAGTTCCGCACCCCCCGTGGCCTCCCATGAGTCTCTTCATCTTGTTAACGCGTGCTGCCCTGTCTGGCAACCTTTGTCTTGCGGGCTCAGGGTCAGCGTGAACTTCTTTGTTTACGAGTAGACCGCGTCGTTTTCGGCAAGGTTTCGATGGTCCCGAGCATGAACGCCCCCCCCACCTAGTTCGGCACGTCCTAAGTCCCCCCTCTCCATGCCAACGAGTTAGACATCGTTGTCGCTTTCCTTCTTCACGCCGGAGCGGGGGGGGGTCCCCATATATTGTGAAAGTCCCTAATTCTTGTGAGGGTGGCCCCCAGTGTAGCGTTAGACTGGCGCGAGGATAGTCCATATAGAACTAGGTTGCGGAAGAGATTGGCTGTCGTGCCTTTTTGGTTTTGTTCCGGTTCCATCAGGAAGAATGAAATAGGTCAGCCCTCCCCTTTCTGGCGGTAGAAAAGAACAGTCAGCTTCTCTTTTTTCTAAGTTTTTCTAGGTAAAGTTTTTAGGCCGTTGTGATTTACCTGATTGCCTCAACCTTTTCGTCGGTCCACGACTGTAGGACATTTCACACTTTCCTTTTGGCTCCATTTCTATGTTGTGTTGCGCTGGGAACCATTCTGATGGCTCCTTCACTTTTCTTGAGCTCACTGTTCCTGTGCATGGGAGACATGTTGAAGCACTCAGAAGTAATTTCTTATAATGATTTCCCTTTTTCACGTGCCCCCTACCTTTTCCCTTTTTAAATCTGTTCCCTCTTGAACGGTCGCTGGTCCACAATGTCCCGCCTTCTCTTCTGCCCCCCGATGATCCTGCCTTTGATTCCTGATAGAGTCCTCCCCCTCCCCATTACCGTCTCGACGCCCAATTCCGCGATCCTGCGGCTCGTGTTGTTTTTTTTATCCCTCGTTTGGTTTAGAAAGGGATACTGATTCTTTTTCGATAAATGACCCCCTTAAGAACTCCGAGATATGAAGTTTATTCTCGCATTGGAAGTTCCTTTCTTCTATGGCCACACCGCGCGGTCCGGCATCTTTCTGAGAGTCGGTTTTTTTCTTCTTTTCCTTTTTGTTGTCCTGCGGCCCTTTTCTCGTGTCGCGGGATTTCGATTGAGATTGAGCACTTGCCCGCGTTCTCGGATTTCCTGGTTCCCCTCGGTCACTTCAACTGCCCATTTTCCAGTCCGTTCTTGACGGCCCTTCTCGCGTCGATGAATCATTTTATTTTCGCAGGTCCCCACCTCCCAAGGACCTCTCCCCCTCCTTGCGTTGATCTTCGTTTTTTTCCCCCATTACTCATGAGGCCGGCCTCTGGGCTTTTTTTTTCGAGAGGGCTGGGCGGTGCTCCCCCGCTTTTTAATGCAGGGAGTCGGAGCGCCTTGCCCTTGGCACGGCGGGCCTGAGGGAGGTAATTTGCGGACACTTCGAAACAGCGATGGCGGCCCCCCCCCCCTCAAGGCTGGTTGAAATACTTTTTTCCTCTCACTTTAAATCAATAATGGCCTGCCATATTTTCCCCCGCATCTGGAGTTCTCTCCCCACTTCCCCTTTAGTTCGCGACCTCGTCCCCCTTTACCCAGAGGTCACCCATTGGATTTTTTGAACTCCCCCGCCCTTTCTAACGAAGAACTCCTAGACTGAAAGTCTACCTACCCGTCTCTAGCGCCCTTTTTTTTTCGGTAGGCCGGGCTCGCCGCTTTTTTTTGGACCCCCCCCCCGTTCCCATCCAGAGTCTGGCACCACATGTTTCTTTTTTCTTTTCCGTGTTTTCCCTTTGGCTTCCTCGGTTCGTTCTTTTTTTTCCCCAAAGCAGTAAGTTGGGAGTCTTTCTTTTTTCCTTTTTGACCTAATCAAGGTTTCTTTGAATGTTATCTTCCCAGCGCCTTTGATCACTTCCTTTCTATCTTGGGGATGCGCAGCAAGTCGGCCCTCTGCGCAGTTGCGACTTGCTCAAAAAGTCCGCAATTCCTGTTCCCCCCGGCGTGGTCGACATGGCGGCTGAAGCCGTGGCCCCCCCCTTCCCCTCCTCTTTGGCTAAGCGACTGAGCGAGTCGGCGATTGAGTATTTGAGTCGATTTTCTTCACGAGGATTCCCTTCGTAGTTCCCCCCCCAGCTCATCCATTTACTTTCGGAGACTCTTCGAAAGTATCAATCCTGAATCGACGCCCCATCTTAGTGTACAGATCGGTTCCGGCCCTTTCTCTCGGACCTTGACTTGTGACGAATGGATCCCCTAATTCCGTCGTGCGGTGAAAGCGCACCTGTTCACCCCTGAATTCCCCCCGGAACCCTTTTTCACCTTTCAGGGAGACAAGAGTTTTTTTGCGCTTTTAATAAAGAAAGCCAGACCCCCTTACGGCACTCCAAGCCGCCTCGCTCCCCCCCCCCTACCTTTCGCGAGAGGGCCTCTCCAGCCAAGCTAACCTTCCCCTATTCCCCTCTTTTTCCTTAGTTCGACAGCTCGCTTTCAGCTAGCGACGAGAGGACGTTTGTCTAAACTACCTTATGGTTAGAGCTTGCCAACTACGAATTTCCCCCCTATATTCGACTGCCCTCCCAAGCTTCTTACTTTTTTTACCCGCCCGCGCCCCCCCCCCCCCTCGCCCGACCCCACCCCCCCCCACCTCTCCAGTAAGTCTCTCCCTCAGCTCCCCACGCCAGTACACTCCTGGTCTGGGCTAAAGGCCTGCGCGGTCCACTAAGTACCGTCCCCTGCCCGAGCTTTTTCCCCCCCCAGACCTTCCTCACAGCTCGGCGTCTCGTTTCTTTCCTCGTTTTTCTGGAAGGCTATTTCGCTACACACCCTCGCTCCTGACTCTTTTTTTTCCCCCTCCGCTTTCCCTTCTCCGAAATCCCCCCTCCCTCCCAGACCGAGAAGTGAGCTTTTTTTGGCCCTTCTTCCGTGTCTAATTTCTCGGGCCGACTTTTTATGAGAAGATCAGTGCGTGGAATCTGGAAGCTCACAAGCTCGTGACAGTTTCTAACCTAGTTCAGAACAGAAGTAGTACCTCTTTCCAGTTCAAAGAACGGGGCCGGGCACCGGCTGGACCTCCTCCTCCTAGTCTGAGGGAGGCACCCTTTCCCGCAGTTGATCTTCCCCTGGAGAGAACAAAGAACGAAAATAAGTCTGAGCCCTCAACTCTTCGGCCAAAACTCGAACGTGCACCTCCCACCCTGAGCGGGTGAGGGGGGGGGGGGGTGGGGGGGGGTCTTGCTTCGGCCAGACGTGGATGCAGTCTACCCCCGTTACCGAGGGGAGGAGTTTTTTCCTCTTCCCGCTCAATTCCACGGCCAGAAAGTCCCTACTTTATTACGTTCTCCGTTTTCCCCCAGCCTTCCTGGCGTGACCGACCTCCTGTCGGCGTCCCCTCTTTTCCCCTTGACCTTGCCGTCTAACCGGAAACCCTTGCAAGATATTGCTTCTCCCCGAGATTTCTAGATTCCTTTTTCCCCGAGAGAGACGACGTCAAATCCAGAGATGTGAAGTCTTCTTTTTTCCTTTAGGAAGGCTCGACCTTCGGGAGCGTCCCTCTCCCAGATCTTGAAATAGGTGCCATTTCCCTTTAGCTACCCTTAAGCCTATAAGTTTGCGAATTTGTTCGGCATTCGCGATTCCTGTCCTTTAGTTTCACGGAAAATCTTCTTTCTTTCCCGAGTAAAGGTTTTCCCCCTCACAGCTCAACTCTTTGTGACAACTGACAAATCATGAATAGCTCGTCTTAACCCTACGATTACTCCTCGGACTTCCATTTTTTCAAACCCGATGAAGACCCTTGAGACCTACTGATAGTTGTGAACTCGCCCCAGCTACGTATCCTTTGGACCCTCTTTCCCTTTGAACGGGAATGCTTTTTTCATTTCTCTTTGGCTGTCAAGAGG
>Ga0179593_1369330_pt1 | contig 18195 bp, 16 predicted proteins | sample CZODoug2_1_08_16_FD_185931 | JGI IMG/M metagenome (GOLD analysis project Ga0179593, IMG submission 185931) | Vadose zone soil fungal communities from Angelo Coast Range Reserve, California, USA - CZODoug2_1_08_16fungal (PacBio error correction) | ecosystem: Environmental > Terrestrial > Soil >... | reverse complement strand
GATATCGTGCTCCAGTTTCGGCAGCATGTGAGAATTTCTCTCAAGTGTTTTTTCTCTCTTAAGTGATGCGTCCCAGGCCGTTTACTAGGAACAGAGAGGGACTTCGTAGTTCTGCCTACAGACAACTGCCTGCGTTGCGAGGTTTGCTTGGCGCACGGATAACTTTTTTTTCGACTTACCGCTTCCTCTCTCAGCCTAATGAGATGTGCTTAGCGGAAGTGGTGGCCGTCGTTAACCCTTTTGTCTCCCCCTTCGGAGAAGGGCCGGTGTGGTTTTCCTGGAGATTTTGCCGGAAAATTTCCTCATCGGTAACCAGAGAACTACAAATGCCCTATGGGTTCCCTCCGGTTTCCTTTCCATTGACACGGTAAGACAGCCCGTTTTGTATTAGGCGTACGAGACAACTTTGTGTACTGTAAGATGATGATTGCTCGACATCCGTTGGTCCCAATATTTCTAGTTGGGCCCCATGGGGCCTAATTCATCCGTCAAGACCCCCAATGTGGACACTTTTGCTTTCTGTTTCTTGAATTCTGGTTTCTCGGCGTTCGCCTTCTTCCGATATCAGCAGGCAGACCGTGCCCCAGTTATCCGAAGCCAGAATCTTTGGAAGGTCTCCGTGCTTGACGCGCCCCCCAGACCAGGTAGAGATTCCACTTGAGACACGCCAAGTCGGAGACCGGGGTGTGATCGGTGCAGCGGCTATGGCGAGGAGGAATTTCAAACTTTGTCCCTCGGGTTTTCTTCCTCCTACGCACGTCCGCACTGCCGCCCCAACTTTCACCGCCTCTACCGGTGGCTTCCGAGACTACCGGTGCTTGTACACGGCATAGGCAGGCCAGGGCAAGAACAACGTTGACTTTCTTGGAGTGCCTTCCTTGTTCAGGTGCTACCTGTTCGCCGCGCCAAGAATTTCTAAGATTCTTGCTTCAGTGCCGAAGAAGGGTTGTTCGCGGAGTCGTTGATTGTCGAAAGCTCCTCCCCGCGCGCACCTTCCCTAAAAGGGTGCGGCCACAGCGTTCAGGCCCGCCACCTCAAGCGTCCCCCCCCCGAATAGCTGATTCTTTGCAATGTACAATGTCTATGAGCGATCCCCCCCAAAAACCTTTCCCCCGGCCTGCCCCTGCTGCACCAAACCGCTTCACGGGGAGTGGATCACTTTGCACATGTATGGGTGGGTTCGGATGGATTTTCAAAGAAGACCTGCCGCAGAAAGGGGGCATGACACGTCCCGCATGCTCGGTCGACATTCTTGATCGGAGCGTGCTTTTCCCAAGTTCGTCATCCGACTCCCCGGAACGGCGAGAAAAGACCCCGGTACGTTCTCCCCCGCCTGCGACGAAGGTTTCTTTGGTTCTGATTTGAAAAACTACGCCACTCTTAAAAACCGCAAAGGGTCGCGGGGTTTCTCCCTCCTAAGACCCTTTCGCCTCGTAAGGCAGGCCATAATTGCAGCACGAGCAACAATCTTGGTTGCTTTCGCTCTTGTCCGCCTTTCATTGGGGTGAAGATTTAGGCGGTATTTGTTGGCGGACCTGCTTTGGTGTTTTAGAGTCATGTGAGCTGCTCGATCCGATCGAGGCCGGTTATTTCCTGTTTGCGCTGGATAGAACATGCGTGTGTCGGTCATTTCTTTAGTGTTAAAAGGGAGGGGTTGAGGACGAAGCTTTCGTTTTTCAAAGGTATTGCCCTCTTTGTGTGCTTTCGTTTTTACCGCCAACGGATAATTGGATACCGTCGTATGTGGGGGTTAGCATCCGTCGTCTGAGGATGACGCTCCCCCGGCTTATCCAGAGGCGGATACGGCGCTATGCTTAGAAAGTCCCCTTTGAATAGAAGCCCCGCCCCTTTCTTTTGCGGAACGGCTTCCTTGCGGGGAACGTTATGGAAAGGTGTTCTTCTTCGGCATTTCCTCAAACACATAGAGGCTCCTTGGTCGGTAGACTTGTTTTTCGCGGTCCTGTCTCCGGTTGTGTCGGCACGTTGAGATGATCGCGAATCAGAGTTCTGTCGAAGTTTCCGTAACAACTTATGATTATGCCCTTCCCTCTTCCCTTTCTTCGAAGAGTGGCAGATCTTATTGGATTTTCCGTTTTTTTTTTTATAGCTCTGACCTTCCTTACCCATGAAGAGGGACTGATGGCAGCCAGCGTTCTTTTCCGGCAGGGATCCCATCCCCAGAGCGGCTGGCGTGTCACGATTTTTCATGCGTTTTCATAGTTTTCCCTATGCTTCTTGCGATGTCTCCTTCTGGTTAGTCTGTCGAGGTTCGGGCTTCTTTGCCAAGAGAACTCGGTTTTTGTCCTGACCTCACGCGAACGGATGAGGGGCGTGCTGTGCCAAGTTTCTCCCTTTTGATGGAGTCTTTTGGTTCATAGAAATGATGTCTTTGACCTATTTGGGAGAGTGCGCGTTGCGGCTTCCCGTTCAGCACCCCCCCCCCCCCGTTCAACGTACTCCTTCTTAAAGAGACCCCCTTTCTCCCTATCGATTTTCCTCCTGTTTTTGTTTTTTGTTTCTACTATGCCGTCCTCCAAGGAGTACTTACTCCGGCGATTGTTTGTCTGAGGAAACTGCACGCCGGCGGGACCCAATCCCTGCATCATAACTTCCCTCCAGATTGACCACCCAAAGTATCAAGCACATTGCTTTGGACGTCGCCAATCACCCCCTCTGTGTAGCGTTATTTAATCCCCCCCCACCCGAATCATTGGGCGTAAACAGCAACCTCCCCCTCCATTCCCCGCCCTTTAAATCCTTCCCCCTATGGACGCAAGCAAATCGTTTCATCCTCCGCAAGCGCTTTTTCCCTGGATTCGAACACCTGTCGCCATCAGCTCAAAACCGTTCTGTTATAGTAAGGCGTCGCCTAAAGACCAAGGAAGTTTCCTCTTCTCTAAGGCTCGAGCAGCCTCCCAGACGTTTGAGCCGGAAAATTAGAAGATATCGCGTCATGATCGAGCACTTACTTTCCCCCCCTGAGATCCTTTCATCCAGAACTCCCCACATTTGCACGCGCCAGGAGATCTCCGTTCTGTTTGATGAAATTCAAGGCGCTCGCCGCTTTTAGTAACTTCCCCCTACCCCCCCCACCCTTCAAACGGAAGACCGGTCGCAAAAGTCGCAGGCACTTAGGACGCCGTGGTACTGTTTCTGTAGACTAGCGAAACTCGGAAGACAGACCTCCTCCTCATTTATCCTGCAGACACACACAGACCCGCCCACGCAAGGAAGCCGCCCCCCCGCGCCCCTTTTCCCCCATAGTCATCCCGCCGGTGCAAACGGAAAGCGGCTTGCCCCCCCTCGTGGACCCGCCTAGAAACAACCCCCCAATGCGGCCTATCCCGACCAGTTCAACTTCAAAAGAAATGATACCCCCCCCCCTGCCGCACGAGGCCATCCCTATCTCCCCCAGTTACCCCTCCCCTGGGTCACCAAAAAAGACATTCTATCGTCTTTACACAACCTAAACCCATCCAAGTCCTACCTCACCGGCCTTTTTTGCCCTTCCGTGATGAAATTGTAGACGTTAGATTTTTCTTTCTTCGCATTAGAGGGTGAAACCTCTCACACTTTGCTTCCCTTCGTGGAATCCGTTTATCTGCAAGCTAAAACATCACCCTTTATCTTCGTGAATCAGCCGTTGAGTCCTTCATCGTCCTGTTTGTTTGAGTGGCTGACGAACGTGGGTAGCGCGCGTCCCCTCAAGGAATTTTATCTCCCCCTTTTAAACTAGCCTAAGCGCTGGCGCTAGTTGTTTCTCCCCAATAATGGCAGCATCCAGCACGCCCGTGTTTTTGCGTTTTTTCTGTGAGAGGGCAGATCCCGTCTTTTTTTTGACGTTCGACAGGTCACATTCCAAAAGCTCCCGTCAATCTAGTCGTGTTGCCGTCTTGCCGGAGGTTTGTCCGTGCCTTAAGACGTACTGTTGAGATTTTTTGCTCGCCCCACCCGTTGCGTTTTCAAAAGTTTGCGGCTCTTGTTGAGCTTTCTCATATCCAAGCGGCCCCTCGCACATTCCTGGCCCTCTCCCAGACCCCAAAGATATGGACGCCGCAACAAGGTCTTCTAGTCCCTGAACGTGATGAGTGCCATCTCTCCGGCCGTAGTACCGTTTCAGGCTTGTTAGGGTTTGGTCCTAGGTCACAGTTGTTCCCCTCTCTGTATTAATATTTTTATTCCGACAGGTGAGAGTGCAGTTTGGTACCGTATGTTCGCACCGGGACCCAGGGACCGAGTTTGCAAGCCCTTCCGAGCAGGCCTTCTCCCCCAACTCTCCACCTCGCGTTTCCAAGTTTTGTTCTAGACTTTTCGGATTAAGGGGGGCCGCCCGTCACCATACCTCGTAAATTAACTAACTTCGGTTAACGGGGGCACCGGTCTGCATGTTTCTTTAGTAGGGACCAATTCCGCTTACCTTTCTTTCCCTGTGGTCTTCCCAATCGCCCCACAGGGCGAGTTCCCTTTTTGTTGTTCTTCCGGAGTCCAGGAACGGCCCCCTGCCGCTTTGTTCTCCTTTCCCCCAAATAATCTTCAGCCCTTACTTACAACAGACTGTCTCCGTTACATGTCTCCCAACTTTGTCCGGAATTTTTCGTACTTTTAGTAGCATTTATCAGCCACCCCCCCAAAACAAAGCCCGGATGGATCCCCCATATTTGTTTGGTAGTACCTATGGATAGGAAGGGTAATTTCTTCCCCCCCCTTCCAATTCACTATCCCAACAGACCCCAAACTACCTCCCTTTAACACCCAATCGCTCAGCACATATTAATTGAGTCTAAGTCAGGGACTTTCTTCCTGACATAGAAACTTGTGGGTACAAGCAAAAACCCCCTCTCCTCGTGGATGTATTTCCTTCACATTCACGTACCATCTGCGGTCCGATTCAAATGGGCCTTGGAAGAACTTCGACCACACGTACTCTTCGGTGGGAAACAAGATGGATCCCCCATCTTTCCAATGAACCTTTTCTCCCTCGATCCCCCCATCTACCTCAGTTGTTTTGATCGACTATCGTGTCCAGTTGAGGGCAAGAATGGAGAGTCCTCTAAAGCGGGGTTTTTCCACTTCCTCATGCAGTCTTAACTCCTCCCCTTTTTCAAGTTGTCGGGCAACCGAGGTATGGGTCCGATCGGTTCGAAGTGGCCTACAGCCCGATCTGCTGCTAGTGTTTGATTGTCGTTTTTCAGATCGAGCAGATAACGGACTGGTCCGCCTCTTAGCAGTACGTTGGTGGCCGTCCGTTCCCTTTTAGATTAAACCTGATTTTTCCTTTTGGTCCCCCCAGTTTCGGTGGGCTTTTCCTTGGAGGGGGATGGCAAAATTCCCTCTAGGTCCACCGAGGGTACTACAATGACCAACAGATGGGTCCCTCCGGGTCTTTTGGCGCTAGAATTCCGGACCAGTGTAGTTCCTTGTATGCGTTTCGAGACAAGTACTTTTTTTCCCTTTCTTGCGTGGATCGAAAGCGTGCACAACCCAATTGGCTTTGGAGCACGGACGCATTACTCTTTCTCCACCACCAAAAGGTGGAAATCGCCTTGTTTCCGTCTTTTGGCCCCTTCACCTCTCGGGAACCTTTTTTTTTCCATGTGAATATGCCTTTGCTTGAATAATATCAGGCCGACGGTTGCCCCAGTTATACGAATTCCCTTTACATGAAGATTTTTTTTACGCGGTCTTGGAAGCGGACCGCGCCTATTCCGAAAATTCCCTTTCTCTCGCGACCCTGCCAAACTTTGGGTGTCGTGGTGAATGGCTATGGCCCGGGGCTCCACCTCTGTTCTGTGTGCGGAGTCTTGAACTACTCCCCGCAGGTTTTAATATCGAACGATATATACCGCCGATATGTGCCTTCCCCCCCTCTGTGAATCCGCAGTCCACACTGAATTGGACCAGGGGGCTACCTTCTACGCCGGATAGTCTGCACTTCATCACTAGGTATACGAGAGAAGACCTTGTTCGTCTTTCCGGCCACCCGCCTTTTTTTTCCGATTAGTGCGGTTTTTTTATTCGTTGATGTGGGTAAAGAAGACAAGCTGGACCTTTTAAAAACCGCCCAGGTGGGGACACCCAGTAGATTCTCTCCCCTCCCCCCCCCCTTTCAGGCCCCCAAAAACTTCCCTTACGTTGTTGCTTACAATGTTGAAAATGTATGACCGCGTCCACCCCACTGAAAAAGACTTACCGCTGACCCTTTTGCAAACTTCCCCCCTTCACAGTTCCTGTTTTCTCCTTCAAAGTATGCGGGGGTCTTATTGGCAAGACGATGACGCAGATCAAGTGCGCTGGAGGGGCCAAATGGCCCCCCTAAAAGCTCGGTAGACTATGCTTTCTTTTCTTCCCCACAGTTCCCCAGAACCTTTTACGATGCAAGGCTTGTTTTACAACTTGAGAAGAAGGTGTTTGAGTGTATAAAGACTAAAGCCCACTCTTGCCACCCGAACCTTTTTGCCCTGGTTAGTGGAAGACGCCCGCATAGGAATTCTCCCAACTTTTTTCAGATAAATAGCTTGCTACTTGCGGTGGCGGACGGGCAGGTTGGTTTTCCTGGACTTATCTCCCGGCATAGAGAGGTGTTGGAGGGACTTTCGCGTTTCTGGTGGTTTTCCGATATGAGTGGACGCTCGCGATGGATAGAGATGGAGGTCGTTGGGGGTTTTTTGACTTTCGACCTGGACTCCGCCATGTTGCGTTTTTCCTTTCTATTTCGTGTTAAGGGATTTCCAGGCAGATTTAGTTTCGGCGGTCTCCGGATGGGCCCGGATCCCGAGTGAAACGCCGGCTTCCTTGCAGTCTTCTGTCGCAGTCGGTTTTTTTCTTTGGGTAGTGTGGGGTCCCGCGTCGGTGACTGACATGATGACGAGGCTCGTTATTCTCAGAGGCAGCTAGGAGAGGCGCGAGAGTCTCCCTTTCTTTTTCTTTTTTTAAATCTAAGGGCTGCCTGACCCAGCCGGCCATTTCCAGAGCTTGTTCATCGGGGGGACGGCTACTGACCCTCGGCGAGATGAGTGATTTTCCCTCAAACGAGCAAATCTTCTCTATATGCCGCCTGCCAGGTTTTGGGGGGTTTTTGGGGGCGGCTTTTTTTTTTTGTTTTCTTTAAGCTGATCTCCTTTTGCTGCACTGAGTTTGTGTAGATAATGACGCGAGCAATCTGCGGACTGTTTCGGTACAACAACTTCTTCTTCTTCTCCTAGGTCCCTTCTTTTCCTCTTGTCCATCTTCCCTTTTTAGGTTAGGTTTATATGAGACTGACTAGGGAGGTTACATTGAAGCGGATTCCGGCCTACGTTCTTTCAGATCTTGCTCATATTCCCAGAGGATGGATGCGGGTTCCCCTTTATTTTCCTGGTCAATTTTTTTTTTTTCCCTCTTGGATGACCTTTTTAGTTTGATTGTGTGGAGGAATCTCTTCTTGCGCCAAGGGGCCTTCGGGTTCACCGGAACTCGAACCGTTTCATGTTAGACGGCCAAGCAATGTGGCGTTGTCTTCGTCCTTTTTGTCATATCGGCTTTCGATGAGAGTGGGTTGTCTTCCTTCCCCGTCAGCCCACCACGCTGTCTCAAATTACTTCTTCCAGAGGGCCGTGCGCATCCCCTTTTTGGCTAATAAGTTGTGTTGTTGCGTAGGGCGGGCACCTGCCATCTGGAAGCCGTTCCCTTTTTCCTACTTCTCCCTTGTGGTCTCATTCAAAGCCCCCAGCCGCCTCTCGAATATGAATAATCACCCCATTTTCTATGCCCCCCCTTAGAAGCCCCACCTCCCCCGGGGGGGTAACACATTGCCCATATGAACGTTGGCGCTTTTCAAACCGTCGCGCAGAAGCCGTATCTGCCTCCCCCTGCACTCCCCCAAATCATTCGAATTACTTTCCCCCGGCCCCTCTTTTTCTTCCCAGGAAAATTTTCCCGCGCCTCTGTGATTCGAGTCATGCGGGACAGCCCTCCGGCGTCAATGTAAACCTTTTTTTTTAGTCCGCGTCCTCGAAGATAAAAAACGCACCCGACCCAATAAGTCCAATTCTCCTGAAGGCCTCCGCAGCGCTCCCCTCCTTTTTTTCCGGAAACTGATATTGATTTATCTCGACTGATCGACGCGCCTCGATGCACAGGATTTCTTCGCTGCAGTACGCCCGTTTTTTACCACCTCAGACAAGGGCTGCTGCCCGTCTCTTTTCTCATCCTCGTCGTTTTCTGAAATCAGCAGTATGACTTCAGATAAATTCCTTCTTCCCCGCCTCCGTTTCAATAAGGCTGGTAGAGGGCACTTCGGATTACTCCCTCCCTTTGATGACCCATTATTTCGATTAGTTGTTAAGACCAATTATTTATGATACCTACTTCGTGCGGGAACCCTTCAGCAGAGAAGTAGAGACGACCGCAAGCGCCGTCTCGATTTCCCCCCCCAGATGATTCCTTTTCCAACACTAGTAATCCACCCCCCAACGCCCACACAACTCCCAACACGCACCGAACACCCCCCCCCCAACCACCCCCCCCCCCCCCCCCAACACCTTGTTGAACAAGACTAGAAACATGACCGAAAACCCCCCTATCCTTTTCTCCAGTCCCGTTCCCATGCCCTCACAGATCATTCGATCTGCATCCGCCAGCGTCCTCCGCATCTCCTAATAACCCTGCGCTTTCCCTCCAAACACTACCCTCTAGTTCGTCACCGTAGAAAAGAACCACCGCCACCCGCAAGTCCTAAACACCGTCCCCCCCTTCTTTTTTTTGACCAATTGGAAGTTACCGATTCGGGCTTAGCTTCATGGAAAAACGTACCCTGCTGTTTTCCCAGAGTTGTCCTTTCTGAAGGTCTTCTCACCAAGACAATCCCCCCCCCCCCTTTCCCATCTCCTTCTGGAAGCGGAGAACGTTCTTTTCAATTCCGAGTTGAGGATGACAGCCGTGGGGTAGAACTCGTCACTCAAGAAGTAGAAACCCGTTCAAAATTAGTTTTTCCCCCCTTTCCTCAGCTACCCTTGCCTTTCGTTAGGTTTGACATCAATAAACCAGAACCCTGGGCAGTCATACTCGTGATCTTGAATGCCGGCCCTGGCAGCCTTTGAATTCTTCGTTGTGAGCGGAACACTGTGCCCAAGGCCCCCCTCTTTTCCCCAATCTAGTTGTTTTTTGAAGTGGGTCCCTTCGAATGGAGGGGGCTTGCTCCACCCTTTTGTCCAAAGGGTGCGCTCATGTATCCCCCCAAATACCTCCATGCGACTCCCCCTCTCTGCCCCCTTACGAAAATGGAACGATAACCCAATCTAAGTGTGAAGTGCAGATCTCGCCTATCTTACGGTACTTGTCCTGTCCCTGGCCTCTAGTAAGGGTCATCGCTGTTATCAGCTGTGAGTACCCCTTTCCTCGGCTTGAGCCCCCCTTTTAGGGGACGCAACGTTTAGTAGGTTGACTCCGACCCTATCCAAGTTGCATTCAGCAACTCGTCCCATATCGCCCCCCCAAAGTCCCCCCCAGGATTAGACTTTGACAGCTTGCATCAGGTTTTTTTTTTCTTTTCTCCCTTTTCCTTTTTTCTGTAAGTCCTGCTCTTTTTTTTCATTTGTCAACACAAAGTGTTTAATACCTTAACTGTTCCACGGTATCATGCTGATATTTCTCTTCAGTCTGGCTGAACTCGCCCCCATTCCCCCCGCTAAACAATTTACTGTTTTCCACAGCCTTCACACCCCCTGGGTCGTTTTTTCGGACATAATGCCATTGCTCCATCGCAAGATTGTTTCTTTCGACTCCCCCCCTCCTAATTCTCGCTTAAAGCACAGACTTGTCTCGCCCTCCTGTCTCCACTTTCTGTCGTAACCTCTTTATCCCGGACCCATTCCACTATTGTAATTTGTAGTTTGGTTTCCCTCTGACTTGACTTTTCCTAACCTTGCCCTCCCCCCCCCCCCTTTTCCCCCCCACCAATCCTACCCCGAACCCACTTACATCATTCTTCGTCCCCATTTAAAGGTGCCACAAATCTCCTTCCCATTTATTCGTCGAGTAGCTCCCCTGACTCCTCGCCAAGCCCCTCGTGCCAACGCAGGAGCCTGTCCATAGGAAGAATTCCCCCCGTTCAGTCGTCCCTTATCCTTTTTTTTCCTTTTTTCCCCAAAGGTTGGTCCCTCGGACAACGAATTTGATCCACCAGCTTCAGAGGCCATCCATCCTCCCCCCTTCTCACCTTATTATCTATCTCTTTCCTCAACTCTTTTTGAGAGTTTCTTGATCCTTTCCTTTTTTTAATGTGTCTCTGGAGAGCACCCCATGGTGTTGGTGGATCACGTGTTAAGGTTCCCCTTTCTTTCCAATGCCCCCGTTGTGAAGAAATTCCGGGACGACTCTGTTATTTTTCCTCCTTTTCCCCCATCTTTATGCGGCGTCTGGTGAAACGGTCACTTTTGAGTCGAGCTACTCTTACTTTTCTCCTCCCCCCCCTTCTATTCGTTAAGATTGTGCTTAGCGGATGTTTTTCTCCCCCCCTTTCCCGGGCTTCCTTCTTTTTGGGGCAAGTTGCGGTGGGGCGCTGATTTTTGTTCTTACCATTTCCCCCCCCTTATGGTCACCAGAGTTTGACTACAACAAGGGCAATAGGATGGGGAACTCATTTTCTCCATGCTCTTTCGGTACGACATCCCAGTTGTGAGACATGTCAGCGGTGAATCCGAGCAAAGTCCTTGTTGTACTTCCTCTTTTCGCTTTTCGAGTTTGAGAGACATCCCCCTTGGCGATTGATCAACGATTACTCCCGCATCCCCCCCCCCCCCAAAATTTTGATTTCCATGTGGGCTGTCCCCCAGAGGGGACTGAAGTGCGGAATTTTTTTTTTTTTTTTTTTTTTTTTTTTTTTTTTGTTCGTCCTCCTTCAGTTGAAGAATAAAAGCATGGAAGAATCCACCCCTTTTTTCCCTCCGTTTTTTCGAGGTCATTTGACGGGAGGCCAGAGGCCTTTATTCTGAAAAGCACGGTAGAGCGCGCACCCCTTTATCCCAAGTCTCACCGTATTTCTTTTGTGGGAGAGGTGATTTTATGTTTCGCAGGTCTTTTCTTTCCTTTTTCCAAAATATGATTCCGAACAACGTGAGTCGAAGTACGACGTTTTTCCGTCCTCACTGAATAATCCTCCTTCTACCTTGTTTGTTCACCTCTTCCTCCCCCTCTCATCTAGGAGGCCATTTTTGAGAACATTCCTTTCCCCGGGATGACCGATCGATCTGCACCTTAAGGTCTCTCCAGATTTTTTTTTCGCCTTCCTTCCCCCCGAATATTTCTTCCAGATTCCTTTTCTGGCAGATGTGTGCTGATGTCGTGGCGAAAGAGAAGACAAGAGTTGACCCCCCCCTCCACAGGGTTTTCCCGCACCACCACCTCTCAGTCGCGTTCTCAGCCCCCCCCCCCCCTCCAAGGCCACAAACTCTGACTCGGTTGTATGCTTTCTTTTGAATAGGAGCCGCCCCTGCCCCTCTTCCCTCCCTTTACCCTGCCAAATGCAAAATCTAACGGGCTCGTCCTTTTGCACTTGATGGACTTGGTTCCCCTTACTCCATGATTGCGCGGGGCAAATGGGTTCCGTTTACTGCAGGGCTCTTTCTTTTTAGGATCGGGCGCCCCCACGTTCGTCCTCCGACCTTTCCCTTCCCCCCCTTGACGCTCCCAGTTTTTACAAAATAAGTTTAGTTTTGTTTCAGGTCGTGACGGAAGAAAAGAGGCCCACTTGCCAACCGCCAAAGGGTTGCGCGGGTTGGTGAAAGAGGAGCCGCCGCCCGCCTCTTTCTTCCCTCCTCCCCCCCAATTTAGCTCCCCCCTTTTGGGCGGAGTTACTCACTTGCGGGTCACTGGAGGTTGCTGGTTGTCTCCCCCCCTTTCCCCGATAGAAGCGGTAGGTGGAGGGACCGCGCTTTTTTTTTTCCTAGTTCGTCCCTTCCTTTTTTTGAGTCAGGTAGCGTAATGGCGGTGATTCTGCGTGGATAGAATTGCGTCCGCCATTTTGTGTTTCCTTTTGACGGGAGTGTAAAGCTTTGTTTTCCCTTTCCTCCTTTTCCTTTTTTTTTCAATTTTGTTACAGGCGTTGGAAAACAAACGGCGGGGCGGCGTCGAAGTCGGCGTTTTTTTTTCGCCCTCCCAGTATGTTGAAGGATCTTCCTACGCGGTTTCTCTCTCCCGATCTCTTTGTGAAATTTCGTTAATCATCGAAGTGCATGCGACACAGCCTCATTTTTTCGAAAGGCTTTTAAGGGGCTTTCGCCCCCCCTTCCCCCCAACGCTTGAGTTTTTTGAGAAATTTTATACCACGTCGGGAAAAACGGAGTCAGGATCAGCCGTTTTGGCCGTCCCTCCCTTGGTTCTACCTTGGAGGATCAGGCTCGATTTTTTTTTTTTTTCTTTTCTTCCATTGTTTGAATAGCGCCTAATGTAGAAAGCTCTGCGAATCACTTCTGCTGCTGAGGTTTTTCGACCTCTTTTCCTCTTTCCTTTGTTTCGGTCTGTGGGCCCCGGTTTTTATCGTCTAGGACGTTCCTCTCCCCTGAAGAGTTTTTTCTTTGCAGAATTAGTTGTTGGGTGGGAAAACCCAAGAGGAGGCTGGGTAGTTTGCTCCCCTCTTTTTCTTCCCTTTTGATGCGCCAGCTGTGCAATTTTTCTTCTATTTCCCAGACTTTCTTTTCGTGATTTTTTCGGGCTTTACGAGTCGGTTGTTCAAGAAGCGTTTGCTCAACAAAGGTCCTTGTCTTCTTTTGCTGGCCAAGAGCAAATTGCCTTTTAGTGCTTTACCTTGTTCCCTTCCCTCCATTTTAGTCGATGTCGGTGTGCGGAAGTTTCCCCAGGTTACCGTCAGCAACCCCCCGATTCTTATGAAAAGTAATTCCCATCCCCCCAGCGGGCACTGTGCGACATTATCATGTTAATTTTCTTTCCCCCCCCCCCCCCCCCACCCCTTTTTTTTCTTCTCTCTCGAAAAGTTTCCATATGGAACCTGGAGTACTTGCAGTGGATGACGGAAATGCCGTCCCAAGTCCAGGAGAAAAACTCCCTCTTCCTCCATTAAAATGTATGCTAAACCACTTCGCATGGACAGTTAACCCTTCAAGTCGACCCCTCCCCCCTTTCCTTTCCCTTTTTTTTAGATCAGGTCCTTCCTTATATGGCTTTTCGCCTCCACCCCGAACACAATCCACTTCGACTCGTCTTTACGAAACTCAGGGCCCTTTTACCGAAAGGAACCATTTGTTCTTCATCCTCTATTTTTCCTTCCCCCTCTACTTTCTGATGGACGTTTATCCCTCGTCAGTGTTTAGTCAGCGTACTTCTACCTTACCCAAACGCGCACGACCCCTTAACCCTTCTCCTTTCCCCCCTTCCGATCCAAGGGCCTAGAAACTAAGTTTTGGAGCCGGACCCTTCCTTTTTCATTCGCAGCTTATTCAGTGCAACTTGAGCAGGGTCAGGAAGCCGAACTCGCGTTTTTACGCCCGTCTCTTTCCCCCCCCTCTCCCGTTTTTAGCGTTTGATGAAAAAGTCTCGTTTTCGCCAGCCCTTTTTCCCCTGAGCTTACTCCTGCTGGCCAAAGATTTACCGTGCTCGCTCTCTCCGCCCCTTTTTCTCCTGAATATGGCGACCGAAGAACGAAAGCCTCATCGAGACCTCCTGCTTTTCCCCCACCAAGCTCTCTTTCCTAAGGCCCGACTCAATTCCCGGAGTTAAAAGATCCCAAACAATAGCATCGTCCCTTTGAAAAACGAAAGTCCTCAAAACCCCTACTTTCCACCCCCCCCCCACATGCACCAATTTCCGGTCGACATTTATACCCGACACGCCCACGTACCCCTCCCGCATCTCCCCCTTTTCTTAGATCGAAAGCAGCTCCGCTCACTATTCTCCCTATTCCAATGCACAACCCCCCTTGATTTCGTCTTCCCCCCGTCGACCCGCACCTCTCCCGAGTCTACTCTCCCCAATTTTTGCATACGTGATTCCAACTTTTTCTACTTCTTCAGGAGGTCTTCTACTAGGCAACCCTCTCCCCTTGTTGAATAGTGGTCTCTTTCTTTTCTATTCCACCCAGCACCACCCCAAACCTTCCTTATCTCTTTGTAGCTCCCTTTGCCTGAGCCCTTCTTTCATCGTACTTTTTTTTTCCGTCTGAGTTGTCCTTCGTGGGCGGACGCATACAGCCCTCCCTCAGTTTCGCCATTAACCCTATTTCCATGCACAACTCGCAGTCAGTCTGACCATCCTCTCCACCCCCTCAGACTGTTTCTTCAATCCACAAGAAAGTGAGCGTTTTTTTGAATTTTGCCGCATGGGTCCCTCTTCATTCCTTTTCTTTTTCCCTTTCCCCTTTAAACTTTTTTAAAAGTACTCTATCGTTTGTTGTGCCCGTTTCGCGCGGGTTTCGGGCCTTATCCGATACTTTAGAGGGGGCAGCACCCTTTGCGGTTTTCCTTTCTTTTCTGCCTCAACGACCCTCCAGCGAAGCCTACTTAGCCACTTCGACTCATTACAAATTTCCCTGTCCTGGACCTGACGCCCCCCGTCTTTCTCTCGTAGACACTTCCCTTTTCGGAAGTGCCTTTACTTTTTTCCTTCCCCGTTTCCTTTTTTTTCCCAGTTGTCCATCTTATGTCATTTTAGAAGCTTTTCTTTTCATCTTGCGGCAGTTTTGTCTCGTAAAAAACCGGGTAGTTTTGCCTCCTACCACTCGGTTCCTCGTTGCTCCGCCCCCCTCGCAACTCCCCGGTCCCACGGCTCACAGACCTTGTCCCTTTTGAATCCCTTGTTTCGCTTATTATAGGCTTTCGGTACTTCAGGTTTCCTTTTTTCTCCTGTCATCCTTTAACCAATTTAAATAATCGTATGGGCACCCGTTTTATTATGATATTATTTTCTTCCTTCCCCTTCTCTGGCCCCGAACCCCTCGCTAAACATTAGTCCTTCTTTTCTTTCAACAAGAGAACCCCCCCCTTTTCGATTACGGCGTAGTTTTCTTTAACTTCAATGCCACTCGACAGTTCTGTTTTCCTTTTTCTCGCCTCCCCATCATCTCAGATTACGCCCCCTGGACTTGTTTTCCCCTCTCCCCCCCACAACGTCTTCTTCCCTTTAGGTGACCGTTTCTGGAATTCCCCATTATTCCCTTTTTTCTTTCCCTCCTTTTAACTAGGAAGGGTTTCCTTTTCCCACCACCTCCCTCACCTCCCCTCTCACCACCCCAAACACGCCCGTCCTTCCCCCCTCCTCAGGTCCCTTACTCCCTTCCGCCCCCCCCACAATCCTCACTTTACCCCATCATCTCTTCTTCTTTCGTCTCCTCTTGTTTCCACGTTCTACATCCAACCCCTCGCACCGGAAGCGCATCGGTCTGTGGTCCCTCCCCTTCAAAGGAAGTAGTCCTCCGGTTATTTAAACGGGGCGCCCTCCCCCTTTCTGACCCCCCCCCAGCCTTCCCCGAGTTCCACAAAGGTGCTTTGAGAGGCCCTTCCTTAACTCATAAACCTGCCCTATCTCATCCTCTCTCTTTCCCTCTTTTTTGTTTTTGAGCTCTCATGATTCGGTGGCCGGGAATTCTCCTTTCCTCTCACCTATTTTTTTTTCCTTAGAAGCTTGGTCCCCTTATCCCTTGTGTTGCATCTTAAAGAATATTACGACTCCCCGTTCTCCAGTGTATGCCTTCCCGACCCCCATGATGAGGTGAGAGGGTTTGATTGTTTTGCCTACGTCTTCACTTCGCTTTCCTCTCTCTCCTATCCATCCCCTTCCCTATATGTAATTGTTCGTCGGGAGTGTGGTCCGTAAAGGGTTCGCTTACTTTTCCTTCTGTTCCTTTGGGGTCAGTTCTTGGCAGGTGGGGTTGGCTTGGATTGTTCCGATTTTTTCCCTTCACCTGTCCTACACTGCCGTGTTCCTTCATCCGGTCCTGAGTCCTTCACGGATTCCCTGCCCCTTCAACCGGTTTTTTTTCCCCTCGCGTTGGCCGAGACAAGTTTTTTCTTTAAATTTCTCATTTTCTTCTTCTGAGACTTCATATCCCTGTTGGGAGCACATGGACCGATTACGTCCCGCACCCCCCAACCCAACCACATTTTCCTTTTTTTTTCGTCTTTCCTACGGGTTTTCTTTTTTGACGCTTACTGCACTTAATCAGGCAGACGTTGCCTTTCTAAGGTATATTTCTTTTTTACTCTTTCTTTTTCTTGCTCAGTCGTTTTGAGCCAGGTATAAAGCTCAACGTTTCACCTCGGCAAAGTTCTGACTTCTTTGGACTTTTTCCTTGTCTTTTCCTGCGCGTTACCCTTTTTTTTTCTTTCTGGTCGAACGTAGCCGTTTCCGTCTCCCATGCCGGTGACCCCGATAATACCGCCCCCTTTTTTTTAGGTTTGACCCCTTTTTTTTTCATACCTAGATTGTCACTGACTAGAGGCCCAGGTCCCCCTCAACCTCATGACGATCCGTTGTCTCTGTTTTTCCCGTTACTTTTTCGATTCCTTTTCCCTTTTTGGCTCCTTCCCCCGCTCCAGAACTTTATTTACTCTTTGCCCTTCACTTTCGAGAAGAAGGGGCTTCGCTTTTATTTTCTTTGTCTTGAGGAAAGCTGAAAAGAGCGCCTGACCCCTCCAACTTTTCGGCACACTTAGCCCAGGTGCTCCCTCCCGACGGCCACCCCAAAATTCCAGATTGAGTGTTTTTTTTTTCGCTTTTTAACACTTTTTTCCCTTTATTACCGCCCTACTTCCCCTGCGGCCCTGTGTAACCACTTTTCAAACGCGTCTTTGCCTTGTCTTCTGAACTTTTCCCCAGTTCTTTGTGTGGGAGGATGATGGTCAATCCTCCTCCCCTCCCTTTCCTCGGCGGACATCCTCAGTTCTCGGTTCTGCCTTTCCTGTCGCAGTTCGTCAGCCGCACCTGCTTGACCACCCTTGGAACTCTGAACCTTCTTTTATATTTTTTCGCTTACAAATTTTTGATCCTCTTTTTTTGCTTCAGTTTCTTTTTTCCCCTTTTTCCTTCCTAAAGTCTAGCCCCCTCAACAGGTTTTTTGGGGGCCTTCGGACCTGCGAAGCGCCCGCGCCAGCTTTCCGCTTACCCCTTTAGAACTCTTCCAAACTATTGGGGACTTTTCTTTCCCTTGTTGGGACGGGGGCCTTTTTTTTGATTCTCTCGAGCGGGTGGTTGGGAACTCGTTTGGTTTTGTAATAGGATTTCGTCTCCTTTTTATTAGGTCTTCGATTTTCACTATGGACTTTTTATTCTTGCGGTTGAACATGGCTCCAGCCCTTTTTTGGTCGTTAATTTTTTTCCTTTGGCATGTTTTCCCATTTTGTTTTTTCTTTTTAGTTTTTTTTTCCTTTTTTTCTTTTTTATGATCGTTCCCTTCCGAACAAGGATTAAGTGCGTGCTTCCCCTTTCTCCTGGTAGATTGTTTTTTCTAAGCCTCCCCCTTTACGGATGATTGATGCATCCGCGTTTCTTCCCCCCTCGGCTGCGAGCGGTAGGTAAGGCCCCAGTCCATTAACCCCCGAATTTCCTTAGCTCCTTTACTTTTTTTTTTTTTCCTACCGGCTCCTTCTCCCTGGCATTATCGAAACTATTTTCCCTCCATCAAACGGACAAACTTAGAGGCGATCGCCGGGTGTCCTAACTTTTTCTGTCTTCCCAGTGTTCTTCCCCCGCTTCATTTAGAAGTCATCCCTTTTCCCTTTTTCTTTTTTTTGTCCTTACTCTTCTCCCCCAGATCACACTGTGTAAGTTTCTTTACCCCCCTTTTTTCTATGATGTATTAATATAGAAAGCAGTTGGACCTCCCCCCCTTTCTTTTCTTTTAGGTTATCGTATTTGAGGATTATCTCCCCCACTTCCCTCTTTTTTCCCCTTTTCCCAGGTTTCTTTCCCGCGGGTATTAGTGCTCGTCAAACTTTCGGGACTTTTTTTCTGGAATGAACGATTTTCCTTGCTGAGGCAATTTTCTTTTTCTTCTTCTCTTTTCCCCCACTCCTTTCTATGGGTCGTCTTCGTGCTCCCCACCTTTCTTCCTGTCGTGTTGTCCCCTCTTTCATGGGAGCTTCTTTGGACGGCAAGAGCCCCTTTCGTCACGGGTGTCTCCTCCCCTTCATTTTTTGCGAAGTTTTTTTTTTTTTTTTTTTTTCGCCGCGGCTGTCCGCCAACACCTTTTGCTGCACTTTCCTTCACGCC
>Ga0179593_1687164_pt1 | contig 18196 bp, 20 predicted proteins | sample CZODoug2_1_08_16_FD_185931 | JGI IMG/M metagenome (GOLD analysis project Ga0179593, IMG submission 185931) | Vadose zone soil fungal communities from Angelo Coast Range Reserve, California, USA - CZODoug2_1_08_16fungal (PacBio error correction) | ecosystem: Environmental > Terrestrial > Soil >... | reverse complement strand
CGACAAAGGCTCCTTTTCCTCATGATCGTTTCGCTGTCCTACGTCCCCTGTCGCTTGGTTACATTTCGGGTACGTCAAAATAAGTGGCTTGAGAAGATCAATGCCCACCCCTCTTTTTTTTAGTATTGCGGGCTATCCTCTGATAATGAGGACCGTGGGCGGTCGAGGAGTCTCTGATCCCCGAAGAACTGCTATAGCTCGTTCTTGCTGAGCCCACTTTCATCCTTCTTACTTTCCGTTCTCGACGAGGCTTAAGTTACTCTCTCCCTCTCGTTGAAGTCGCACACGACGACTCACCCTTCAATTTATCTCTTTTCCCTTTAGTTGATCGATGATCTTTTTTCCCGCTCTCCCCAGTTTTTGTCCCAAGACCCCACGTTGCCCCCCTCTCCTTTTCTCCTAAGGACGGCCCGGTTTTTAACCCTGTCCTCCTCTCGTCCAAGAGATCCCTCTGACGTGAGGCGAGGCTTCTTTTTTTTCTTTCTTTTTCCCTTCAGCGACTTTATGAGAGCGATGACTGACATAATCCCCCCCTTCCCGTCCCCCTCCAATGTAATCGATCCAGGCCCAAAACAAATTCTGACTCCCGTCCTTCCTTTTTCCCTCATTCGGCGGTTACCGCCAAAATCCCTTCTTCGCGTACTATCTGAATCCCCGTATTTTTAGTCTTAGGAAGGCATTCCTAGTGAAACCCAAGTCCCTGATCCGAGTTTTTTCAGAGGGCCGCACGCCTTTTTATCTGGAAGGATAGAAGGTCGGATTCGACCCTTTTCCCCCCTTACAACCACAAATATAGCTGCCCATATGTCTTTATCCCCCCCCCCGTGATTCTCTAGACCCTTTCTTCGCTATCTCCCTCTCTCTCCAAATTCGAAGATCTCAAGTAAATTCCCACACTTCCTCCCCTTTTCCATGCGCGGCGCAGATGTAATTTTTCTTCGCGTCCCACTTAGTCCCATCTGACTACAGAATTCCCACCCTTCCCCCCTCTCCTGGATCCCCTGAAAGTTTCTCCTTAAGTTCTTTCCGCGAACCCCCGGGGCTTTTTCCACCCTCCTTTTCCGCAAAGACATCTCCCCCTTTTCAGTTTCATGCGGCAGATGGCATTCCCTCGCGCTCCAAGACCAGTGAGTACGAAATTACTTGATTTCCATCCGGCTTTGCCGGTCTTTTCGCCCTCCTCCCGCCATCGTCCGACTCTCAGACGAGCTTTTTCACTCCACCCTTTCGATGTGGGTCGAAGACGCGCACGTCATTTTTCTAATGCAGGCGAGGCCCCTCTGCGCTGGTGCGGCGAGCGACACGTAACCTGCTCCCCACTCCCCCCCTCTCCAATTTGAATCGTACGGATCCTACTTTCCTGAAGACCGGAAGTCTTTCCCCCTCCCCGGGGGGTCCCCTCCCCTGAACTTACCTGGGCCTCGCGGCCACTCCTTCCGCCTGCCCTCCCCCAAAAAGTGTTTGAATACAGAGAGCTTTCTCCCCTTTCTTACTACTCCCCCCTCTCTAAGTTTCCCCCGAACATCATACCGTCCAGACCTTCGATCCGACCCTACTCACTATTAACCCTTCCCAGACACCCATAGAAGCTCTGGATTCCGTTAATTGGCGCTTCAGTCTGCCTCACTACAAATCGAATCCCTTCCCAGCTCCGCAACTTTGGGAATCCAAAACGAAGAGGCTTCGTCCCCTCCGATTTTCTCTCTCCTCGGACGTGCCAGTGATGGGAGGGTTAGTCGCCCCCCTCCTGGTGGCGGCTACAAAAGACGAAGATTTTGCTCCTCTCCTCCAGTTCCCTCTCGTCACGATCAGCCTTCTCTTATCTCTTCAACGCGTCTCGTTACCGACATGCAGCGCCCGCGTCTTCCTTCGAGGCTTTAAACGAGCTTTTTTCTATTTTCTGATCCTGTACGAGACTGACGATCACTCTTCTCTCCGCCCCCCCTTTCAACGAGGGACGTCGGTTTTCGCTTAAGACCTTTTCCCCCCTCCCCCTTCAGTTTTATCCGAAAGAGGAAAAGAATCACATACCTTCCCTAGATCCTCTCTCTTAGTTTTGGTCGCCAGCTTCGAGTGTAATCTCGAGATCTCCAGTCACTCGAGTTCGAACGTCACGCGCCCAGCAGAATGGCTCTCCCCTAGAATCAAGCTTTTACTTTCCCCTGCTTCCTTTGACTAAACGGATCATCGCATTGTCCCCTAGCCCATCCTCCCCCCCCCCCGCCGAAGTTATCGTGTCGCGCTCGCCCTTTTTTCATTACCAACAGCGAAGGACTTTTTTTGAATAAGGTCACCTATTTCTCCCGAGACTGCGCGGTTCGCGAACGTCACCTCATCGGCTCTCCTCAACTCCAAAACTTTTCCTTTTTCCTGATGCTCCGCGCAAAGCTTCAGTCGCGGCTCTTTCCGCGGAACTTCTCAGCCGGTGCGCTCTCTGAAAGACCTTCTCCTCCATCATTGTTGTTTTCTTTGTCGAGATTTCCAGTTTTTGATTTTTGCCAGTCTTCCCTTTTGGTCGACTGCTCCGTCATCTGAACCTCCTTTTTTCGAGCTTCAGGATTCGGCGAAAGCTTTGTCCTCTCTTTCTCGCCGATGTTTTTCCTCCCGCGTCTCTGAACTTCGCGTTTCTTCGATCCCGGGACCGTATTCCCCTTTCCCGCGTGTATGTTTCCTTTTTTCCCCCCCCGGAGTTTTCTGACCTTAGTATTCGCTTTTCTCCCCCCCTCTGGACTCTCCTTGAAGCCAACGCCCGCCGGATCAGTTGCCTTCTTTTTTCTGCTGCGCGTCGACGGCTCGATTTCGTTCTCGCACATATCTTCTAAGCGTATCCCCCTTCCGAAGCTTCCCTCTCTCATTTCGATGCGTGCCCTGGTATCATCTCTTCTTGGAAGTCTGCCAGCGCTCAAAATTTCGTCCCGCGTTCCCAGTTTTTTTCTTCCGGTTCTCCCTTTAGGTAGGCTCTTCGCGTCCAGTGATCTTCTTCCCACGCGAGTTTCTCTCCCCCGTTTTTTTTTTTTTTTTTCCGTGACCTGTCGTAATCAGCAAGTTTTCCTTATTTTTTTTGGCGGAATAAGTTTTGTTCCCTCAGTTCTTCTTTTCTTTTTTTGTTATTCGAAGCGTGGGTTGTAGAATTCCTCGTTTTCCCCTGATAATACTCCCGGCAATTCTCGGATTTGTCTGAAGCCTCAACTAGTTTCTTAGAGTTCCTATTAGGTGTTCTTCTTTCTCCCAAGTCCGAGTTCCCTTTTTTCAGCCCCTTTGATGATATTCGCTGGTTGTTCTTAGCAGCATCGCCGTACTTTTATGAAATAAGTTTCTCTTTTTCCTTGTTTTTTTAAACGGCTGGTGATAGTGCGGATCCTGTCTTCTCGGTTTCTGCGGGTGTCCCCCCCTTTTACGTAGAACTTATATTTTCATTCACTGGTTTTTTAGCCTTCTAGTGCCTGGAAACGCGTCTCCTGTCCGGTCACCTTCCCTACTTTTTTTCCCTCTCATTCGTTTCCGGCCCTGGTTCACTTTTTTCGATTAGTGTTGACGGATTAATTTTCTTGGTCAGATATGTTTCGCCTTTTTCCCCCGCGCCCTTTTTTTTGCCATCCTTCGCCTTCCTTTTCCCCGTCTTTTGAAAACGGCGGTAGTCTTGACGCCCTTTTTCGGTGCTCGTAGCTTTTTAGTATTTCGTTTATTGTAAGTCCCATCCCCCCCTTTTTTTGAAGTCTGAAGGTCTTCTCTTTCCCTCCCTGGCCGCGATGTACAAGTCTGCCGTCTCCCCCCACTCGTATTTTGTCTTTGCAGTTCGCTTCTGTTCCATCTCGGTCTGAGACCTCTTCTCGCTGTCCTTTTTGGAATGTTTTTCTTCCTTTTCTTCTAGAGACGATTGACTATCCGCGCTTTTCCGATTGTGTTCGTGGGGAATATCTCTCAGGGCTGGAGATCTTTTCCCCCCTCCCTCTCCTGATTTTTTTAAGGTTCTGCACCTCTCCGTTCTACCCTGAAAAATATGGCACTTTTCACGCCGGCCCCGCCCTTCTACTTCGTACTTTTTGACCTTCTCTATAGAAAGTTAATTCTGCGTCCCCCCTATTTTTCGTCGATTGAATCGGTCTTGTTCAACAGTCGATTTTCCCCGGACGTGCATTCGTCTTTGAAGTCCTCGTGCTTTTCGCGTCTCCCCTTTCACAATGTACTCGCTGGCCGTCGTCGCTTTTTGTTGTTGCCGTTTTCCTTCTGAGCTGTAGCCGCGCAGAGACCTGCAGTCCTCCTGGTCGCTGGCATATTGTCCCTTCTTATGGTTTAGGTGATAGCTTTTTTTCGCGAGGCTTTTTTCACCCCTTTTCGTAATTCGCCCCCCTTCTTCTTTCGGCCCACCGGGGGGATGTAGTTGCTACCTTTCTCCCCCACCTTCTTCCAGAGCGGGAACCCTTTTTAATAGATACGCTTCTCTCGATGATATGGTTTGAAGCTCCTTTTTGCCCCGTCTTTCGCCAAGGCCTCGCGATTGGCGAACCCGACTCCCTCTGCAATCAGGAATTATCCGTTTAGGAGCACCCTTTTCCCCCCCCAATTCCTTAGCGTTGCCCAGTTCCTACTACTTTCTCGTGATTTTCTGACAGTAATGCGATCAAGAGACTTTTCAGAGCCTCTTTGGAGCTCCCCCATTATTTGGACCCTCCTCCCTAACTCTTTTTTTCCGGAAGATGACTGATAGGAAGTACGGATTTTTTCCCTGATACCGTGTCGTTTTCTCCTCCCATTTGCCTTTTCCAATCCTCAGTTGTTGTTGTTATCTCGGCTATTCGACGCAGGGCACCTGAAAACCTTTAGTCCTTGGTCTGTCTCTTGTCGGACACTTGTGTTTTACACTGGCTCCTTCTGGTATCATCTCCTCACCCCCCTTCTTCGGCTGCGCCCTTAGCATGAGGCCGGCGCTCCCCTCGATCTTAGATTTAGGAACTGGCCGTGGTTTTTTACGCGCCGGAGTTTTCTTCTCACAGATATCGTCTCGAATCCTTAGAAATCCAATCGAGGTTTTTCCCTCGACGATCAGTTACTCTTATTTTCCGTTCCCGAACCCCGAAGTGCAGCTCACATCTATCGTTCTCTTCACGATGCCGGCCCTCCCCCCTCCCTCTCCATTGGAACCCACGCTTAGAAGGTCCTTTTTCCCTGTACACCATCCCACCAGGTTTGTTAAGCGCCCTCTTTTTTCGGCCCGGCTTTCCCCCCCCCCTTTCCGTCCCCCTCTTTCGTTCCCTACGCGGCGCCGGCGCGGCTCCTTTATTCGCACAACCGTTCGCGCGCCGCTGACTTTTATCTCCATCGTCCCCGTCATTCATTCATTCAACCCCCCCATCTTCCTACGACATCCCCGCCGTCCCCCTGCGGTTCCCTCCCACGCTTCGCACGCGCTGCAACTCAAGGCCCCTGGCTCGCTCGGAGCGCCCTCCTTGTTTTCCGCGCAGGATCGGAAGCTTTTTTGACCGAGTTTCCCTTTTTTCAGTCTTTCGAGAGGCGTAGGGCCCCTCTTCTGAAGGGCCTCCCCTTCGAACCACATCCCCCCCATCCTCTTTTTTCCGTTTCTCCACCGGTTCCGCTTCCCTAACCTTGTAGACTTATCTCTTTCCCCCCCCGTCATCGCCGCGACCTTCCTACCACGCTTACGAAATCGGCAACGCAATGCTTTTTTTTCCTCGCTCTCACTCTCCGCAGCTGGGGTCCAGTAAACTTGATACGGGAACTGTCGACATCGGAGATTTCCCTCTCCCTTCCGCACTCCTCCCCCCCCCTTTGTTCCCAGGAAGTAACAAAACTCTCATGCAACCTCCACCCCCCCACATTGCTATTGGCGATGCTGACGGACCCAGCACATTTTTAGGAGGAATTTTAGTTCTCCGAGCTTTCCACAGTAGAATTGCCTGTCCTTTTTTCAGGGCATTTTCGATTTTTTTTTTTACCACCCACCCCCCCCCACTAGTCCGCGTTCGACCCTCTTTGACGATTCCCAACCCCCGTGCGTCTTTTCCCCCTCTCTTCACCCGCCTGAGACTGCTTCTCAGGCCCTTTGCCCTGGCTTGTCGGCGGGCGACACTTTCCAACTCCCGGCGAATTTCCCCCTTCACCGCTCCTCGGAAGACTCGCACTCCACATTCCGGTTGAAGGCTCATTTCCGTTCTTTTCGTTTCTTGGACAGGACTTTCCCCTCCTTTTTTTTTACCTCTTCACTCCTTCCCGAAAAGCGACCCTCCCCCCCACGACTCCCTTTTGATTAGAGTCTTACGTTCTACCCCTCCTGGAACTTTTCAGAAACCCTCCGCTCATCTTCCCTTTCCCGCACTTCTCACCACGCCTCAGCTCGAAGCCGGGCCCCCTCGACCCCTTCCTTGATTTCGAAGGCGATGCTTCCCCTTTTTAATAACACGTATATAATCGTTCCCCCGCCCCGCTCCGCACTTACACACTCCCTCGTATAGTACCTCAGGAAACGAGTTTCTATCCTGCGGAAGTTTGAGGTGTTTGGGGTCGCATCGTTCAGTTAACGTGACCCTCCGATTCCGCCCGCAAAACGACATCCGATCTTCCCGGTCCCTCACCTTTTCGTATGCTTTGCGACCACACCTCAGTCCCCCCTTTCCCCGCTGCAGTAAATTTTCCTGCATCAGTGGCGGACTCGAGGAAATCCGTCCCCCTCTTTCGATTCAGTCTCTTCTTTTCTTTCTTTTCCTCGATTCGATCTCCCTCCCCCGTCCGTTCCAACTTAAAGCTTTCCGTCGTTGGTTAGAACTTTCCGCAAACTTTCCGCTCTTTCTTCGCTTTCCTCACAAATTCCATACTCGTGCTTCTCGTTTTAATGGCGCCTCCTCTAGCTCTTTTTTGCCCCTCGCACTCGAGCGTTCAACTCTCCCCTCTGCCGGATTCCCTCCTCGAACCCTGCTGGCTTTTCTCTTTCAACGGATTTTTTTCGCAAATTCCGATCCCTGATTTTCCGACCCCCACCGCTTTTCTCTCGCAAGTGCTGACATAGCTCCCTTCCCCGGTCCTCAGGTTTTCCCTTTTCGCCTGAAGCGATTCACCGATTTTCTGGATTTTCTCGGACAAGACCTTCCTAGAAAGTCTGACTTTTTGCGCCAAGGGCGTCTTCGCGGAGGACTTCTCTTTCGCTCCAAGCCGCTCCCCCTGATCTCTTTTCATCCTCACCCGTTTTTTTTTTTTTTTTTTTATGTGAGTATCTCCCCCCCCCCCCTTTTTGAGCCGGGTTTCTTTTTTGGCACCCCTTTCATCTCCGCGAATCGTCCGGCTTCTCTATGCTCATCTGTTTTCGCTTTCTCGACGTTTTTTTCTTTACGACTTTTATCGCGTTTTTTCTCTCCCTGGACAAGTATCCTTTTTCGTCCTCTTTTTTCTGTTCCTTTGACGGCGTTTTCGGATCGAGCTCTTTTTGCTTTCCCTGTCAACTCTCTTTCCGTTGTCCCTTGCGCAACAAACGTCCCCAGTTTTATGATTTTTTTTTTGGTCGGTGCGCCTTACGAAGGATCTAGTGTTTGCTTTCTGCGCTCGCTCTCCTAATCACTTCGCCTCTCCTTCACGATATTCGAGTGATGTCTGTGCCCTCCTGTCTGTGCAAGTCGGAAGTCTGCCCCGAGCTCCCCTTCCTTTTGTCCTGACAGGTCGAACGACATATATTTCTTCCTTCCCCCTAGCCAGCCCTCTTTTTGAGTTTCCTCGAAGTCTCCGCGGCTCTCCTCTTCCCTTGTACTTTTGCTGTGACGGTCAGCTTTGGGTCCCTTCCAGAGTAGGTTCTTTAGGCTTCGTGTTCGTGTTCATTTTTTTTTGTCGGCCCGCGGGACGATTCGATAAGTCCACCCCTTCTTTTGGGAAGATGAAGTTTATCCAACAATTTTCTCATCTTACTTTTTGATTTTAGCCCAAAGTCTTGAGCGGGAAAGGGCAGTTTTTTCTCCTGTTTCTTCCCTCCCTGCAGCATCGCTCTAGAAAATGAACTTTTTCTCTTCCCTCAATTATGCCCGGCACGGCGGTGAGATCGGGGATTTCCTTCCCTAGTTTACTTCGGAGTATTAAGTTTCATATCTGTTACTCCCCTTTCTTGAGGTAGCCGGAGAGTATTCCGCTTTCCTTTCCGGTCCTCCACGCTCCCGGTAAATTGCCTGTTCCGGAAATTTTTTGTCTTTCTTCCTCGTATCTCTTAGTTCAGTTTTTTTTTAACGATCCTGTCGCCGAAGAAAACCCTCGACAGGCTGCCCCTAATTCCTGCGTGTGAAGTCGTCAGGTCTGAACCTTTTTGTAGCGTCTTCTTTTAGCGTCACCTCCTGGTTCGTGAGTTGAAGCGCCCCCTACGGCAACTTGGTCCTTCTCCGGCGCGGGTCTTTTTTTTATTCAAGACTGCTCCGTATCCCCCCTAGTCCAACTTAGCCAGTTTCTGTAACTGCAAAGTGTGAGGCTAGTCGGAATTCTCTCCCAATAGTTTCGTAGCGGTTTTTTCTCGATTTTCCGGACTTTGTCCCTTTCTCCCCTCCCATAGTTGCGCATTGCTTGCGATGTCGTAGTTTGTTTCTAGACTTAGATCTGCATTGTCTCCATTCGCCTATATCCCTTTATGCCACGACGAAGGGCTCCCCCCTGCTAAGTTCCCCTCTCTTTCAGGAAGTTAAGCCTTCGAAGTCTGGCTCCCTTCTATCACCTTCAGTCCTGATGGCGGCCTTTTCTTCGATTTCCCCTTGGTATTGTTCTCCTGCGCTGCTCGAGATCCTTCCCGTTCCCTTCCCCCGTCTTCGTCTTGGCTTTTTTTTTTTTTTTTTCCACACTCGAAGATGAACTGTCCGCTTCGGTCTGGCCGTCTTCTCATTTTGGCAGTTCCTATGGTCCGTAATGACGATGAGCCTACAGATCTTTTTTTTTCTTCGACCCTCACATTTTGTCGCTGAATTATTTCCCCTTCGTCGGTGATCCTTTCGCCTCTAGCGTTTCCGTGCCTTCCCTTCTGCCCCGATGTTTTTCTTGGGGCGGCGTTGTACCAGGGGCTCCCCGAGTCGTTCCCCCCCCGTCATAGATCGCGATTAGTCCTTTCCTGTGCTTGCGTCTGTGCGCCTTCTTTAATCTTCTTGCTCGGCCTTGTCGAGGCGGATATTTCCCTTTCAATTGTTTCTCCTCCGGCGACCAGTTTTCTAATTCTAGTACCCCTTGTCGACGGCAAGATCTCTAGCGCATACCTCTTATCTCTGCACCCCGCGAGCCGAGCGCGAGGTGCATGTTCGATATCCATACCCCCCCCCCTCTTTCCCTGTACACGTCACAGCTTTCCCACGAGTCCCCCCATGTAAGAGAACTGATGACTCTCTTTCCTTTTCGTTCCGTCGTCCTGATCGCCGGTCAGTCTCATCCTTCATCTCCAAGCTTGAGACGACAAATCCGACGTTGACACTTCTCTCATAGGTCTTTCTCCCTTTCCTGGAAGAGTGTCCACTCTCCTTACGTTCGAATATCCTGAACCTCGCTCTTCGGCCTTTTCGGTTGCTGCATTTCGTCTCTTTTCCCCGATATTCGCGTCGTTGACCTTTATTCTTTTCTTATTGACACGTCCCCTCTAGTCGCCCCGCTTTAAAAGTCCTACGGGTTCTCTTTGTTTCTTCGTCTCCGAAGGCGTTACTCTTTTAGTTCCTTCGCTTTCTTTTTCTCCCCAGATGCTCCTAGTTCTTTCTGTCGATGATCCATGATCTGGAACACCTAGCCCTTTCTCTTTTAAACCCGTCCCCTCCCCACCCCTTTTTCCTTGGGCAGACTCCGGTTCCCCTTGACTCAAGCGATACGGGCGGTTGTCTTGGATCTTCTGCCCAGCGTCCCCCCTTGTGTTTTCGCGCGCATCGCCGGGCCCGGCATTGGGGATCTCCCTTTCATTTTCCATTACGTCCAAACATTCAACAAACAATCAAGACTCCAGCGCCTCGGTTCTTTTGGCGTTTACGCGCCAACGCTGATCTTTCCCGTGCCCCCGGTTTCCGCGCTAGCGTCCTTTATCTCAATTTAGAATCGAAAAAGAGGACAGGGAGGGCCCCCGTTCTGAGAGGCGTCCCAGGGGCGCCCCGCAACTCAGTTATTTTCCCTTTCCCATTTCGTGCATATGTCGCTCTTTGCTCGGTGGCAGCGCACCTTGCGACTTTCAGCTAGATGGCGAAATCCTCTCTCTCTATCAAGCTTCACAGCCCACGTTTAATCCCCTCCCACGTCAACTTCTGCGATATGTCCTCTTCCCCCTTTCGAAAAAGAAACTGGAACCTCCTTCCTTTCCTCCCGGCAGCGTCGTCCGATCATTCTTAGCCCCTAAGTAACGGTGCTTTTTGTCACAATACCTTTTTTTCCAAAGGACCCCCGAGACGTTGTCTTTGGCCCTCTTTGCGGCTGGAGATTTTCTCGAAGTCCAGCCCTACGGAGTCCATTTTTTTTAAATACGGCGTTGCCGGGCGGGGGCTTTCGTCCTTCGCGCTTACGCTCCCGTCCCCTGCCCTCTTGTTTCGATTACCCCCGGCCCACGCCTTTTGGAGATTTCCCCCGTCTTTCTTTTTTTTGACACGTTCATTCCTGACCCACTCCGTTCCTTCGCCCAAATTTTCATCGATACGCTGTCCCCCTCCCCCTTTCCTTAAAGTCAGGAACTTTTCCCATGTGGGTACGGAGACGCCCTTTACCGTAAGACTCTTTCCTCTCCCTCGAATCTTCCCTCCACCGCCCCCAGTGGTCTCCCAGTTTTTCCGTAACCGTCGTCCTATCCGCCTAGAAACTCGCGGAATTCGCCGATCCCCGATTCCGCGAGCCTAGGCCGTTTCATCACCATCTGACGCCGCGGGGTCGCGCATTTCTGAGATTAGCTTGCCTTCTTAGCACTCCACGGGATCCGGTTTCCGTTCCGCTCCGCCTTTTTCGACTACTTGCTAGACCCTCAGAGTTGTCTCACTTCCTTTCTTTAACATTTCTTCCTTTTTGGAGTGGGCCCCTCATCGTCCCTTGTACGGCCCCACGCACGCCCACGGACCTACTGACCCTCCCCCCGTCAGATTTCCCTCCGAGATCCCGAGAGAGTATGCCGCTCACGACCCGTCACCGCGGTCCTGCTTTACGCCCGTTTTTTTTAGTTTCGAGGAATCGCATTTTTTTGACCTCTCCTGTCCCTCTACTCCCGAAGATCTGGATTAGATTGTAATTCTTCCAGCTGGCCGCCGTCTTTTTCTCTCTGTTTCCCACTCCCTCGTGCTTCATCCTGAAAGTCACCTACTTCTTTCTGCTTTATTCTTCTTCACTTTGCGAAGAGAGAGTGAATCCTGTCTTCCTCGTCTCTGGTCGAACGCGCCCTCTCCAGCCGGACTGTACCTTCCTCCCTCTCTCACCTTTTCGGGCCCGATCTCAACGGATCCTCTCCCAGGCGTTGCCGTCCCCTTCCTCTCTCCCCCCCTTTCCGATTTATCGTGGGATCCCCCCTACCCCAAAAAGAGTTCCGGTCCCTTCCTACGGACCGCAGAAAGATCCCTAGATTCGCTCCTTTTTTCCCCCCCCCCCCCCCCGCCCGTACCTTTCTTCGAGAACCCCCCCGTTCGACCGCGATCTGTGCATCGCGATATTTTTTTTTGATTACCTTTATGTCCCTGACCCCTTATCCGAGTCCTGAGTGAGCTTTCATATATTTTTCCTCCCCTCCTTTTTTTTTTTTTGTTTGATTCTCAGTCTCGTGCAGCTTAGTCTCATAATTTTTTTTTTAGACTCATCTCTTCCTCGACCAGGCGTTTTTCCGAGCGAGAGCCTTTTTCCGTTCGAAGATGTCTTTCTCTCCCCCGCGCGACTCTTCTTCGCTTCGTCGGTTTTATCCCTCCGTCTGTTTGACAGCATGGCTAGTCGCGCCCCTTTAGGACGATCTCTTCTCTTTTTGCAACGATGTCCTCCCCCCGATACCCCTTTTGAGATTTCCTCCTTGCGCAGCAAAACGTCCCCTAGGTCGGATTCGAGGATTCCTTCCTCGGCCTTTGCGCGTACGGTCGAGTGGAACTGTTTTCTCTTTTCACTCTCCCGCGTAGCCAATCCGACGATTTTTTTTCATGTCGCGATGCTGTGCCTCTTTTTTTTCCTGAAGCTCGTAACTTTGTTCCGACTCCGCCGTAGCCGCGTTCATTTTGGGACTTTTTTCCTCCCTCCGATGACTTTTACGTCCTATGATCTCTCGATCTTTTTTTAGCGTCGCCCTCGCTTGATGCAGCTTTTCCCATTGTCTTATTGCGTGACGGTGCGTCGGTTAGCGGAATCTTTCTTCAGTTTTTCGTGGAAGATTTCTGGCTTTTATTCTTTTTTTTGGCGTTTTTTCTCTTCCTGCGGGAAGATGGTCAGTCCACTCCCGCACCTAAGCCCAGATAGTCTCCCATATCTTAGTACCTTTTTTGTAGACCCCCATTTCTTCTGGACAAGGACTCCCTTTTTCTTCTCTCTTTTTTGTTTTTTTTCGCAGTCCCCTCGCCGTTCTGAGTCCATGCCTGTCTTTGGCATCACGCTTTTCTGTGAGGGAATTTCTTTTAGATTTTTTTTTTTTTTTTTTCCCGGATCTTCTCCCTTTCTTTTTTAGTTTCTTAGTACGACTTTACGTACGGGCCTTCTGTTACTTCACTTCTTCGCGTTCTGCGCTACGAGTTAGTCCGTTCCTCCTAGGTCCTTCCTATTCCTCCTGTTTGTAGGTGCGATTTCCCTTTCTAGCTTCTGCTTGGTTCCCCTGATGACGTGTTCAGATCGGCCCAACCAGCGACAGCGTTCCTGATCTTTCTCCGTTGTGAAAAGTTGGTAGGTTTAGTCCCCTTGGTCTTTTTCTTCCTCGTAGCTATTACTCGTCCCTGCTTCAGCAACTCCGGATTGACCTCGAAGTCTAATCCGGCGCTGTGACCGCGCCGCGATTCCCCAAGCTTTCTTCGAGTCCAGTCAGTCTTTTATTTCGTTTCTATAAACGTGTCCCGGGCTGCGGACTTACGACTGCCTCTTAGATTCCGTTTCTCGACTTCTGCAGTTCGTCTCTCTCTCTCGCCCCCTTTTGCGTTGAAGATGAGTTCTTTTCGTGTGACCCCTTCTTGCCTTCCCCCCTCTCTGTCTTGACAATCCGGGTTTTTGCCAGCGTCGGCCTTTTTTGATCCAAGAGACATATGGCCTTTATGTGTCCCCGGCCGTCACTGCCCGGTCCCTTCGATCCCGCCCCCCTTCTGATCTTCGGAAATCTTTCTTCTTTCGATTTCCCTGACTCCCTATGATGGCTCGAAGCCGGCCATTCGATCCGTTCCGCGTTACGCGTAAACCGCGACATGAAAGGTCCTTCTTTTTTTCTACCCCCCTCTGTTTTTTTTCCATTTTTGACTTCTCTGTCAGTATTAGGCCTTTTCCGACTTCTTATCTTGAACTCCCTTTTGTAGCTTTCCATTCCAGATCAGTTCTCGTGCTAGCTTCTTCTCTTTTCAACAAGTGCCCTTCCTTCTGACCCTATGTAGCGAGGAAAACCTTTTTGTCGTTGTCAAAACGAACTTTCGCTCTTTTCCAATATCATCTTCTCCTCGTCGTTCCCCGATTTTGATCCCTTTTTGCTGACTTTCCCGATCTCTCCCTTGATTCCTCTTATCGACGAACCAGCTTCAGTAGGACCTTTCTTCTCCTCTTCAGATCCGAATAAAACTCCGTCTTCCCCCCTCTAAGACTCTCGGGGTTTAGAGACGAACGCTGCCAAATGCGCTTCAGCGCCGCCCCGGGGTTTGGGCTGTACTTTTTTCAACCTCTTTGAGCTACCGTAAAAGTCCCGCTTTTGCGACGACATCTGGACCCATAGCGACAGCGTTTTTCGCCCTGATTCCCTCAGTGTCGTTCATCTCTCTCGTTTTTGTTTTTTTCTCGAGCTAGAACGACACCTTCGTTCTTTTCGTTCGCTGTCCTATCATCGTTTCTCTGGGGCGGTCGGCTGTCGTGTAAATATTTTCAGTTTTCTTTCTCCCTTCAATTGTCCCTCGCTCTTCTGTTGCTGGCATGTTTTCTTTCCCTATTCTCTACTCGATCTTCGACTTTGGGCTGGTGTTTTTTTCTTTCCTTTTCCCTTCTTTTTCTTTTTTCCTCCCGAGGCTGAGGCATAATTACTTTACGTCCCCTTGTTTTCGTCGTTCCGACGACGTTTACCCGCGACAGCGGGACAGCGCACCCTTTTTTTCTTGCACCATCTATCGGATGATTTTGCGCCGATGATCTTGGAACGCTCGCAAGTTCCTTCGGCTTGGCACAACGTCCGCCAACTGGTTTTTTTTCGTGGATACTTCCCGGTTCAACGCCTGATTCTCCCCCAGCCTAGGATTCTGCTGGAGTTTCTGAACACCCCCCGTGTCGCGCGCCCCTCCGGTGCCTTTAGAACCCTCCTTCAAATTCCCACCCCCCCATCTCTTGACCATTTTTCCCCTTCCTCTCGGCGGGAAGCGCCAACGCACGCCCTATTCGAGGCCCGCGTCGCTTCTAGTCATTCCCTCCACTCCCTCTTTTCAAAGCCGGAAGCTTCAGGATACCAGTTTTTATTCCGTTCGCTCCGGACTTTAAGGGCGCACACTTCCCTGCTTTTTTCCTTCCTTTTCCTAAAACCTCTACGACCCTTCCCTGCTCGTCGTGGCACCTTGCGATCGCTCTTGTCGGGACAAGGATGCCTCTGAGTCTCTTTTCCCCCAAATTACCCGCACGACGTTTCCCTTTCTGCTCCAGTTCGTATCGCTCGCGCATCTGCAGTCAACCCTCCCGCTAAGTTTTCGTTCACTTGATTTCGTTCTTTTCGTCCTCACACGGCGGGAAAAACAACTGCGACGGAAAAGACAACTTTTATTCGCCTCAGGCTGGAATCGCTTGTTCCTCTTTTCGAAGGCTCTCCCTTGATGTACATACTTGAGTGGTTTTGGACCGCTCAATCACGCTCGTCCGCGCGGATGCACGGACCCCGCTGGGGTCAAGACCGCTCCCCTCGGGTCCCCCTTGAATTCAGGATTCGTTCGCATGAGATTTTGTTTTGCGACACGTCCACGCTGACAAGGACACCGTTCAGCCGTCAACGCGCTCTCTACGTCCCACCATTGCAAGGACGGACGCTACATCCCTTTTAACTTTACCTTTTTCCCGTAAAGGAATCCTTTTCATCTTCACTCTCCGACCGTGGCTGGAACAGTTAGAGTCGTACGTCAGTTTAACTTACTCCTCTACTCCCCGAAGCTCCGATCTCCCCTCTCCACACCTTCCTTTCCTGCATGAATTTCCGTTCTCCCGGTCATTGTCGTCAGATTGTCGACACCCCCCCCCCCCTTCCTTGCACTCATCCCCTGGCTTCCGTTCCCCGCCATCCCCCACCGAAGAGGCTCGAACAGAACCTTTTGCTTGACTCATTTTCCCTCTTGAAGGGCTTTGTGGACGTGTCGCTTTCGCAGGGCCGTCCTACAAAACCCAAACGCGACCGGCGAACTGCTTTCCTAGTCCCTTAATGAACCTCTGACTCTCTGAGTCTCCCCCATCCTCAAGTTTTTCCGCGGCGTCCTGAGTTACGACAAGTTCTCCCAGCGGGCGGACTTCGAGAACCTCCTTGGAATATCCCAAAGCCTCTGCACGGATTCGATCTTCAGTGGGGACGTTGGCGCGCTGGGCCTACAAGCAAACTTTTCCGCGCAGTTCACAGCATCATCGACCTAGCTCGGTTTTTTCTTGGCTCCCTTTCTCGTGAATCTCGCAGAGCCGCGCACTCGTGCGTCGATCGTCGCACTCGCAAGCGGACCCCGCCTGGGGTTTTGCTTCGCCCATTTCCTTTCAGCGTTTTTCCTCCCCCCCTCCTGAACCGGCTCTCCGCCTGCAGAGTATCGTTTTGCCTTCCCTCACCGAGACCCCCTGGCGGAAAGGAATACTTTCCGGATCGAAGACCGGGATCAGCGATCACGCGCTTGGCTTGTTTTCCCCCTCCCAAGAATCCTGGAGAGAAAGAAGTCCTGTTCGTCTGCTCTCGCCGCGGGCGGCCATAGCTGCAAGGATTTGGCCCGACATTATCGTTCCTGGGCGACTGCGCCCTGAATCCTTCGTTGTTGTTTCTCTTGATTCTTTCCCTACTCCTCCATCTTCCTCCTTTTCTACTTACTCTCCGCGAAAATCGCCCTTTCGCGAAGCTTATCCCCCACGGGGCATTCTTTCTAGCATGTATTCTTCATCTGCTTCCTTTCTTCCTCATCCCTTGAACCTTCCCAGTTACGTGATGTTGTATTTTTTTGTTTTTTCCCTGAGTTTTGGACGAGCTATTCGTTTTGCGCCTCCTGATCGATCCGTTGAGATCGATTCGCGCCTTGCAGCTGTATTAGATGCGGCCATCTGTTCGTTTTTTTTCTGCTCTTTCCCTGGTCGACCTCAGACCGCCCTCGCGAGGAGCCGCAGATAGCTCAGATGTGATGCTTTCCTCGTCAAGTTTGTGGAAGTCTGCCACGGCAAACTTTCTTTGTTTTGCTTCCCGGTCGGATATTCCAGTCCTAGATGATAGTCGGTATTTGCTATCTTCCTTAGATTTTCTCGAAGTACGCCTCCTCCTGATGCGCCTTTCTTGACTTCCCCGAGGGTGAATTTGCCTATTTTGCTTTTTCCCATAGCCTTCATTTTCGTGACGCTCGTTTCTTTTTGCCCAGCGTGCGTGTCGTTGTGCCGGCGGTTTAATTCCACTCCCGCACTTCGAAGGCTTTTTTTTCCCCTTTTAAGCCTCCCACTCTTCTTGAATCTCTTGTGCACGTTGCGAAGCTTAACGGAAGCCAGTTTTTATCTGGTGTGTGCGGGACCGACTTTTCTCCAATGAAGTTAGGAATCTTTTCTTGTATTAACGGCTTGGTGTATCGATGCGGACGGTCTCTGGACCGGTCTCGCGGTAGTCCTTTCTTTACCTACTTTTCCTTCAAGTGTTCTGTAGCATTAGTCTCTCCTTAGCCCAGAGTCTAATGGTCCCCCGGTAAACGTACTACCTAGTGTCTTCCGGATTGTGTAGACTCAATTTCCGGTTTCTTCTATTTTCCCGATGTGTTCTGTTCAGAGCTACTGTGTCTTCTCCCTCCACGATTCCCGATAATGCGCCAAGTCTCCGGCGTGTTTCATCTCCCCCAAATACGACGCGTTGGTTTTTTGTAGCCTCTTCAGATTTAGTGATTTCCGCGCTAGGCCAACTACGTATGGAAATTCCTGTCGTTGAGGAGAGCGAAATGGCCTATTTTTGCGTCCCCTCCTCTCCCTCCTCACCACTTCGTTGTCGCAGTCGCTCTGTTACCCCGCCTTTTAGGCGGGCTCTTCCTCGGACGGACTCGCGACTTCACTAGCGGATTTTTTTCTCTTTTTGAGCGGGCAGATCCGATGAACTCCTTTCTCCCGTGTTTCGATGGCGTCGGGCTAATTTTGAGATCGTCTCGTTTAGCATCTGATATACTATTTGTCCTTCTTTCGCCCCCCCGTCGGGTGTTGAAGATGCCTCTTATATTGTGTCTACGCTTGACTATGTCTTGCCCTTCCTTTTTTCGAAATTCCTTTTCTTCTGGAACATTTCTTTATAGTAGCTTTTCCTCGTGTCACTTTTTTTTTCTCCTCCCGGGCCATTCGATCGTGCCTCTAGGCTGATCCTCTGATGAAAAATGTCCGAGGCCTGGTCTTTTTTGTTGTTGCCTTTTCCTCTATGACGGTCTCGAAGAGGAGCATGACCTTGATTCCTTTTCGACTGAAGCACACGGGGTTTCAGTGAATATGTCCAGTCCCGGCCCGTGATCGATCGCTCTCCTAGTTCTTTTTCCCTTGAACGTCCCTTATCCCCTCTTGCGCGGCCCCCTTTTGGTTTCTTTCCGTCACTGAGCGTTCCAAGATCATCCCTCGCGACTACCTCGCTTTGTGGTCGTGTTCCCTATTACCTTCCCTTTCTTCCCCCTTCGGAGCTCTCCCGACGACCCTTTACCCTCTTAAGCCGCGGGCTAGAGATCTTGATCAGATCCACGCCACTGGTCCGAAGAGCGATTGAGGGTATCAAGTTTACCGCCCAAATGCGATCACGCGCTCGAAGAGCGTGGGGTTTTCTTAACCTTCTTTCTTACCAGTCCTGGTAAAACGCGCCGACGCTTTTCCGATGATTTCCCTCGGAACGCGCCTTTGTTCCCTG
>Ga0179593_1288026_pt1 | contig 18196 bp, 23 predicted proteins | sample CZODoug2_1_08_16_FD_185931 | JGI IMG/M metagenome (GOLD analysis project Ga0179593, IMG submission 185931) | Vadose zone soil fungal communities from Angelo Coast Range Reserve, California, USA - CZODoug2_1_08_16fungal (PacBio error correction) | ecosystem: Environmental > Terrestrial > Soil >... | reverse complement strand
CTCTTCTAACTCCCCTCCTTTCCTTCCAACACCCACTTTTGCTCTTTGAAAGCGTGCATCCCGTTCTCTTCTTCTCAAACGCGTCCCCTCTCTTTTAGTCCTTTTTGAATTTTACTCACTCTTTCTGGTTCCTTCTTTTAAAGCTTACGTCCCCCTTCTTGGTACAACCTGACGATGTTCCCCCCAACAACATCCCTATCGACTCTTCTTTCTTTTTCGATACCCGATCCCCCCCCCAAGTTTTTATCCTCCCTCCATACCTGTCTCTCCCTTGCCCGTTAAGAATCCACTTTCTTCTTCCTCCAGTGGTAAACCTCCTGAACGACGTTCATGGTGATTTCTTCGTCCTTCCCTTCTTCCACATGGACCTCGCTTCCCTCCTCACCCTATTCTTTTTATTATTCTTTTCCCATAAAAGACCCTTTTCCTCTACAACCTTTATTTCTTTCCCCCAATTCCTTTCTTTGATTAGCAAGGGTTTTTACTTCCCTCTTAAGAAAAATGTCAGGCCTTGGATAGCGTTTTGATTTCAACTGTCACTACCTCCTAGCCGTGATCTTCCCAATCTTTACAAATCGCACTCAGTGCCTTCCTCTCTTAGGGAATATTTCCTCTTTCAATGAATTGGGTTCGTTACTAAAAAGTTGTGTTTTTATGCCTAAAACAAAGTCCCCTTCCGTCTTCTTTAAGACGAGTGATTCCCATTTTACCTAACTCCTTCTTTTTCATTCTCTGACCACTGGATTTCTCATCTTCTACATTACAATGGAAACTCTTTAATTTCTTCCCAATTGACGCTATACCTTCAACAGGTCAGCGACCCAACATCTACTTTTCTTCTTCTTCTGTCAATCACGCCGTTTTTCCTAGAATTTCCTTAACCTGTAAATTTTCGCCTTTCTTGCCAGTCGGCCAACCCCTCCGGGTCTGCTGGTTTCCCCTGTCTTCTGTCGAGTCGATGGAATGGGTTTTTTTTCGGCTCGAATTGTTCCTTTCTTTTTTTTAATGTATATGCTCCATACTTGCGTGCCTGCATCCGTTTACTCTTATCCCGCTTTTTCGCCGCTTCTTGCCATGGCGTGACGAGCGTGTTGAATAGGATAGCTCTTTCAGGCACTTTTTTTTTTTTCTCGTCCCGATTGATGCGCTTTTCACCACCGCAATGCGGGTGTTTATCTGAACTAAACTCCACCTATTCTCGCTCTGCAAAACTTTGATAATCCTTATAGCTTTTCTGTTAAATACCCCCTTTTCCTTCTTCTTCCTTGACATTTGACTTTTCTTTCCGGCGCCTTGACCGTTCCCCAACTTCGGTCATTTCTATCCCCTTTTCCAATTTCTTCTCAGGCATACTTTTTCCTATCAGCGACCCCCCGGTAAGTGTGACGTACCCTCTCTCTTGTGAGTGATGGAAATGATTGAATTCCTTTTAATTTATAACAGCGCATTTCCCTTCTCTTTCCTCAAACTGTATAGTACCTCACCTACTCTTCAATGAAGTCCACTCTTTTTTTCCCCTCGTACTTTCCTCGTCTTCCTGGGTCTGTCTTCTTCATTCTTTTCTCCCTACTCGTCGATCTGATTTCCACACTCTTCTTTATTCACTTATTGACATCTCACAATTCACTGTCAATCCTTTGTAGGCCTCTCCTTTCTTTTTTCTTATTTGCTGTCAGTCCCCTTTTTATACTTAATAACCACCTCTATTTTCCCCAGAAAACTCTTCCCTATTCTTCTCCCCCACTTCCCCTCCTCATTACTCGATTTGGAAATAGAATTTTACCTTTTTCCCCAATGCGTCCATCTATCTTTATCCTAATTGTCTCCCTCCTTTTCTCTGGTTGAAATTTCCCTCTCGACCAATTCTCTTTCTTTCTTCTGTTCTGCCCATTCATTGTTCTGTTCCTTTTTTATTTGTGTCTTAATATCAATCAAGCTTGACACTGTACTACTTCTTCCACCATCCAGTGCTTTGTCATTTCACTTCTTTGTAGGAGGCCCTTCATCTTCCTTCTTCTTTACGTATTTTCTTGGCACCCACAATTCCTTCTTTCCGGAGTCCTTTCTGTATTGGATTGATCAGGGTTCATTTTCGATCCTGTTTTTTTATGTTGAGAAACTCTCATTTCGCTCACCTTCTTCTTCCCCCTCTCCCCTTCGAAGAGTCCTCTTCCTTGTTTTTAGACCTCTCTTTTTTTCTCACCCTTTGGTTGTTCTCCTCTCACCCACCAAGTAAACGAGTTACTGTCTTCTCGTCTCTTTACTCTAGAGATGCCCTATTTCCTCCATATCAAAGTTTACAAACCGTATCTCCCTCCCGTCTTAAGACACTTTTCTCTCCTACTTGGATATTCTTTTTGTTCCACAGCCTTATTAAGCAGTCCTGTCCATTAAGGTTTGTAGACATTCACTCTCCTTCAAGGATGACGGGTCTGTTTGAAGTAGTCAACATTCCAGGTTCTCTCTCTACTTTTCACCTTTCCCCAGTCCCAAATCCCCCTTCTATGTTTAAGACAGTCTCCCCCCCTCTCTCCTTTTTCAGAGCGTGATCCCATTAACCGAATCTAAGTTTTCTTTTTCAAATCAGTCAGATTTTTGCTTTTCTCATTCAGATCTAGGTTCCACGTCATCTCTTTGTCAATTTTGACGTTTATTTTTCTTCACTCATTTCAGCTTTTCTTAGTTTTTCCCAATCTCTGGTGTATTGCGAATGATTCCCATTTACCTTGACGGAACAATAACTCTCTTTTTATTCCTTTCTTTACCTTTCATTAGGGTTCCTCATTAAGGTTCCTCCTCCTTTTTTTACAATTTTAGCTTATCTTATCAAGGAACATTTCCTAACTTTCGAAAAATGAGAACCCTCTTCTGATTTCCTAGGTGTCCAAACAATTTCAAATTCTACTTTTCTTTTCTATAACTTTTCTGCTCTCATCTTTCAATCCTCTTTTCCGTCCAAGACTACAGGACTTTTTTTTTTTCATTTTCCTTAAGTATCACTAGACTTTCTGGCCTTAAACTAAACTTCCTTTTTGTATGCCCCACCGATCTTACTACTTCTGTCAGTGGGTAGAATTTTTTCCCTTTAGTGGACCAGTTACCCTTTCTTAGGTTGAGTCCCGTTTTTTCTATTTCACTAACTGTTTTTATTCCCTACCTCTCCTTTTATCTTATAATTTTTTTTCCAATCATCATTTTTAATTCTATATGTTCATTAACACCACAAAAGGCCTTTTTTACACTTAGCATCATCCATCTTCGATAAGTATGGTTTCCTTGCGAGCTGCTTCCACCCCACATCTAACTACACATTTCCCCCCTATGTCATCCAAAATCTTTTCTTAAATGTTAGCCCCCTTCCATTGGATTGGAGTCTTTATTTCGCCCCCCATCTTAACACCGCACCGACTACGTCATCATTACAAGACCCTTTCATTTCTCTCTCAAGAAGACGTCCCCCTGAATTGTCCATAAAGTAGCCTCCTCCGAAATGGAACCCTCTTTCAAGGATTCCTGAGTCTTCCCCGGTCTGCCAACTTCCTTTCCTTTTGTAAAAAGAAATCTTCTTCCCACCCTTCTTTCAAATAGACTTCACGAAGTAGAATCGGGTCCGCTTTACTTTCATAGATTTCATGGGTGCCGCCATTTTCCGCCAAGTTTTGTACATTTTATCTACCTAGATTGAGCCAGTACCCCTCGTTTTCCTTTCCCAGAAGGTCTTTCTTTTTTATGTATTTGAAAGGCCCTCTTACAGTATTGCCTTTTAGGATACCCACCCCCTTGATTCACATCCCACCTCATTTTAACCGATTCAAGATTTCTTCTCTCAACAAGTCCCCATCTGCCTCTTGCTTTCTTTTTTGTCAGATTTGATTTCTCGGAGAAGAGATTAGTGCCTTTTTTTTCCCGCACGATCCTCCTCCGCCTGTCTCTTCCTTTAGTAACCCCCCCCCAAACCCCGTCACTAATCCATTCTTCACTCTTCCCCATGTTTTTTCTTAGTCACCCTTCCTTTTAGTTTTTACATTACCCCTTGCCTCTTGTTGTAGCTTTTTAATTTTTGACAATGTATACCCTAATCTCACATACTATAACTCCTCTTCGAGATTTTCCCCCTCCTCCATGCCTATTTAGTTTTCCACCTCCTGTCTCCTTTCGTGTCTTTTCAACCTTTTTGTTCCCTTTTTTCTTTTTCCTAAATCTATAAGGCGGTCGCATCTGAACAGGCATATCTTTTCCCTATAAGCTTATATGCAATGACCACTCCCTGGACCAACTCAAGTTGTCATGTTTTCACACCTTTCTGCCGCACCTCTCCTCGTTGTGTTTTTGAGCCGTGAGCATATGGATCCCCCCAACTTTGTTGCCTTCCCATTCTTCTTTAGAAGAAGACTTTCTCCTTTCCCCTCCTCTTTGGTTGTTTCTTCTATTTCTGCGTAGCACGCCCGCTTCCCCCGAACCAAGTTGAGTTTTTTTTCCCATCTTGTTCATCTTTCTTAGGCCTTAACTCTTCCTCAGTTCTTTTTCCCGGTGAAACACCTTTACGAACAGTTTCTGTCCTTGTCATTTCTTCTTCAGAGGTCCTAATGTCTGCCGCTTTTTCCTCGGCTGCGACAAGTCTTTCCTCTACCCCTCCAAATTGTAAAAAAGGTCTCATCCACTACCCTTCTCTCAAACTTTTCCTACACCCCTTTCCTCTGATAGGCAACCACCCAGAAAGCTAGATTTGTTCTCCCCTCTGTCAGGAACGATCAGCCGAAACGCTTCGGATTTTCTTCTTTTCCTCGTAACCTCTCATCCCACACCATTACTATTTCAAATTCACTATTGATTTTTCCCTGTTTTTGTCATTAAAGGAAATACTACCCTTTCAGGCTGCGGGGGTGATTTTTCCCTTCCAATACACTCTCCCCCTTCTCCTATTCACTTTTTTTTTCTTTCCAATTCTTGACCCCCCTCCCTCCGTCGAGACGTATGGATCTCTTTACTTTTTCTGCTTTTTTCCTCTTCCTATTATCCCAAGGGGTGGGTATGACTTCACCTGGTCCCTCCTGCTACGATCCCTGAGCTAATCCCCTAACTCCTCCTCCTTCCCTGAGAAAGTCCATTTGATGTCGCCTTTTCCCCTTTACACCTCTTCCTGAAATCCCATTGTCTAAAAATCGATCTTCCCTTCCAGTTCAGCCCCCTTCCCTTAAAGTCTCTGCTTCTTCAATATAATGAACCTTTGAAGATTCCATTTCTTTTTTCAATTAACGTCAGGACCTTTTTCTCTGGGGCCTCCCCCCTCCCTTTTTTTTTTTCCCAAATTCTTCTAGTTATCTTCGACTGAGGAAATCTGTTTTTTTTCCTTCTTGGGCTTCTCCTCTCAAGTTCTTTTTCGACTGTTCCCCTCTTTAGCCACAGGTCTCTCACACCCTTTTCCTTCATACTTTTTTTTCGCAGTCATCTCTTCACCGAGTTACTCCTCTTTTTGGTCCTTTCTTAGAGGTGCAGCCCCCCCCCCTTCCCCATCAATTCTGAGTCGATGGCTTCGCCTCTTGTCCCCCCCTGCAACTCTTTTTTTTTTTTTCACCTCATTGTGGACTCCCCTATTCCTTCTTCCCCCACTGATAACGTTCGTCTTTCTTTAAATAACCCTTCCGTTCTTTCTCCCTCCTTTGTGAGGATTCTTACCCTCCTCTAATGACGGTTTCATCCCCCTCAACGGTGCCTTCCCCCCATTGCCTACATTTCCTGCATCTTTTTGCGCAATGAACCTTAAGTTGTTACCCTTTTCCTTCTTTTTGTTCTATTTATCGTTCAAGTACTCCTTTTACGTACCCATCCCCATCTTCTCTTACTCTCCCCCCTACATTCTCCTTGTAAAGGAAATAGGTTTTTGGCCCCTGAGTCCGCTTTTATTAAATGGTTGTATTCGTCTGACCTCCTCTCCTCACTTGGTTGGCCACAAGTTCGGATCACTTCTTTTTCTTCTCCCTGTCCAAGCATCTGGTCCTTCCTCTAATTATCTGGGGTTTTGTTCTTTGTTCTTCATTCCACTGAATTAATTCTCATTCCCCCTGGACCCCCCCCCCAACACAGCCCCATGCCATATTTCTCTCCCTCCCTTCCAAAGGACGGATATTTTTTAACCTCTCCCTCCCCTCATTAGTAAATCCTCCCTCCTTTCCTATTTCCTCACCTTCTTCGCCTCTCACTTCTCGTTTCATTGATTGAACATGGACTTCCCAGATATGGAGTTCGTTCTGTACAGATGTTCTTGGGTTCTTTGTGGGATTTTTTGCTATCAATCCTCACGTCTGTTCCTGTCTGTGCCCCCCCAGGGAGCTTCGGTGGCGGGTCAATTGCGCGTATTTTCCCCTGCGTCCAACTTAAGGCTGCATGTGCTACTTACGTCTTTCAACCTCCTTCATTCCTCTCAGTGCGCTATGTACTTTAATAAGTTTCCTTTCGACTGGTTTGTTCACGTGCTCTGTCTCCCCTTTCCTCCAAGAGATCTCTTCGCTTCCTCTCTCGACTCCAGTAGTATCTCTCTCTCTCTTTTTTTCTCTCCCCTTTTTGTTGTCTATTCTACCCCCCCTTTTTTTCCTTCCCTCTCCTTCTTTCCTGGAGAGGACTCCGTACAAGAGAGAGTGCAGTAGTTTTTCTAATAACGTGCTCCCCCCCCCAAACCATGTCTTCGACCCATTTCCCCACTCGCTCCGCTCGGTCAAGCCGTTTTTGGCCCCGCACTCGATGTCAGCCCCTGCCCTCTTCCCTTCATTTTTCATTCAACCGCGCCTTTTGACTTCCACAGCCTCTTCCTGGTTCTTTGCATCCTTTCGGTCACAGTAAGTGTCCATCCGTTCCTTCCTAGAAAAAAATCCCGTCATCAAATTACCATCCACCCTTGTATTTTTCACATGCCCCCTCGCCTATCTACTCGCGTCCCCCTTTCTTCCCTTTAAAATATACAGTATTTCTGACAATGCTTGCTCCCTTTTGCAGGGAGGATTTGTCAGAGTAGGAGAGCACAATCCGATCCTTTCGTCCCTTTCACCCATGTTTGGGTAGAAATATCCTGATGTCTTTTTTCCCACTCGGTTTTTTTTCTTGATGTAATGACAACCTGGTTCCATCCCCCACTAGGAGCCCAGATAAATTATCCTGTCCTGTTCCCAGATTTTTTGAGAGTAACTCCTTTCCTTCCCCTACCGTGGACCCAACCAGTATCACTTTATTAATCCCCCAAGTGAACCCTCCTCCCTCCTTTTGAACTTTGTAGAACTGCGGCCGTCTTCCGGACGGTTTCCAAAAGTTTTTACAGGCGATTCTCTATATAACGTCGGACCCATTCAACGCTCAGATTGCAATCTCTTCTTTTCCGTCAAAGCTCAGTAAACGGTCCTCATGGTCCGATCACTCGACCAACTGAGTTTTACTTTTCCCCTCAATTGTGTTGTTCCACTGGAATTCCTCCCCGCCCTCCCCCCCCTACCCCCCTCTCTTTCCTCCCCCCCATCCGCGCATCCATCCCATTTTTTCCACCAAGTTCGCCCCCACTTCCTACCCTTTCACATCTCCTTGTTTCACCCTTCCCTTATCCCCCCCTTTGCTTTACATTCACCCTATTCCCCACTTCCCTCCCCCTTACCCCCCACCCCCCGACCTACCTTCCATTTTTCTCACTCTCCCTTTCTCCCCCCAATCCCCCCTCTCATCTTTCCACCCTATTCTCATCCCACCAATTCGCTCTCCATCCCGTACATTGGTCTCCCCCGCACATCACCACCATCCCCCTCCCTCAAACCACCTCGCTCTCTCCTATTCCCTTCTACCTCCTCTATCCCACCTCTTCTCTTCCCCTCCCTTATTCACTCACTTCCCCCACCCCCGATTTTTTTCAACTCTTCAACCCTCCTTCTCCTCCTTCTAGTTCCTCCCCGTCTCCATTCCATTCCCACTCTTGTCTCACCCCTCTCCCTCCCCCCACTCCCTTTCCCCCATTCTCTCCACCCCTCCCTGGTCGACCCCCCGCTCTTCATTTGCCCCACCCCTAGCCTTAACTTCATCCCCTTTTCTAAATCCCCTGTGGTTCGGGCCTGGGGAAAGGCCCTTCTCGATGTCATTCCAGCCTCCCCCTCTTCACCAGTTTGCCTCCACTGCCAGGTTTGCTCTGCTCCTTCTTCCGTTATCACGTTTTGCCCTCTCTCCTTCAGTCTGGCGATTGAGGTGAATTTACCCCCCAACACCGTTTTTCCGTTTTACACGACCCTCGAGCACGCCATCGCCTCGACTTTGTTCTTTTTCCCCTCTTTTATCGTTCCAAGCTCTCCCGCCTTATAGATGCTTTGTTCTCACCAACTGTGAGGAGATTAGTCTCCTGACAGTGGTTTGTCCCCCGTCTTCTCAAATTTTAACAGTCCGCACACCGTCTGATCCCTTTTAAGCTCGCAATATACCGCGCCGACGACCCTCTTTTCCATCTAGAGGACTAGCCGCCCCTAAAACCCCTTTCCCCCCTTGATGTGTAGCTTCCGATTCCCTCCATCGCTCAGTTCTGCCCCCTCACTTTTTCTCGGACCCCCCCCCGGCTTTGCAGTGAGTACGAGGACGCCGCCCTGCGTCTCATTGGCTTCCCTCTTTCCCTGAGCAGCGCAGGTTTGCCCCCCTTGTAGACCCTTCCCTGGGGCCCCTTGTTTCCTTTTTCCCGCTGATGGTCCTTCCCCCAGTGTTTTCTCGATGAGGCCCCTGTCGTTAGTGATTGTATTGCTCCGGTATCTATGACGATAATGCCCGTTGCTTGCACGGTCACCCCCCCTTGTCTGAGATCACGCCGCCACCGCCTGAAAAGTTCTTTTCGCCATCGTCCCGGATTTTGTCCAGACTTTCCAGTAACATTGGAAGAGGCGCCCCTCTCAGGTTGAAGGGAGGGACCTCTCCACACCGAGAGTCTTTGCCCTTTTTTCTTTACCCGGTTCGTAGTCCAAAACGTTTCACATCCCTTCTTTCACTAGCCCTTTTCTGATACACTACTTTTAGGTCTGCAAACTCCATTCCAACGAACTCGTTCTTCCTTAGCGATGTAGCAGTCCTCCCCCATACGAGCCCCGTCCGTCTTGATGTTTCCCCCTCCTCCCTCTAAGAGTTCTCAATCACTGAGTTAAGCGCCCCCTCTTCCCCTGTTGGTCCCTTTTTCTTTTGGAGTCGAAAATCTCTTTTTGTCTCTGTCGCATGATGACAGCGTCCCCAGATGACAAGAGTTTGCCTTCCCGTCGTAGCTGCAAAGTTTCACCCCCCTCCGTCCCCCCCCCTACTTTGGTCGCACCTGTTTGTCAGCGTCACACCCTATCTAATCTGTTCGTTTTGAGAAGCCTCTCTTTTACTCGAGCCCCCCCCCACCCCCCCTTTTTTCTTTTCAGGCAATCTGAAGCCTTCTCCTCTCATCATAATCCGGTGTGTGTCCTAGAGATGAGTAGCACAGCATTTCCCCTTCCCCCACCCCCCCACCCAATTGAGTGTTTTTGCTCCATAGTGCTCAGCGCTTGCCATTTTTCGGGCGTCTTCCGTTTCCTCCCTGACCCCAACCGTGGTCCTCACCCTCTTTTTTCCTTTTCCGCCTTGGTAATTGCACCGATACTTCATCTGTAAGAGTCTTCCCTTAATTTTTCTCTTGATCCCTGAGCCCCCTCCCCCCTTAAAAAACCCCCCACAGGGTTGATCGAAGCCCCGAACGGGATTCGCAGTGTCAGAACTTTTGCGTTTGCCCCTTCTTTTCAAAATCCCGACGTGACTTGCTCTCTCTTTGATTATGTATCCCCCATCTGTCACAGGACCCCCCTGCGTGCCTACGCCTTGGGTGAATTCTCTTTTGTCCAGAACCCTTTGACGAGTTTCATCACACAATGGAATAGTGTCCCTCCGGAGGATTAGTGGCCAGGGTTTTGGGACTCCGATTATTTCCATTCTGGAATTCTTCCTTTTTGTTTTGGGCACCGGCACGTCCTTGCGTCTTTGTACCATATTTTTTTGCCCCATCTGGACAACCTGCCCCTCTGGCCATCTGACTGAGGCGACGATCTTCTCTTTTGAGGTGTTTCCCGGAGTCCCTTTCGTAACCCCCCCTTTTTTGGTTTGCCTAAACCGGGCAAGACACTGGCTGCCTTACCCGGAGTCCCCCACCCCACCTAACGCCTTTCTCTTTCCACGGAAGGGGATAATTTATTTCGCAATTTCCCTGGCAAACCCGCGGGACCGTGGAGCTTTTAGGTCCCCCCACCCCTCCCCCATCTACAGATCAAGCAGCGTTCCCGCCTTCTAGTCCCTGCTTTCTCCCCCTTCTGCACCGCCGGCGGTGTTTTGAGAATGTCTTCACCGGACACCGTCCGGTCCCCTTTTTTCCTTTTCGACGCAGGCCCAACAGCCCCTGTTGTTACCCCTGCTTCCCCCTTGCTAGTCCGACCTCTTCGGACATCTTGTCGTCGGCGCTTATTAGTGGTTCTTAGTATTGGTGCTCCCTGATTTCGAACTTCCCCCTTTATCTTACTGACCTTGCGACGACTTTTACATGATCGTAGCGACTTGCTTTTTCCGCTTTTTGGCGCGCGGGGCAGGCCCCCCTCAACCCCCTAATTTGCGAGGCGATGGATGCGATCCTTAGTGTTCAAACGAAAGACTTTTTTGTTTTATTTTGCAACCTCATCGCCTACACTTTTTTCTCCCTTTGACCCGTTCTTCTCAGTTGTGAAATCCCCCAACCCTTTTCTCTACCCGGCAGGTGGGCGGCGCATCGGACCGTCAGAGAACGTTCCTTTGCCCTGGATGTTTGAATTTTTTTCGCCCCTTTAAATCGTTTAAGTTCATCGTTTTGTCCTTCCATTCCCCCTTCCGGTTGACGTACCATGGGCGCTATGGTCTTTATCGGACATGATGAATCGTTCTCTGCGTGGTTGCCCTCTTCCGCTTCGTCAAGTTATCGATGTCCCCCTAACCTTTTCCGGCATCTTGTTGTTCCCCTCTTGACTGACGCTTTTTTTTTTTTTTTTTTGGTGTCGGTTCTTGTGATGACCTTGTCCCCCATGTAACAGCGTCTTCATGTCCCTTCTTTCTCCAAATCTTCACCTGTCCCCAAGTTCTTCAACGAAGGCCCTCTTTGAGTTTCGTGAGCCTCTTCACTTCCATTCCCTCCCACCCCTCGATTGGGCCCAACGACCTCACGTTTGAAAGGATTCTTCGCCCCTTGCACGGATCTCTTTTCCTCCTCCCTCTTCCCCAATCCCCCCCGCCGCATCCTGACATGATTCAAGCTCCCTGCCCTCTTTTTTGAGCTTGGCCTGTTTTGCACCCAAGTCGCTAGGGGCGGTTCCCCCCTGGGTGGCAGTGATCTGGGTCGTTTGAGACAGTATCAAGTCCCCTTTTCCCCCCACGTCTGGACCCCCCTGCCACCCCAGCCCTTCGGCGCGTTTTTTTTTTTTCCCAAAGTCGTTAGTAGGAAACATTCTGGCTCTTGCGACGGTTCTGTGCTTCCCACATCACGCTCCCAGAGTCTTCTCGTCCTTACGTCTCAGTTTAATTTTTTTTCCATCCTGTTTGGTGGCTTCATCAGTTGATGGGTCTGAAACTCTTTCAAGTTTTTTGTCGGTCCACTCCCCCTTGAAGACAGTCAGCTGATTTTAGACTATATTTTTTTTTCCTTCTGTTGTTGTTTGTGATTTCTAAAACCATCGCGATTTTCCTCTTTTCTTGAAGCGACCTGTTCTTGCCGGTTTCCCTCCCGATGAGTCCAAAATTTCTTGACCCGGATCCCCTTCAATGCGAGTTTCTGTCTTGCTCTCTTTGCCAGCACTCGCCTTAGTAAGCGCCCCCCCTCGGCCCTCTTTTTGGTTCGTATGAACTTCCTTTGACGACCCCGCCCGCTTGCCCTTTTTGTGTTGCACTTCATGTAGTCCCCCCTTTGTTATTTATCTTGAATTGCCCCCACCCTCCCCCCCCATGACGCTTGATTCCTAAGTTGATTCACTGGTGCGCGGCCATGTGCTCTCCAGACAGATGAAGGTTGTCCTGGACCCCCCCCCCCGGCTCAATACTCAGGATGGGGGCTTTCGACAAGCTGCCCCCCCTCTCCCCCACCCCTTGCTTCCACACTGCCCCCATCCTGACGTTTGAGCCGGACTGTTATGGGGGGACAGTTGGCGTTGTTTTTTGGGAAGAAATTTGTCGGCTGTCATTTTCCCGCGCTTGTTGGCCTTCCCTCCTTACCCAGACCGGCAGCCCACGAGGGGTTCCCCACTCCCTTTCTCTCGGACCTCTTTTGGTTAGTTCTTTCTTTCTTCCATCACCGGTTCAGACGCTGTGACAAACCATTTTCCTACGCGTGGTCAACAAAGCCATGGCCGAACGCCGCCCAATCCCGACCCGTGCTCTGTCCGCGTGCCCCCACAACATATTGCGTTCCCAGGCCTCCCTTTTCTCTTTTTCGGCGTCTCTTTTTTCCTCCTGCTTCCCTGTCACTCCAACCTCTTTCTCCCTTTACTCCATTCCTTTTTTACGTTTACCCAACTCCTTCCTGTGTCACTTGGTCGGCCCCAAATGTCTGACGAAACTTTCATGCCCCCGTTTGTTTGTTTTTTTCGTTGAAATTCATTTTTCTTTTCCCTTATTTTAAGAGCCGTTTCACATACGGTTTCTTGGTGTCCTCCAATCAAGAGTTTTCGTCCACGATGTGTCTATTTCTTTTCCTTTTACCCGAAGGCTTCTGAGGTGAGCACCCCAAAAACGCGTTGCCGCGGTTGTCCCCCTGCCTATTCTTCCCCCCCTAGTTTTCAGCTTGACCCCCCCCCCCCCAGGTTTTTCTTTGTTCTGGGTTTACCTTGCGAAGCTAGACGATCCCACCCGCTCGTCCTCCGGGAAATAGCTTCTTTCCCGAAAAAGCTGTGTGACATCTTTGTCCCCACAGTGGTGAGGCGCGCCTTTTGCCATCCCTTTCCAGTCTGACCCCCCGAATCCGCATACCTTTTGAAGCTTTTTCTCTCCCCGTCTCGCCTCCACCCTATGTACTCCTTTTTTGTTCCTCGTTAGACAGTTTTTTCCCCCCCAACCTGACCAGTTGTTTTCTTTCGGCAGCCCTGTCAAACGTTCAGGCAGTTATGTGAACACCCTCTGGCACCCCTTCTTGTCCTGAACCTTCCCACCCGCTGTCTGATGGTTCCCGGCTCGGTTCCTTATAAGTCGTCCCTGTGTCCTTTTGTCCGCCCGGTCCCGGTTTCCCGTTTTACTATCTGATGATCCCCCGTCCTGTGTCTCTCTCTTCCTTTCTTTTGTATTGCCGGTATCGTATTCTCCTGACCTTTTTTTTTTTATTTTATAACCCCTGATTCCTATAAATCCGCCCTGATTGCCCAGCGTCAAGATGCCCCGTCTTTCCAGCTTCGGGATCGGGGTGTCCAGGATGAGCCCCACTATTGGTCCCGCCTGTCTCTTCTATCTTTTCCGGTTTTTTAGCACCCACTAGCCGTTCTAGTTTAGTTTATGTTTAAACCCGGGCTCATCTTCTCAGGACTTTTCACTAGTCCCACTTTTTTTTTCCTCAGGGTCGGGTTAACCCCCAAACTCCTCCCTTTTAGATTTCAGTTTGACCATTTCTTTTTACCATCTGCTCCCACGGCCATTCCATAGGCGAGGATTTTTTTGTTGTTTCCCCCCCAAACCACGCCCCTTTTTTCCCAGTTCTTGAAACTCTTGCGCCGTTGTGTCTTCGCTAACCCGTTTTTTTCATTTTTTTTAATCGAGTTGTGGCCTATCGATGGACTGGCCTCCCATTTTCCCTTTCTGACGGTTGCTTCCAGGACCCCCCTGGACTCCCTTGTGTAATCCTTCCGTACTCGCCACCATTTTTGCGCAGTGTGTGCAGAAGCCCCTTTCCTTTAGCTTGGGCCCCTCAAACCTTGTGTAGTTTCGGAAACAGGGGTCCCCCTCAAGAAGATCACCCGTTTTTGTTGAGAGAGATCTCTTTCGATGTTTTTTCCGAACCAAAGTTTTGTGTTTTTTCCCTATCAGCGGTCTTCTCGCACACGGCTCAGATTTCTTGGCGTCTATTTTTTTCACGTTTACGACTTCTTTTTTTTTTTTTTTTTTTTTTGTCAGTGCCCCTTTCATCCGTTTTTCTCTCTTGCGACCGCCCTTCAACTAGATTCGCCCCCCCAATGTCCAACACCGGGTTTTCGAACTCCTTTGGCGCGTTTTTAAAGTTTTTTCCTACCTTCACGTCGGCGGCGTCTTTGGCCCCTTTGTGAAGGTATTTTTTCTTTGTACATGTAACGTTGCAGACCTAACGTTGAGGGGGAATTCTCTATACAGTCCTTCCCTGATGGAATCATCACCCCTGGTCCGTGTCCACTTCTTTTGTATTGGCCGTTTGGAATAACGATTACTTAATACTGACACTGGCAGGTTTCCTTGGTGCTGTTTTTCCTTACCTTCTCGCCCCCCCCTGCGCCTCGTAAAATCTTGTTCTTGACACCATAGTTTCCCCCAACGATAGGTAGATGACTTCCTCTTTCCGGCCTCCCAACAACAATCCCCTCTGCTGCCCAATGCTTTTTCTTGATTGTCAGCAAGGGGGTTTCCCTGCCCTTCCCCCCGGCCAAGCACACCGCGTCATTTCGTCTCCCGTCTTTTTCACACCCTCCCCGCGTCCTCCTTTTTTTTCCAGGGGATTTTTATCTCTTTCTGACAGTCCTCCAACCTGGTCCGTTTCCGGCCAATGGCGGTTTTCTACGCCTTCCCTAGCTTTCCGGCCACTTCGACGTTCGGTGGTTTCTTTACACTGCAAACCTCCCGGTTTGCCGATCATGTTCGTCTTTTTTTTTGTGCTTTCCTCCCCGCCTTCATACCACAGCCGGCGTCAGATGTTCTCGGCGGCGAGTCGCGCGACTTGATGGACATTGTTTTCGTAGGAGCTTCTCGGCCCTGTCCTTCCGTTTCTGGGGTTTTACTTTGAGACACCTCTTTTGATCATCCCCCCCCCTGGAAGGCTCCTATCTTTTATGCCAGCTTTGTATCCCCTCCTCGACTTTCTTGCGGGCTGAGCCTTGGTGTTCTTCTCGTTTTGGCTTCATCATCTGTTCTCGTCGGATGTTTTTTTTCTCGGCGTGCTCCCACCGGTTGGTCACTCACTTCCTTACGCCCTAGTCTTTCCGGCACCCTTCTCTCTAGTAGAGGTCGGAAATCCTTTTGGCTCTCACGTTTGCTTTGTCCCCTGTTTCCCAGTCTTTACCGCCTCTCAATGTTTTTTGCCGGCCGACCCCCTCACTGGGAACCTACCCATTGCCGTCAACATTCTGGTTCATCGTTGTTGTGCGCCCATTCCCCCTTTTTTTTACTTAACTTCCCGGCTTCGAGTTGGACCTTTTGAATTACTCGCGTTGCACTTGAACCTTGGCTCCTATGATTCTTGACGACCCTTCTCGACGCCCCCTCAAGTCGTGTTTCTCGTCAATATTTGGCCCCTCTTAACGGTTGTTGCTGTTTCCCCCTGGCGGTCCGTTAGGTATTTTTTTGGCCCTTTGCGTCCCCTTTTCCACCGGTCGGGACTTGCACCTTTGATGTTGCATCGCCTTCACCTGTTCAAACCGACCCTTTCCCCGTGACTCATTTATCTGTTTTGTTTTATGTCAGACCCGTTTCACTTCGCATCCACGCCATTTTTACGTTAAGCGCTTCCTGATTTTCCAAACGTCCCCTTCCGAAGTCATCTGACTTTGACCTCCGCTTCCCCGACCAACGCCATTTTTGTGCCTTTGCCCGACCCTGTTCGGTTAATGGATTTTCCTTCTTGCACCCCTTGGCGGTTATGACCTCCTGTTTCCTGGGTTCCTTTTTGAGCCAGATCAGGCCAAGCACGCTGGAAACTTTTTGACTTGACTACTTCCCAACTGTGGGCAGCTTTTTCATCAAGGATCTTCTCGCCTGCTTACGTCGAGTGCTCTAATCTTTTTTCGGCGACTGGACTTGAGAAGGTTCAGGTCGATCTTTTGTGGTTTATGTGTCTTTCCCCCCTCTTGCATAGCTTCTCAGTCTTTTTTTTGCCTTTCCTCAGCAGCCTATTTTCTCCCTCCCTTTTTTTGAGAGAGCCCGCTACAACCTTTTTTCGTTCGCGGGAGTTGGTTTGTACTCCAGAGCGCAGCACGGATGAGCCCCCCCACAACCTCTCGATCCTTCTACCTTGCAATGCGCGTAGACTTTCTTTTTTACTTGTCTTGGCCCGCCCTCCCTGTGCCGAGGTCCTTTTGCTTGTCCTTGTCCCATACGTTTTACCGCCTCTGCCGGGGCTGTGGTTGTAGTAGGTCACCCTTCCAGTTCTTTTGCTTTTCCCGGTTGCAAAATTCTCCCCCTGACCCCCCCTTCTGATTCCGCAGAGCGAACTTGTGGCCAGTGAGCTCCATGTTCCGATCAGGGATCGTCGGACCTCGGATAGTCAGTCTTGTTGCTTTTCGAAATGGGGTCGGTAGGCGATTCCCAAATTTCTTTATTTTTGACCCGTTGTATTCTCCTAATCATGGCCTTGGTGTCGTTTCCCCCTTGTGGCCGCGTTTTTTCCCAGTTGCCAGTTACCACGAGGGAAGCCCAGATAAATTCGCGTCCGCCAGGCGGCTTTCAGGTGAATTTATGTTTTCTCTTATCCGGTTCATCCTACGATGTGGCCAACCGTAGTCTCCTTTTCCAGTTACATGTTCCCTCGCCCCATTGCAGTGGCCCGAGTCCGACTTTTTTACAAACAACCCATAGTGCCGTTCCCCGGCGACTTTGCGTCCTCGAACGGTGCGTTTCTCAGAGGGACAGGTCCGCTTCTTTCAACGCGCCCTAATTCTTTTCATCCCCTCGGACCCCGGCCTGGGCTTACGTCCTTTTGTCACTTTTCTCTCCCAACCCCTTTCGAATTTCTTTCAATGTCGAAAGTCCCGTGCGGCAATTCCCTTCTGGCTTCCGGATTGCCAGCCCTCCGAAGCCTTCCGGGTGCGGTCCTTCCCCGACCTCTCCTAGGCTTTTCCCACGGTTTTTTCTTTCTTTTAATCTTTTCTTAAGGCGATGCTTGAGCTAACCCAAAATCGTTGCCGTTTCCGCTTTCGAAAGCCTTCCGCGACCAGGCTGTTCGTTGGGTGAATGACGACGTCTTGCCCCCCACTGTTTTCCCAACTTTTCCTCGATGCTTGTGACCCGATTCCCTTAAATCTAGGTGCGAGCAGGGACGCCATCTTTCACAAAGAGCCCACCCCTGAACTTCGTACCCTCCTTTTCCCGCCGCGCCTGACGAAACGATGCCCCCTCTCGCCACCGCCTAGAAAGGGTTAAACTTTTGAGCGTGTAGGCATGCCGACTGCATTTCATGCTTCTGAAAATTATAGGCAAACCCTTGATTGCCCCTTTAGTCACGCATGGTGATTCCCCTAAGTGATTTGCTGAATTGCTCTCTCTTCCTTTGCCCAGCCCCGCCCCCCCCCTCCGCTGGGCCCGGGAATGTCGAAATAGATGAGTCGTCCATGGGGTCTCGTGATCGTTCGTCTGTATTTTCCCGGTATCGATGACCCCCTTCTCGTAGGCAGACCCACCCCCCCTTGGTCCTGCCCCCCCCCCTCCTTTCATACTTCGACGTTGTTTTCTTTTTCGAGGATCTGTGTAAAGATTTTTCAGAAACCAAGATTTGGGACTAGGCGCGCAGAGGTTTCCGTGTCGTGACCAACCCGACCCCGCCCCAGTGTAGGATTCCTTTCCGAAACCGTCCTCCATCCGCATACTGTAATGCACTATACATTTTTGTTGCTTTCCTTACAATTAGGTTTGTTTCTTTTCTGCAAATTCCTCTGTTTTCCTGCACTTCTGCCTGTGGACCGAGTAGACCGACGACCCCCCTCTCCCCCCCTCGGCGATTCCACGGACAGCCCTGCTAACCAGTTTCTTTATGACCACTTGCGCGGTCGTTTTGTTTTCCCGATAATGTTGGACTTGTCGTTTGGGATGCGCCTCCCGTCGTGTTGATGAGTTTTTCCTTTGACATAGGAAGGACCTTAGCTTTGACCAGTACCACTACAGTCACCAGAAATCTTTCGTCCCCGTTTGTCAAGTCGTCACACTTTTCTCTCCACTCCTTAGTGTGAGGTCCGCCCTCCCGATGAGCACTTATAGCACCCCCCTCTTTTGCAAATTTGTTCTTATAGAT
>Ga0179593_1651452_pt1 | contig 18198 bp, 17 predicted proteins | sample CZODoug2_1_08_16_FD_185931 | JGI IMG/M metagenome (GOLD analysis project Ga0179593, IMG submission 185931) | Vadose zone soil fungal communities from Angelo Coast Range Reserve, California, USA - CZODoug2_1_08_16fungal (PacBio error correction) | ecosystem: Environmental > Terrestrial > Soil >... | reverse complement strand
CCCTTTTCTTTTTTCCCTGCCCCACCTTGCCCCAGAGCCCCCTCCCCCTCCCTCGGAGACTCCGTGGAGGCTTTTGCAAATGCCCACCCCTTTCAGCCCCCTTTCGGCCCCCCTCGCCTCACGAACGCCCATCCTTTTTTCCGCTGATTCCCCTTGCTTAGTCGACAACGTTGCCACCGACCCCCCCAGCTCCACATCAGGAGAAGTCCGCCCGAAAAACGCGGGCTTCCTTAATCTTAAAATTCCTGCCCTTACCACATGGCTTCCCCCTTTTTTCTCTGTCCCTAGTTTTCCTTCCCCTGGGGCCGTCCCAGTGTTGTTCCTCTTTTTTTTTATGGGGCGTCCCTCCGGAGTTTCTGATTTCCTTCAAACGAAAAGCCGCGACTCCTCCCTTGTTTCCAACTTGATCCCGGTCTGAAACCGATCCTCCCCCACCCAGGAATCGGTCCTTCCCGTAACAATTTCTCCTCCCTCGAGGCCTTGCACAATCGTAGTCGGATTTTAATTGTCTTTCCGTTATGACTGTAGGGTCCGATCTCCTGAGCATGTCTGTGAATGACTACTGCGCGACTGTTATCCTCCCTTTTGATTCACGTTGAGCTACAGCTTCAACGACGAATCATCGATAACGCACGAACATTTTACTTTCCGCTTCTCCTTTTTTTCGTTTTATTTTTTGCAACTTCCTCTTTTTTTTGTCAGTTCTTCCCCCCCCCAACATGGTTGCAGAGATGAGATTAAATCAGATGCTGCATTTCAGTTTGGTCACCCCCACTTTCCCTTTATGTCTCTTAGCATTTCTGGACGGTCCGGGTCTGGGCTTTTTTTCACGTGTCCCTCTCGCCAATCTGAAGATACTGGAGCGGATAACGAGCTGAGTCGTGCTACCACGTTCACCATCCCCTTCCCTTTAGGTTCCAGGCATTTCCTCGCAGTATTAAAATCAACCCGTCACCTTCCTTTTCCCGTCATCTTTTTCCCTTCCTCACTTGCTTCCACAAGCTCCCTTTTGCTCTGTAACGGGACTTTTTCCCTCTCTCCCTCACACGTTATTCGACCAGCATCCTAGCCTTTTCCCGATTAGTTCTCTTTTAAATGCCTGACCTTTTCCATTTCTTGAGCCAAAATGACATGTCTGTCCAAGGCGGCTATTTCCAGCATCAACTCTTCTTCTACAGATCCCTCGCTCTAGGACATCCAAGCCCGATAGAGTTCGTAAATGCTTTCCCGGCCACGCATGAACCTTCACTTTATTTGCATTTTCTATACGGTTTTTTCTTTGTGGTACCCTTTCTTCATTTTTCTGATCCCCGCTAGTCGTCCCCCCCGTTTGAGGATTCAGCCTCTCCTATCTTTTTGTTTCGAGGAGATGCTGTCAGCTCATCATTGCTTTCACTCCGCGTAGATCAGCCATGCCCCTTTCCTTCCCCCCCAAAAGTCTCCTCACCTTCTCTTATTTCCTTTCATAGTTGACAGGTTTTTCGTCGCCGATTTAGCTCATTCTGGACTTTTTCTGAGGGCCCGAGTCTTCGATTCTGTGGTTTGCTTCTCTTCTGGTTCCATTGTCCTCAGCTTGCGACATTTCTGCGTCGTTTGGCTCCGGATTGTTCCCCGTTAAGAACAGTAGAAGAGATGACCATTCGTTCTGCTGGTCGAGGAGAACGGAGTTTTCTGTCTAGCGAGGTTCCCTTTACTTCTAGCTTTGGTGGTTTCGTGTTTTCGGAGGAAACGTCGCCCAAGAGGGACCTTCTCCATTTCAGGTTCCCGATACGGTTAGCGGTTGGCCCCAAGCCCGCGTTTTACGGATTGTTCACGCTCGCGTCGGTATCGGCCCCCCCCCTCCTCTTCTTTCAGCTCCGGTCTTTGTTGCGTAACCCTCCTTGTCTTTACCCCGGACCCGGGTCAATGCTTTCTCCCTTTTACGGGCAAGGGTTGAACCTCAATATCCCTCATTTTTTTTAGCTGGTCTTTCGCTTCCCACCAGTTTCTTGGCACCGGATCCTGGAAGAGTTCTGGACCCTTTCGGAAAAAGGCTCGCCTGTCTGCCCAAAGGCATGCCGTTTTCCTTGCTACCCTTTCTTTTGAGTCAGCTGTGCGGTCCCTCCAAAGAGGATTAACCAGTCGGAAACTTCTTCTCAGTCATGTTTTCCCCCTCTTTTCAACCCCCGTTACTACTTTACAATAAGGTCGTTCCTGATCGACTTCTCCTTTCCCCCCACATATGAATGCCGAGTACTTTTCACATTTTGGGACGTTTCTGCCGCTCTTTCTATCGTTTTCACTGGGACCAAAGGGCTTTCTCTGCGTTTGTTTCCTTAGGTTCCATCCAACCATCTCTTTTTTCATTTGAGGCCCAAGCAGAGATTACCCCCCCCTTTTGTCCGTCACTTCGCCAGGTATGGGGTCCCCTTACCCCAAGTTGAGGCCCCATGTTTCCTCATTCGTTATGATTTTCCTTTTACGCCCGTTTTTCTTTTTTCTTTGATTTGCTTTTGTTTTTCCTTCTGCTTTCCCACTGGCCGGGGATTTCCCCTGCTTGTCGGCCGAACGCAATGGCGGTTGTGCTCTCGGGGCCAGCTTCTTTTTTTTTTCTTTGATTATTACAGAAAGCCCCTTCTATAACGGGATTGTTTAGTTGTCTTTTTTTTCCTTTAAACCCTGCTCCATCTTTTCTCTTTTCCTTCCGAAGTTGTTGTGTCAGTCTCTTCAGGCTCGCATGGTGATTTTCCTCCCCCCCAACATTCACCAGAGCCTCGGAGAGGTCTTTCTTGTTTTTTGCTAACTTTCAATTTCCCCCTTTGAAGCCCGGCTGGCCCGTCTCTCCGCACAACGCCATTAATTCGTGCAAGTGCCAGGCATCTCCTTTTGCCCACAATCCCAGTCCCAACCCCACAGCTACCCCCACCTCCTAATCAGACGTAATTTCGAATTGTGAACCACTCCTTGCCAGACCTGACCTGGCTTCCCAGTACTTTGTCTTCATTCCCTGTCCCTCGACCCGGGTTTTTCCTTTTTGGGCCCCTTGGTTTTTTAACTGATTGAGGCAGCACTGACCCAAACGTGTTCCCTCCCCTCCCGGATTTTCCGGCCATTCCCCGGTATCCAAGAGAGCCAGTCACCCTTGCAGGAAACGTCCATGTCGCCCTTCCTGACCTCGTCTTCTAGCGGTCTCCTGCCTACTCTTCTCTTGTCCTCTTAGTAAGGTTTCTGTGACTATCATACACTAGCTCCCTGGTTGATTGGAGGACCCGTTCCCTCAACCGTCCCGCGTACTACGACTTCCTCCCCCCTGCGAAGAAAAGGTTATTTTTGTGGCTTTTTTTACGGCCGGGTGACCCTTCAATTCCCCGTCTTGGCAGCCCCCATCTCTCGACCGTTGCCCTGCCGACGCCAGGCGATAATACTGCTGAGGATTGGCTTTTGTTGTTTTTTCCAACCTTTTTTCGTTGTGATTACATCATCAGACCCCTTTTTTCCATGACCTTGAGGTTTACTCTCAATACCCTAGACAAGAATAGCCTTTCTCGATAACCGAGAGACGTGATAAACGTCCCTTTAACTACCGCGGTTTTTGGCCCTCTGCTCCCTTATCGTAAATCTCAACATTTATCATATGTTTAGTCTTTTCTACCATACTGCTCACGCCACTTTCCGGGCCGAGTAACGTCCTCTCTCATACCCTTTTTGCACGGTCTCTCGACCAGCCAGATTTGAAACGCGTTTCTTTTTCGTCAGCTTTTTCCCCCTCCCTTTCCCAGCCACGGTCTTTCGCCCCCCCCTTTTCTAAATAGTAACATCTTTCTCATTTCAGTAAGCCATCAACCCATCCCCCCTGCCTCGCGATTCGGCGCCCCCAACAAATCTGAGGATAGAGGCGCTAATTGCTACTTTTCGCAGCCCAACCCTTGTCTCTGATTTTCCCTTCTCTCTCCTCCGTTGGATGTTCCTCTGAGTCATTTCTGACCGCTGACTCTTCTGCCCTCCTTCTCATACTCCTACTTTGTTGGTTAGGCTCTTTTTCATCTATCACTCTTTTTCCTCCGCGATTCTCTCCCTTCAGCCCCCTTTTTGCTCATTTACTTACTTCTCCTGCCAAACTAGGACCCCTTTTTACTCGTGGAGCCCCCGATCTCCTTTTATTTGTTCTTGTCTTGAAGAGCTTCGAGCCGTTTTGCTTGCTGACGTTGATGGCGTCGTTCTATCTCCTTTGGCCCTGGCTTTTGATGTTTTGGCTCGTGATGCGGTTCGCAATCCTCGTTTCGAACCAGCTGTCACCTCATTTTTACCATATGTAGATGCTTTATGCTGCGGCAAGGGCTGTCTCGCGCCCGTTACCGGCCTTCGCAGCTTTTGTTCCCGTGACAGTTTTTGGTTCTTCCCCCAGCCACCAGAGGACTGCCCCCTGTTCGGACAATGGTCGTGTACCTTTTCGGAGTCTTTCCTTTTTGCGTGATCACAGTCTCGATTCGCTGATATTCTCTTCGCTTTAGTTTTCTGCTTCCCCTCCCCTTTCTTGAACGGTAATGATTTTCCCCTACCTACAGGGAAAAGGTTTGCGCCCCTTTTTGCAAACCATCCTCAGTCTATCTGATTTCTCTCCTGGCGTCGCGGCAACTTGTTTTTTTGTCTTCCCCCCCTTTTTTCCCTTTACCCACCCGGAAAACCCTCAGCAGTTTTTCGAATCCCCCTTTTCCGCGCTTGTTGAGGGATTGGTGCTTACGATCTGTGCGTTGCCGTGCTGGGCGCACGTCCTCCAATTGAGGCCCATTTTCTCGAGATTTTTTCCTTCATTGGAACTCTGGTCCCCCCCCTAGACTAGGTTCCTCAGTCCCTAGGAAACTTGATCGACCGCAGGCAATACTTTTGCTTCACTGCCGATCAAAGTGACTTCTTCCCCCGAGTCTGGATTCCTCTCCACGATCAATTTTTTCCCATTTGTCGGTTGGCTTATACGTTTTCGGGCGTCTTCCCCCGGGATGAAGACCACCCCCCCTCGGCCAAAGTCCTCGTATCACTCCCCCTTCCCATAAAGGTCGGAAATCCATGGTCGTTCCGCAGGTTTTTCCTTCTACGCCCCTCTTTGGCCTGCTCTGCTTTGTAGCTGTGGTTTTGTACTAATGATTTTTTTGGGACTTACTGACTTTTGCCTTGCTTTTTTTCAACATGGTCGTTGGCCTCGGGGCCTTGTTTGATGGGCAGTTTCCGCACTCTCCTTCCCTGCTCTATCCCCCGGGGCCCCGATGGGAGTGCTATTGTCTTTTTTTTTTCAAAACTGCCCCCATTCGTTGAATTTCTCCTCCTCAGTTTGTTGCTGCCTTTGCTTCAGCAAGACACCCATTGAGCACCCCATCCGATCTCTTTCTCAGTTTGAGGTATTTCTGAGTCGAACCTCCCACTCCCCCATACTGCCCCTTAGACGAACCGCCTTTGTTTTTTCCACTTGGAAATCTTCAGTTGGCACAAAATCTCCCCTCCAAACACCCCCCACTTCCTCGAAGTCCCGCAGATTCCCCATAATCTTCCAATCCTGCTTTTCACACCATGGCTTCCTTCCTTTTTTCTTTTTCCACAATCATTCATGTCCGAGAGTTCCTTGACAAGGTTTTCTATCTTGTCCTTTTTGGAGTCTTTGTTATGCTCAACCCCTTGAACAGCCTGTTTTGCTTCCCCCCCATTTATCTTTTCAACGTGAGGAATCCTCTGAATTACCCCCCCTTTTTTCGTCTCGGTGCCTTTTTCCTTTCCCCTCATCGTGTCCTTCTCAGTGGGTCTCCGAGAGGGGTCCTGAGTCGTAACGGTTTCAAGATTTCTTTCTTCTCCGTAATGCTCTGCGACCCTGGTGATCCTCCTTTTTAAGGCGCCCCACGACTTTTGACCCTCTTCGACTAATTCCTTCTGTTTGCGCTCCGGCTTTTTTTTCCCGTCAGGGTTAAACTTTCCAGGTTTACTCCTCTCCTAAACATTGTTTCCGAACGCGCACCGTCTAAACCCTTTTTTCCTTTGTTGCCGGGTTCCCCCTCTGGATCCTTCCCAGGTCCTTTCCCTTCTGTGTTCTTTCAGCAATACAGCCTCACCTTGTAAGATACTTTTTTTTAGCTCCCCTTTCTCCTGATAGGTCTATCCTTTTTTTTCGGAATTGATTCGTTGTAACCAGGTCTTCAATCTTAAGGTCCTTTCTCTCGTTGTTTCTTCCGTTCCCAAGCTGCGCTTGGTCCAGTTTCCATTGACACTTCTCCACGGTTCTAGACAAGTCTATCCAGTCTTTCACGCAGCTCTTTTTCCTCTTTCTTTGAACGAGGCCCAGCGTAGCCAAAAACTCGCACACTCGTCCCCCGGATCTCCTCCAGCTTCTGCAACTTCCTCACCCGCACTTCTTTTTAATAAAGAAACCAATCCGTTTGATCTCACCGGCGAGGTCGGTCCCTCTGATCCCCCTTCTGGCATTTTCAAGTCTGAGAATTTGTTTTAGAGGAATCGTCCGATCGGGCTGACTTTTATGATAGTTCACTAATCATCGTGTTTTTTTTCCCGAGACTCGCTGTCAGAGCTAATCCAGTCTTAAGTTTTTTTTTTTTTCTTAAGCTCACCACCCCTCTAGACCCTTATCCCTTTACCATAGTGACCCGGTTCAGCGTGGCTGCGCTCTGTCTCCCTCTCATTCTCTTGATGGGTTTGGGCCTCCGAGTTGCTTGATTGTCTTTCTTACTTTGTGACGACATGTTTTTTTTTTTCTAACTTTAATTTTCTGTTTCTGTCCTTTTTGAACAGGACGACAGAGATTCTCTTTTTTTTTTCTTTTTTTTTTTTTTTTGGAGATGTCGTTATGGTCCCCCTTGCTAAGTCTCCTTGCCCTTTTACCCTGCCGCTTTGTGGCGGGGAATCCTTTTTTCCCCCCGCTCCACCCCCATGATTAGAAATGGTTTTCTCCCCTTTCAGAGAAGTTTTCGATTTCCGGTTTTCCCCCCCCCTCACCGCTTCGGTCTTCACGCTTCAGTTATTCCAATCGAGTATCTTAAGCCGAGTTTTTATGCTGTGTCTTGGAACCGTAACGGTTCCTGCCTCTATCCCCCTAGGGCAATTTTTTGAACCAACCCTGCCCCATCCACTCTCTGATTATCGAATGGTTGCCCCCCCTTTTTTCGAGGAGATGGCGCATACTTTTTTCTTTTCTCCCATTCCGGTTCCCCCTTTCTTTTCACACGGACTTGAGCGTTTTTAAGTAATTAGATTTCGTTTTTTTTTCACGTTCAATCCCTGGTCTTTATCACCAGTCGATCTCAATTCATTCTTTTCTTCAAAACTAGGGTTGGGGGAGGGGGGGGGTTTTTTTTTTTGTTGGGTTTTTTTTTGGGGTTGGTGTTGGGGGGGGTGTTTTTTTTTTTGTTTTTTTTGGGGGTTTTTTGTGGTTGTTCTCGGAACTCCCGTCAAATTTCCCTTCTCCTTCCTTCTCAGAATACAATCTGGGGCTCCCCCAAATGGTGGACGTTTCCGCGGATTTATTTCTCTTTTTTCCACTCCCTCCCTTTTTTAATCCGGGAGTCGGCTGTTCAATTTTTTTGACAAATTTTGACTGACGCCAGAGGCCCCAAAGCATCGATAAACCCCTTGGTCAACTCTTTGGCCTATGGGGACGAGGACAGGATTGGGGAACTCCCTTTCATTCCGTTCCGTTTTTCAGATTTTCGCCCTTCCGTTCGGGCTGGTATTTCTGATGGGCCTTGTGGTTCCCACTGATCGTACAGTGCAGGACTCCTGCTTTTTCCTCCAAATTCCTTCCTTCGCTATCCTTTTCCTTTTGATTTGATTGGGTGACGTTTTCTCCCTGAAAAGACTCCCTACCTCCTCCGTCCCCTTCTTTTCTTTCTATTGTCTTTTTTTCACTGATTGCCTGTATCTCTTCTTTTCCTCACAAGTTGGTTTCTTCTCTCGCTCAGGATCGTCCATGTCTGTTTTCCCTCCCCCCCCCCCCTTGACATCGAATCCATCCTCCGTCGGATTGAAGTGAGGATCCTTTCTTGATCTCTGTCACCTCATCCGGCTGGCCATAGGCCCGCACGAACCCAGTCATTTTTTTCCGCGTAAGGGCTCCGTTTACCTTTTCCACACCCCCTATCCTCCAAACCATCCTAAGCAGCGAGCCGCCCGATCTTTCTTTACCCATGAATTGTCCCCCCCCCTTCCCCCGAAAGTATCCAAGTATTGTTTCTTTTATATGTCATGTCAGAGGTGACGGACAAGGGTTATTCTTCTTTTCTTTTGTGCGTCCCCCCTCGTCTCGCAACCGTTCTTTTCGCGAATATCCTTGGGCCCCCTATCGGTTGAACCCCCCTGATTACTCCATTTCCTGTTTATTATAGCATTTTTACGCCAATGATCGTGTACTGACTTCTCTTTTATACGGGTCTTTCTTTGGGTCACTTCTTTCCCCTTTTTTCTTTTCAATGAGCCTTACATATTGTTCCCCCCTTTTTGATTTCTTTGACCGTTGATAAGCCGACCCCGATCGAAGTAATTCGCCCGATACCCTAGTGCCTTTTTGCTCCCCCCCTTTGTCAGGTAACCCCCCTTTTTTAGTCTTGATATCCTAGTACAGTGTTTTTCGCGAACTTTTCAATTACAATCAGATTTTCCTTTTTTTGGTGCCCCACCTTAGGTTTCTTTTAGATAGAATCATCATCACCCCTTTCCTGGTCGACCGGAGGTATAAGCCCCCCCCCCTCTAAGCCCATGCCTCTCTTGCAGCCCCCGAGACCGACTCTAGAGTTCTTAACGTCCCAGCCGACGGCTTTTGGCCCCCCCCTCTCCAGTAAATCTGCCACCATTCCCCCTTTCATGTTGTTCCTCTTTTTTCGTTTATTCTCCCCTTAAATGGCTCCACCACCCCCTCCTTTCAGGGCCGCGGAACTCCTTCTTTAGATGAATCCCTTCCGCAAGTTGACAGGCCTTCCCCTCCCCCCCCAGATGTTCGCAGATGTTTTTTTCAAGCCTCCTCGTTTTTTTTCCTACATCAGCGGAGAAAACAACGCCAGCCTTTCCTTCACATTGATCTCTCGTTCTATCAGCAACAACTAAGACCTTTCGATGGCCGTCACGCAACAATCCGAGATAGGGACTAAATCGGAGATTCCCACGACTAACTTGTCACGTGCCTAGGAAACAGATAAATTCCGGAGTCACTTGTTTTTTTTCAGGCTGCTCGCTCTTACGCTTCCGGCTGTATCGTGACAGCATACCCTAATCCCCTGTTTGTTGTTGTTGAGAGGTCAGCGATTCTTCCTTTTCTCTATAGCTTCCAGCTCCAGACGTCCATCCCCCCCCACTGAGTATAAGTCCTTATTTTGCCCCTATTTTCCGAGGTTTCCTGCGTCGGACTTCCTCATACGTTCTTTTCTTGGAGGGCCGAGGGCCTTTTAGTTTGATTGCTGATAGGGCTGGTGAAAGCGAGAGCTCCTGTGACCTCCCCGGATGATGCCTTTTTTCGGTTCCGCAAGGGGAAGGCTCCCTCTGATGAAATACTCTTTTTTACCATTCTTCTGCTGGTAGAGACTGGGGCCAAGGGATGTCCTCAAGTTCCCGCGGCCCTTCATGTTCTTTGAGCAAGGTCTTTTTGGCCAAGATGTTTCTTTTCGACTGCGTCAGGCTACTATTTCCTGATGTTGCCCCCAAAATGGAGTCACTCATCTGCGCTCGGTATAGCTGCCCAATCCGAGTAATTGTTACTTTATTTCGAAACCTTCTCCTTTCTGACGACTCTCTACCATCTTTTGTTGCCCCAAAACTGCAAACCACCCCCCTCATATGATTTTATCGCTGGCGTCGAGGGCAACCATGTTTTGAGTCTCTTTCTCCCCTCTTTCAAGTCACCCTGACGTTAACCCTGAGTTTTCTAGCACACCATCGATCGTTGATGAATTACTCCTCTTCTGTCTTTCCGCTTTCTGCATTAGTCTCGGATAAACCAGGTCGTACGCGTCCTTTTCCCCTGGAAAAACCGTTCTTCCCTTTCCAGTACTTTCAATGCCCTCATAGACGCCGGACTACCCCCGATTATTGGTAAGTTGGGGCGCTAAAGTGACGTTTCAACTTACGTTTCATAACCCGATTCCTTTTTCATGGAGGGAACCTGTCGCGTCTCTAACTTTGTCGGCCAGCCCCCCCCCAGAGGCCCCCCAGAACCTTTCCGTCACCTCGGAAAGGACGCAGAGACAAGTCCATGTAGTTTTTTTCCTTCAGGAGTTTATTCCCCCGCGCGGGGACTCTTCTGATGGGTCGGGTTTTTTACCTACTGTGCACAGTGGCAGGACTTCTTGCAAAGTGCGTGGCAGCACCCTCAATGGACCTTTCGCCTTCTTTTTGGCCAGCCGGTGGCCGTATTCTCAGAAAGCTTCGGCTCTTCTCGTCGGCGTAGATTTATTTCCTTGGGTCGAGTCAACTTTCCCGATTGCATGAATATTCTCTTTGCCCCCTTCTTTTTGTTGTTTCGATGCGTCGGCAGTTTAACGCCAAAGGAACAGCTCCCCCCCTACCTTTGCCGAAGTCGTTATTGAGGCTTTTTTTTCTAATAATTCCCCATATCCGGATGCCCCTTCTCTGAGAAAGCCAATATGTTCTTCCTATGAACTGTGCCCCTTACCCACGTTTTTAAAAAACTCCTTTCTTCTCCCACCCCCACCGCTCCATCATATCCAGAAGAGTCCATTCGCTATTTAACTCCTGACGGCCACGACAATGGGAGCCCAGTCCTTGTATATTCCCCCCCCCTTTTTGACGTTCCCCCCTTGTGTTGTTCTTTTCTTTCTTCTTTCCTCCTTCTTCACTCAACAGTCCGCGACTCGGCCTTTGCCACCTATCGGTATTGTCCCTGTATCGGCAGGACGGTTTCCACCTTGAGGAGCCCTCGGGAACGCATTTTTTAATCGTGGTCCTAGGGTCCCTTTCGAGTACCTGTTCGTTTCGTAACGGTTTTTCCAGAGCTGGGACTGAGCCTTATCTCCCTGGTTGATCTTCCTTGTTTTACAGTGGACACCATTCCCGTTGCGACAAGATCCAAGTAATTAGCCCTAGACATGCCTGTGTGCGCTCCGCTCTTTTCCGCATTTGGGATGAAACCTCCAGTTCTTTCCCCCCCCCCATCTCTTGCACCACATGGTTTTTTAAAAGGCGACAATTTCGCTTCTTCTGGCTTTGCAGTGTTCCCCCTTGCACGTGACAGACTTTTTAGACCCGTCATGGTTTCCATGACTGTTTACTTTCCAGCCCCCCCCCAGCTAAGGCACATCTTTATTGCAGCGCCTATACCTAGCCGGAGCTTCCCTTCCAGCCCAGTTCCCGCGGTTTTTTTTTTTCCCCTGTTCTCTCCCCTCACCTTGTTCTCACCCCCTTTTTTCATCTTCTGTAGTCATCCTTCAGCACGCCACCTCGTAAGGCCCTTACCGTTCTACCATCCTTTCCGCACTCTCCTCCAAAGAATTAAAAGATTGTAATTCTTCGTCTTTTCCTCCTTCCGCGCCACACGCTTGAGCAAAACTTCGCAGACCTGTTAGTAAAAGATCTATCAGCTTTCAAGCCAAATAAGGCAAGCACACTTCCAGAGGCCCCCCTCCCCTCCTATCTTCCCCCCCCCCCATCCGATTTTATCTTTCCCTAACATCCCTCTCTTTAGCAACTGCTGCACTTGTAACATGATTTTTTGCCGCTATTGTTTCTTCGTTTTGGCTCTTCTGAGAGCTGATCGCTCCGCGGATACATCTGGACTTTTGCTAGCTGGACCTCCTCTATCACTCCGTGTTTGTTTCTTCTAGCTAGATCAGCAGTCAGGATGTCCTTATCCTGGAGCCTAGCCGCTCTTCCCCGCTGCACGTCTCAGTCTTATCGCCCCAATCTTCTGACAAGGTTTCAGCGTGTGAACGCCGATTCGCTACTCTCTTTTATGGTCTTAGCAGGAATTAGTCTTTGATGATTTTGTTTCTGAAAGCTGTGGTCCCCCCCCTGTGCTCATGGCTGCCACCTTGCATTGGTTTAAGTTGACTCAACCAGCTGAAACGAAGAGCTGCTTCCATCTGCTGGTCGAGGCGAAAGTGCGGCCTTCTTTTCCTTTCCCCTGGACATTCCTTTTCCCCTCCTCCTTTTGGTGGCGTTCTCAGGGAAGGCGGGACTTAACGCGAGCACTGCTGACTTCCCGTAGATTTTTCAGATATTGTTCGCGGATGGCTTTTTCCACTCCCCGGGCTGGGACTTTTCTCTCATATAGATCCGGACCTCTGCCCCCCTCTAGTTCTCTTTCCTCGCGTTGTTATGACTTCAACAGCCGGTCAGGGACGACCCCATTTTCTCTACAGCCCCCTTTAAAGTGGGACAACCACCTGCAAACCCAGCTCTGATGTTTCCCCGTTTTTTTCTTTTCGCGGCAACCCTGTTTAGGGTTGTACTGCCATGGAAGAGTGCCCCCCTGAAAAAAGGAGAGTGACCACCCTTTTTTTGAGAGTTTCGTCTTCCTTTTCCTTCCTCTGTGCTGGGGCTGCCTCCTCAAGGATGCTCATAAAGTCGCTTCTCCCAAATATCTCATGCACTAGGGAACAGTTAACGACTCGGACCCTCAGGTACTCCACACGGCCCTTCTACTAGACGTCTCGACCTTCCCCTCGTACTTGCGCGCTCAAATTGTGGTCCTTTCGAGGAGTTACTCTATTTCAATTCACCGCTACTTTTTAGGCCCCAAGGGGCCTGGGGAGTCGCATGTTCTTTTTTCGGCGCACTCAAACGAGGACGCAACAACGCCCAAAGCGATACCCAACCCTTGTCCCCCGTCACTCGGCATTCATTTTGACCATTAGAGCTTTTTTTAAGCCCATGGTCTTCCGTAGGCGTTTCAGACTGTACTCTCGATTCTGCTTCTGTATTTTCTTTTTGTTAAATACTGATCGGTTGCTGGCAAGTTCCCCCCGCCCGCCAACATGAAATTTCTTTTTTTGCCCGAAGGCTTTCTTTTATTTCTCTTCAGCTCCGTGCTCTCCTCGTTTCGATTTTTGCTTTGGTGGGAGTTCCCTTCCCACCGAGCTCCTCTATATCTTTCATCCTTATGTTGCTGAGATCTTGGAAAAGCCCCCCACCAGATGAGCCCTCCATCGCCCCGAGAATCCGTTTCTTTTTCTGGGATTTTCTATCTGCCCCAATCTAAGCCGGCTGCCAGCTCCGGATAGACCCTCCTTTTTCCCGGCCCAGTCTGCACGTGCCCCTTTTTTGGAAAGTTTTCCACAACCCGTATCTATTCCCCCACCCCACCCCGCTTCCACTGACGCTAACGACAACGGCTTGGCGTACCCTGAAATAATAGCGGACCTCCCCTTCCATTTCCCATAGTCTTCCACAAGTTTGTATCTCTGCGTGTCCTGGTCGTCACCCTGGGAGGTTCACTACTCCCGAAACAGCTATCCCGGCCTGGGCCCCCCCATTGATCGGTGAGTAGCGGAATCCAGACCGAAGGACCGTCACATTTGATCTCCTATTTTTTATTCCTATCCTTAGTTGATCCGATTATCCCTGGTATCTTAAATGAGGCGTGTTCTTCCTTTTTTTCCAGAGTTACCAGAATACTTTTCGCGACCTGGTTGATCTTGGATTCCCCTTTCCCCCCAGCCCCTCTTTGGAAGTCCTAACGTAATTCGCCCTGACCCCCGCATGCTTGGTTTCTCTACTGATCTACTTCCGTCAGTGGTACACCTCCCCCAGCCATCCGAAAACAGGTTCGTAATAACTTGATAACATCAGATGCTGTTTTTCGGTTTTGGTCCCATCGTGCTGGATTCTCATAATGACCAGGTTCGGTTCTTTTTCCGGTTTACGCCACCGCCTACTGCTGAAGATTCCCTCGAACCGATCCGTCTTCGTTTGGTGATAACTTACCCCTCCCTTCTGTTGATTTCCCAGCATCCTTCCACCCCCTCGTAACTCCTGAACAAGCAACCTGGTCCCTCCCTCTGTTATGCTTCTGCCCAGCCCCAAAGCTCTTGCCGCGAACGGGCCTCCTCCGAGACCCTCACGTTCTCCTCTCCCAGCCCGAACTCCGCTCTTCTCTTTTTCCCCTTCGGACAGCCAATCGCTTTCTCAAAACCCACTCAATGTGTAGTTCCTGCTTTCATGCCATCAACTCTCTCCAATACAGACCATGCTCGAAATCCCCACTCCCTCCACCATCCTTATCCCCTGAGGTCGCAAGCAACTCCATTCCACCGCCTATTCCCCTCCCAGGCCTCTGATAATTCTTCTATGCTGTGTGAGAGCTGAGCTAATCGGAGCTGACAGCTGACGGTTGTTTACATCCTCTCTCTACTCCCATGCCGCTCTTGCTGTCTACCCTCCCTCCACCTATCTGCTCGAGCGGTCTCCGATTGACTCTCAGCGTCAGTCCCAAACGAACAGCCGTCACCTCTCGGTCCCAAGGTTTCAGCTGGCTCGCCTCCGATTAGCATCCTTCGATATCGGATGCGAGGGTTCTCTTTAGGAAGGTCCCCCTTCTGCATATGGCTCCTATTCTTTTTGCGGACAGGCTTCGGCTTTTGGCATTTCATGGGCTGTTCGATTTGAAGAACATAACGAAGATTTCACTTTGGAGATGATGGTCGAGGAAAAACGTCCAGGTATGTCTCGATCGCCCGTTCGGCCCCTTTCTCTATTGGGTTTTCTCCGCCTAGTTCTAACGCTTCGAAATATTCCCTTCTTTCACTTTTTCAGGCCTTTTAGATACGGTCCCTTCTGCTGGCCAAGCGGTACCTGCTTGGGGACATTCTATTTCCCCCCTCCTTTCTTTCTATATTCTCCCCCGTTTTTTTTTGCTGCCCCAAAGTTCTTTCTCAGCTTGCTTAGGCGGTGCTCTTATTCCCCTGGAACGTTATGATGATTCTATCTTCCCGGGTTGGGACCAAAACAACCCCTTCTCGCCTCTTCTTTATCAGACTTTTTCGTCGTTTTCAACTGTTTTTCGATAGGCTGAATGATTTCCCCTTTCCCCTTCCGTACTCTTGGAGCGGCACAAACAGGCATTTTTCGGCCTCAGATACTTCGATCTTGTCTGTTACCTTTTTTTTTTTCCTCCCTTTCCCCCCTGGATCAACCATGTCGCGAGCAAGTAGTCCTGAACTCTGGAACCTTTTCGAATTCCTCTGTACTCAGGTCCCGACCCCTATCAGGGCTAAATCTTTCCCCTGCCAGGCGCTCAAGGGCTCTTCAATCTTTTTCCTCACTTTTTCAATACCCTATTGTGACAAAGGGCGGGTCTCGGAGTTTTTTTTACTGTTAGGTGCCTTTCACCCTTCTTACCCTCCCCAACGATGCCCCAGCAAGAGATAACACCTTGTTCCTCCCACGCGGAAAGACTATTGACCTCTCCCTTCCTTTGACAGCCCTTTTTTTCGTTCCGCTGTTAAGTTTTGTACGCCCCTGTTCGTGTCTTCTGATGCTTATGTCTTGGGAGGTGGTGGTTTGTAATACTGTCATCCCTGCAAAGTGGCTCGCTCCAGGAAGCCACAAAATTTTTTTGAAATGGCGGGTCGTGCGGGTTTACTTTGCTCGTTGATTGTTTCCCTCCCCCAATCTCAAGTTCTCTCAGAGGTCCCCCCGGTTTATTGTAATTTTGGCGTACCTGTTGAGTACATAATCTCTCTTTTCCCTCCTCCCGTTGTCAAGAAAGAATTGAGCAGTTAACGCCAACCTTTCCCCCCAATTCCCCACTCAACCTTTTTGCGTATGAGTCTCAGTGTGTTTTTTCTCCCCCCCTCCCCACCAACGTCCCTTGTGTCCAGGCCGAACATTTCAGTTTCTAGGTGAAACGTGCCAGCAGGGTTCACCTTTTCCAAACATCTTCCACACAGAAAAACTCCATCAGAATCAGCAGACGCCGCCCGACACCTCAAATCTGACCCCCCTTGGAAACGGACCATGGCAAAAGTACTTGTTCTTTTTTCCCCCGGACATGGTCTCTTGTTTTGGCATATTTTTTTTTTGTCACTCTTTTTGTTTTTTCGAACCCTTAGACCATTCAGCCCTTCCCTTTGGGACCCATTGATCGTATTGTTTACTTAGAGGAATCCAGACTCGGGCAGGAAACTAAACCTTTATTGCGCCTCTTTCCCCTGACCGTGTCTCTGATGTCGAGTTCCTTCTTCTAGACGAGGTCCGATTTTCCTTGTTTTCACAGAGTTACTAATCTTTCTTTGCGACCTTTTTTTCCTATGGCGCCCCAGCACAGCGCAAACCGACTCTAATTTCCTTCGCCCAGACGGATCGTCTTTCTCCCCAGGATTCTTTCCGTAAGGGTTCCCACTTCGGGTTGTCCATCTCACTCCTCCAAGGCGATAAAAAGATGCTTGATTATGGATTTTTTTGCAGGTTTGGTCCAACCCTCTTTTCTTTTAGATAGACTCTTGGTCTTTCCCTGTTGCATCACTAAAACTCTCCTTAAGCTCCTCTCGAACTAGTATTGGCATCCCATTCTCGCGCGCTTTTTTTATACCTCCCCAGCAGTCTCGCGTTGGCCAGCATCCGAGAACGTGCTATTCCACCAGTGTCATAATCAGTCTTTTATGCGTCCTCCTACCGCCACCACCCTTCCTAGGGAGCTCAACTGGTTTCTCCTTCGCATTCCTCGACCTTTTTCTGACAGCTTTTTAGTTCAGCTGTTCTTGCATTCCTTTTTTTTTCCCCTGCCCAACTTCCCCTTTGTGATCCCCCCCCCCCCCGCCAATGGGGAGCTCTCATTTTTAGCCACTATCCCCCCATCCACTCACCTTGAAGCTAGGCCCCTCACCTAGAAGCGAAATCGGCTGGTCGCAGCCACGCGATGTCACTCTGTGCCGGAATCCCCCCGTCTTCGGATTTTTAGCTCTTCCCTTCCCGCTCGTTTTTCCAAGTCGAGACCCTCTGCAGAATCCCCATCCCCTCATCTTGGCGTGCTTCGCGATCAGGCGCGTCTTTCAGCTCTCAGCGTCAGCCCCAAACCGTCCGCCTTCTTTTATTCCTTAAAATTCTTATAGTGGAAAAGTCGCGTGGTCTCTACTCGCGACTTTTTTCTATCGGATGTGTTTTCTTGCTTGAAGCTTCGAGGCTTTATGTCTTTGTGGCTTCATTGGCTGCTCTGAGAGCTACTTCCGCTGGCCTGCGAGTTTTTTGCCTTATGGATTTCTTTTCCGCAATTGAAGGATTCTAACCCTATGCCGTCCTCTCTTTTTCCCTTTTTTTTAGATGCTGGCGTCAACTTTTAACATGAGCTCTGTTACCTGCGTTTTCGCAGATTTGTTGTGGAGCACTTTTCCCCTTCGGACTACTGTCCTCACCCCCCGAGGACCTTCCAACCTGAGTCCCCTGGTTCATTCCCTCCGGTTATTTATGTGGCCAGCCCAGACGTCGGGTTCCCGCCGCGCTCTTGAAAATACGAGTATCTTCGCACCGGTTTATGAGGTCCCAACCTCCTGGACTTGTCATTTTTTGATGATTTTTAGTAAATTGCCAGCACCCTGACAAAAATACATAGCCCTCTTATTTTATCGCGGAGAGGCACACCATTTTCGCGGCGATTTTTTGCTTACAGGATATTTTCACCGACCTGATGGGAGTTTTTTTCGCCCCCTGCATGCGAGTTTTCGTGCCTCTGATCTCTGCTTGAGCCCTTCCTCCAGGAGTCTCCCGTTCGCGATCCCAGTTTCTTCAGTCATTCAACTCTTTTTTTTTTTCAAAACCGTCCCTCCTCGTGACCCTAAAGACCCCTGACTCGACGACATTCACCGATTATGGCGTCATGCCCCCGTCCCCATGTGGACTTTTTCCTTTTTTTTCCCCTCGTTTTCTCCCGATCAATTTTCAAGGCCGGGCTTAGCTTCCCTCTTTTTTGCGCTCTCTTACTCCCCCTCCAAAGCGAGGAACAACCCCTTGCCGTCACTCGGGGAATGGACTCTTTGTCCCTAGAAATTCTGGCCGTATTTCCCCCCTCGCAGGCTTAGCTTGACATCGTCGGTACGTCCTGTGTCTGATGGTATATGTGGTGGGGGTTGTAGTATTTTGGAAGGACTAGGTGTGTTGGTCGATCTGCCGAAATGCACTGCGGTTCCTTTCCCCTTTGGATTTCCCGCCGGCTTTTGATTTGTGGTCAGTCAGACAAGAATACTAATGCTTTTCTAGCGCTTTCTTTCATGGTTTTCCTCTCCATGC
>Ga0179593_1418679_pt1 | contig 18198 bp, 12 predicted proteins | sample CZODoug2_1_08_16_FD_185931 | JGI IMG/M metagenome (GOLD analysis project Ga0179593, IMG submission 185931) | Vadose zone soil fungal communities from Angelo Coast Range Reserve, California, USA - CZODoug2_1_08_16fungal (PacBio error correction) | ecosystem: Environmental > Terrestrial > Soil >... | reverse complement strand
TTTTCGACCTTCCCGTACCTAGCTGTACTCTACCCTACGGTTACCGATTTCACTACTTATGCCCGTAGTGAAATTTTCTCTTCTGTGGGATTCTATTCCCATCAAGCCACGGATTGCCGACCGTAAAAACTTTCAGAATCTTTGAAGACCGGGCGAATACGGCATCCCCACTTTTCCGCATCTCTGCCACGGAAGTTTTGGTTCCCCTTTCTGAAAGGTTTCCAGAAAGGATGCTTAGTTAACATCCAGACGGTTTATCCGTGACCATTTCTCCACCCCTGGTTATTGCGAATTGTAAGTTTGACCGAGAATAGGTCGCTCCCGGTACCAAGTCGCTTCCTGACGTTTCCCTTTTTTTTCCCTCCCCCCCAAAACGCCGGTAGAGCCAACCGGAACGCCCCCCCCTAAACTTGTTTTGGAGGACATGCCCCCCATTACGTTTGATACCCGCAGCTATTTTTTTCCGAGCTCCTCTGACCCCAGGCGTCCTTTGTGCTTACTCTTCTGACCCTTCCGGGCTGCAAAGCAATTCTTTAGCATCGAACCCAATCCTCGTAACTCTACAGCAGGCTGCTCTCCCGGGTGTGGCGTCACTCTCTTCCGTTTTTCGACCCTTTTTTTGTTGTCTTTTGCTTGGGACGTCTTTCTCCTCGGGTGGGACTGGAAATGGTTGGAGTTTATGATCGGTTAACCCCGACGTTGTTCAACTCTCGAGTCAGATGATCTCCTTTTGTATACAAATAATAAATTTGTCCAAGCCGGCTCGCAGACAGTCCCCATTTTAGTAGCGGTGGGCTGAGGACTTAGACCTGTTTCTTTTCGACATCTCCGTCGCTCTGGCCTCCAGTAGGAGAGTGTACCCTTCTGAAGATCTGGGTGGATTCTTTGACCACCGCCTCGTCTTTCCCGTTGCTTGTTACCCTTGCCATTCTCGTTAATACCTGAGTCCCCTTGGCGATGGTACACCGGCGACTGCCTTCGTTCCCTTCTGCCACCAATTCCCCTGTAACTCTTAGTGTCATCTATGAGGACCCGCCCCTTACCGAACAACCATTCGAAAACACTTCCGCTTGACCCCTCCGTTTTTCCCCTCGTTCCCTCCCACCCTTTATACAGCCGAAGTCCGCTTTTGACCATTAGGCCGCATCTGATCGGTGGGTTTTGTGTTCTTAGATTTCCTACACTCGTTATCTCTCTCTTCCTTTCGCAGAATTACTGATCCCCCGATCTTTCCCACGGTTGAAAAAGGTCTCCTTATTTCCGGTTCCGTAGAGCAAAGGTCCCCCTCATGAGCCCCCCACCCCTCCCCCCCCCCTCCCTCTCCCTCTTCCTTTCACCTCCCTGAGATGTCGCCAAGTTCTGATCGATCGTTTCTGATGCGACACAACCGCTGATTTTTTTTTTGACGAAGTCATTTTATGATGACCGTTACTTTGATCCGTTCGTTACTGGTCCACTCGCCATTTTTTTTTTCTCTCCCCTTTAACGGTCCAGTACTTAGTGGTGGCCAGACCCCCCCACCCCCCAAAGCAGGTGGCTGCGTTCTCCAACGCATTCATGCCCGGGTTCCGGTCCCCCTCCTTGTTTAGAATTGTGTGCTTCTGCATAGGTTTCAAGGTCTTCTTTGGGAGTTTCCCCTCCGATAGTCTTACTACCTGCATCTCTAACGTTCCAGCCACCTTCTGTTTCGCTTCTTCTTCTTGCCCTCCCATGGCCAGTGTCTGAGGCGGTTCTCCATTAGAACTAAAGGTTTAAAATCTGGCACTGCCCCAGTCGTGGCCCCCTTTTCTCGTTTTTGCGGTTGTGGTCACGTGTTTTTCCCTAACCCCCTCCCTTCCTCTATTCCCTATGGGTGACCTTTCTATCGTGGTGTTGTTTGAAGGAACAGTTGGTGGACATTTTTGAACGCACCACGGTCGGTCCCCAAAGGAAGTATATCCCCCGTTTGGCAGCGGCTTGCCACGGTATCATCCCCGTGTAGATTCTCTTTTCCCAATATCCCTCGAGTCTGGTAAGACTTTCTTTCTGGATCACTAGTTAGAGGAGTTTTTAGCTCCTTTCCCTCCACATCATCCGAACTCTGCGAGTCGGTGCGCCTGCTCTTTGTCATCCCCCTCTTCTGTGCTTATCACTTGCGAGAAACACAATTCTTCGTGTTGGCCGAGGTCCTCCAACCTTGGTCGCCGCTGTTTTTACGCTATTTCTCCCTCCGAGTGAGTCATTTTTTTTTGTTGGTGTTGGAAGCCCAGGTTTCTCAAAGGGCTGCACCCCCAGCTCCAACGCTCGGCCTCTTTGTACTGCATTTGGACACTTTGTTCGCCAGCGGGATCTTCTTCGACCCCCTTTTGGACTTTTTCACTCTGGGATCCCCCTCCCGGTCGGGAAAGGCCCGTGGTCGATGCACTTTTTACCGGAAGCAGACGTACCTGGCCTTCCCCCCCTTCTCTCTCTTTCCTCCAGAATTCTTTAGATATCTTGTGGGACTCTTCTGAAGTTTTTCTTTATGAAGGCAATTTCCTAGTCCTTGGTAAAGACCCTGGCATTGCTCCCATCTTATCTCAAACCTCCCCGTTCCTTACGACTCTTACCGTGGCGTAAAAAAAACGGTTGCCCAATGAATCAAAGTAGTTTGAGGTTTGGCATCGTACCCAGCGATTTTTCTCCGATCCGGGGACCGTGGCGGAACTCTTCTCGCCCCCCAGAGTCGGGTGGCGTAGCCCAATTTCTGTGGTATTCAATCTTCCAACAATCGGAGTCCTTTTGTTTTCGCCAATTCGAAGTGCGACCCGACTATTGGAGTCACTCTCAATTTTTTTTTTCATCTTGTTTAGCAGAAGATTTTAGTGGGTAGGGCGGGGGGGGGGGGGGGGTGGGGGGGGGGGGGGGGGGGTTTGGGGGGGCGCCGAGGGGGGGGGTTTGCTTTGCGGCAGCGCGGGGTCCCGTTGGGGGTGGCGGGGTGCGGGGGGTTCTGGGGGGGAGTTTTTTTGTGGGTTTGGATTTGCGCGGGGTGGGGGGTTATCCGGGTGCGCGGGCGGGGGTTTTGGGGGGTTGGGGGTCCTCTGGGGGGTGGAAAAAACGGGGGGGGGTGGGGGGGTGGGGGGTTTGTTTTTGGGGGGGGGGGGCGGGGGTTCTCTTGGGGGCGCGGTGGTTTGGGTTGGGCTTTGGGGGCGGGGGGGGTGGGGGGGGGTGGGGTGGGGTGGGGGGGGCGGTGGGGGGGGGGGGCCAAAATGTGGCTGGTCCCCTTCTTCCCTCGAGACAGAAGTTTCTGAACGCCCCTTTTTAGTAAAGAACCAGAGTTGCCTGGGAAATGAATTTTCTTTTCTGATCCGCGGTTTTCTATGAACTTTTGAGATCATTCCCGTGGTAATTAAAGGTGTTCTTTTCCCCAGTTTGTTTTCACCACTCTTTACTGTCAACCCCCACCTCGAGAAATATTACTGTCATAGATACTTCAAGTAGCAGGTTTGTTCCTTAGTTTCCGTACCTGCAGGTCCAACCCTTCCAGTAGCCAGGTTCCCTTGGGCAAGTAAAAGAGTGGCCCCATGACTCGTCCCTGGAGACTCCTCCCATTTGTCAGCTGTTTTTTTCTTTTCCTTCCTATCCCGACCTCTTGTGTTTTCTGAAGTTCGATTTCCGCACTCTCTGATGTGGAGAAGCACAATCAAAGACTTACTATTCCCCCCTCCAACCCCTCTTTACCAACCGCGGTGACCTTTGGACCCGTCCCCACCAGTACTGGTGTTTGCGGCACCTCTCCCAGCCACCGCTTTTTACCGTGTCGGGCCAAACGCTTTCGGCCGGCCGGCCCTTTTTTTCTCAGTCTGTGCCTTATGGACCCACCCGTTCACCTTCACGTCTCCTTCCTCCACTCCCGTACTAACGTATGAACAAACACCTACAATCTCCGTCCGCTCCCGTTCGCTCCTCCACTTTTTTTGCAGCCTCCATGTCGGTGACCGGCCTAGGGCTTACATATTCTCTTTTGGTTAACTGTTTGGTTGTCTTCCTGTTCCTCCTCCGGCACAGGACCAAACTTATCTTCCAACAAGTGTTTTGTACTCGGTGGGCGCCGTTTCACGTGAAGTGAGGATCCTAACTGAGACCTCTGTTCGGGTAACTTCCACCCCACCTCTCGTATTGCGTACGCTGTTCCGAAGATCTTTTGCCCGTCGGCTTTAGCTCCCCATTCTTTTGTTTGCCGCTTTGGCCACCGGATGGCGGTATGAGATAGGTTGCTATTTTTGCTGCCATCTTAAGTTAGCGCATCATAGGCCCCATCTGCTTTTTGGCTGGTTCCAGGCCCCTTTCCTCTTGTCTCCTGTGAGGACCATAAAAGGCCTGCCGGTAGTAGAGTTCCTAGGAAAATTAACGGCCCCAGCCCACGTTAAGCAGCTTTTTCATTTCTGTCCTCCCACCACCCCTACCTTTTTCCGATCTGGGCGTAATAGTGGCCTTGAAGGAGATGTCTGCCCCTCCACTCTCCACACCAACGCCGCCCCTTCCTTTCTTTTCATGAATAACTTCTGATTTTAACCATTTGATGATTCTCCAAATTTCTGCTCATCCCGGTCTTTGACGTTTTTCACCGTTCGTTGTAACCCTCTTCCTCCTCTCCCCACAATGGTCCCCCCTCCCCCCCTCGGAGAAAGACTTGCTTTTTAACAAGAGTTCTTCCCCAAGGTTTCGTCCTAGACTCTTTATGTCCTCATGTTGCTTAGTTTTCGTTGCATTGTCTCTTCTTCTTTTTTCTTATATTTTCCTTCAGATGCTTCATCAACACGTATACTTTTTTTTCGAGGAGTTTCACCCGCTTCTTATTAGGCCCAAGTTATTGGTGACAGTTCCCAGGAAGTTTGTTTCTGTCTTTGATTCTATCAGATTTTTGCTTGCTGAAGAAACGCCCTTACTCTTTTTCTTCTCCAACATTTTCCTCCGTGTCAGTTTTCTGGGTTGGGGACCTGCTCTAGTTTTTTAAAGGGACAATGTGAGCGTTCTCATCCCCTTCTTCTGTATAAGACTATGCTTTCACCGGTCGGCGTCCCCAACCGTTGGGTCCCGATCCCAGTTCCGTCCATGTGTGCGAGGCTCTTCTCGGTCCGTGAGTACGGAGGAAGGGACGGTTAGGATGATCCAGGTTCGTTTCCTTTGACTTGTCAATTTCCCCAGGACCCCTGGACCCTTCATATTCCCCCCCACTTCATCGTGCAATACTTTCCCCCAAGTGTTCGAAAACTGGCCTTCCCGTCGCCAATCCATATTTCCTCATCCTCGTTTGGTGCTCTAGATGTCGACGGTGCGTACCGGAGCTTTCTCCGACCATTCTTGTCACGGATTTCAGACTTTGATTCAACTTGTTCCTTTGAGGCTATTCGCCTGGCCACCCGTTTCGTCTACTCATGCTGCCTCCCCCTCCTTCTATTGCTGTGCCCAAGAGCATACGTTACTTTCTCCCATTTTGTTGAACACACGCCAAAGCCAGAGAGGAAATGTCACGAGGCGAGGGAGTTTCTCACGGTGCGACAGCGGAGGATTGCCCAGAAGAGCCTGGACTGTGGACCATCCCCCCCCGCTTGGCGAGAAGTTTTGTAAGGACAGCGTAGGCGGGCGATGGGTGCCCACCCCGCCAGTCCCTCCTGATTCTTGCTGAACTACTGCTTGATAGAACTCCCCGAAGTCCCCACTAAAAACGTCTGGGACCTTAACCCCTTTTTTTTCTGTTTGCTCCCTCAAAGTGCGGCTTTCCTAGCCCACTCGAACCACCGGTCGTCTGTTATTGCACTTCCGGAGTTAAACTGCCCAAGAAGGACTAAGATCCATGCTCGAGCTCGCCGTGTGTGTTTCCCAATATCCGATGTACCCCGTGTGGTGGTAGTCCCCCGTTGGCGGGCCCGGCTTCTCCTCCTGTTGGCGACCTTCTGGGGGAGCGTCTGATCCGGTGAACCACCGATGTTACCTTTTCGTTCCTTTGTCTCGCCCTGGTTCACTTAAGGTGACCGCCGGTGATCGAAGAAACAACTGAGTTTTTCAGATCTTTTTTTTTGCTGACTTGGTGTTCCTGACTGTGGCAGGGACAATTTTCTCCTATTGACGCCCCATAGTTCTCCTGAGTGATTTAGGGGGGTGTCCTTTTTTTCCCCTCCTATCTTTGTTCCCTTCGATCGAAGGGATTTGAAACCAGTCTCGCTCATCCCATGGACATGGAGGGATCACCCTTCAAATGAGTAGCGGATCGATTGCCACCAAGTTCCTATCATCGCGGCTGGACCTCTTATTCCCTCTTCTTCTAGACTCAACCCTGCCACCCTTATAGCAGACTCAATCATGCTGGGCCCGCGTTTCCCAACCCTTCCTTTCTTCCCCTCCCTCCTAGATCACGACAAGTGGCAGCACTCCTCGTATGTGGGATCCTTTTACTACTCGTCTCTGTTTGACCCTCTTCAGACTTTTTCCTACCGACCTTTCCCGTTGAAAAATGGGTAAGCTAAGTTTAAAGAGAAACTCCCCCTTCCTGAGACCCCCCCCCCCTTTTCAACACAACTATACCCCACCCGAGCAACAGATGATTTGTTACCCCTCCAGGCTCGTCTGCCAAGGTCCTGGCTCGCTCCGGTCTTTTTGAACCTGGTCTTGTGTTGTGTGCACCCTAACGTTTTGAGTACGGACGGGGATCGTGATTGAGTCTACTTTTTTTCATATATTCTGCCTCCCCGGGGTAAAGGTTAAATGCCTCCGTTTCGAGGGTGTACCCTACACCTCCCACTAATGTTTTCTGCGGTATGGACTTTGCAAACAGTGGAAAGTTTGGTCGTCCACCCCCCCCCAACCCGCGTTGTCTGCAGCGTATTTCTGGGGCCTCGTTGGCTACCGGTTTTGGTCGCCTTATCTTTTCTTGACATCATGCAAACTAGAAACACACCCCCCCTCTTCGCGGATCTGCTTACCTTTCTGCCCCTTTTTTTACTGTGGAGTTCCTTTTGGCAGGTCAGCTGAGCACGGTGTTTTAAACCCTTCCCTTTCCCCCATCGATGCTCCCCCCTATGTGTTTCTTGATGTTGGCTCCTGGGGGGACTGGTTCCATACTCCACCGATCCTCTCCAGACTCCTCTAGTACTGTGTCCCCTGGTCGAGGTGTTGTGGCAGTTCAGGCCACAGTGGTTTTCACATCTGCCCCCCCCCCCCCTTTCGTTCCAAAAGTGTCTATTCTTCCCCCACCCAAATTTTCCCTCGGCCCCCCCCCGGGGAAATTCGGTCTCATCACGTCAGGGCCTAGTAAGGTATCCACTTTATGCCCCTCTTTTTTTTTCTCGGTATTGGATTCACCTCGTTGAGGCTCGGCTTTTTTTTAAGAAGCCTCAAATCCTACCGCCGGCTGGCGAAAACTGTTCTTTTGCTCCTTGCACCTCCCCCCCCCTCTCGGTAGATAATAGAACTGTTACCCCCCCTTGTCATCGTGTTGTACGGGGCCGAACCAGACTGGTTCGACGCCACCCCTAATCCTTTCTGAGATCCTTGAGCTGTGCCGACTGAGCCCAGCTTCGAGCATTTTCATCCTCTTGGTGGACCCCTTGCTTGCAAAAGCCCCCCCTCTTTTTCGGCATGTGACCCCGTTTTAGCAACGGGATCTTTGAGGAGTAAAGGGGCCTGGTGGAGGAAAGCTTGGACTCTGGCACGGTATTTACCGTGGCTGTTTTGTCGCTGACTTTCCGGCATGAGTATGAAATTCTCTGGCGTCCAACGATCCTTTTGAGAAGGGTAAGAAGCTCTTTGGTGTTGGTAGGCTCTCTTTGTGTTAGTTCCCATTTGTACCCCTCAGCGGAAATGTTCTGCCCCTCACTTACCTTTCATTGAGACCTGCAGAACAATCCCCTTGTCGACGACTATAACTTGCGAAAACACTGTTCCCCCCCAATGCCTGAACTTGGCTGTTTTTCCGAAAGTCCTCCACTAACACGCATGATAGGAGGATCGATAGGAAGTTGAGGAAACTTTGGATTCCCCTCTTCTCAGTTTTAGTATACCAAGGCTCTTTCGGCCGTACAACCCTTTACGAGCCCTTTCGCCAGTTCTCCTGAAGGCTCTTTCCCTCATCTTTTTTTTTTTCGAGTTTAATTTCAATAACCCCTCCCCTGGGGTCGAGAAAAGAATAGGCGGAGGTATCGTGAGGTCCGGTCCTCCCCTAGGCCAATCTCGACTTTGCGTGGGTTGAATCCGAAAGCAAGTCGTCACTCCCCCCCCGATTTGGTGGCCCCTTTCAGGCTTCATCTTCTTTCCCCTGGTCCATCGCTTTCATACTACCGTTTGCTTTGATCCCCTTTCCACTTGGCGAAACTTTGGTCTTGTCCCCCGTTGCAACCCATGTTGCCGTCCGCCCACCCCCTCTCTGATTTTCTGCCCTTTTTCCCTCTCCCCCGGTTCGTATTTACAGGCCCCCCGGCGGCCCCCCCCCCTCCGCCCACCGCTGTAGGCATCTGTTCCCAATTCCCCCTCTTGTGACCCTGTGTCGTCCTTGAGCCGACCTCCACGTCGGTTCCGAATTGGCCGGCCCGCAGCCGTCCGCTCACCCCCCTTCTTTTTGGGACTACGTTCCACAGCTGCAGGAGATCTTCACATACGCGCTCTTTGAGAGCTGACCTTTCAACTGTCAAGACCTGGACTCTTCCCCGAACCAAGTAAATAGGAGCAAAACCCCCGAAGGAGTTGACCTTTACGTTACCATTTCTCTAAATTTTCCCGGAAAGCAGCACGGATTGTGGGCGCGTTGGAGGCTGACCCCCCGAGCAAGGACGTTGACATGTTCAAACCTTTTCGGATGTGCCCCCGCCGATTATCGGGGTCCCCCACCAATTACAGTAAGTGCCCCGCTTCTTCCCCTCTTAATCAAACTTTTCGTCACCAAAATCCCCGAAGTATTGTGCGCCTACTCCCTTTCGAATAGATTCCCTCCCCTTGGTCCCGATCCCGGATTTTGAACGAATCTTGCATAGATTGGTGTCCTGGGTTTGACGGGTTTTTTGTTTTTTGCCTCGATGATGCGTAATTTGCATATAACGTACGGCACTTATTTGGGCCCATGGGTTTTCCCCCGTGGCTTTCAATCGGTTTTCTCTTCAAGCATGTATGTGGAATACACTCTTCAGATTTCGGTACCCGGTTTGTGCCCAAACTCCCTATTCCGGTGAAGACAGAGGTACAGCATCGTCCGTCGGCGTAAAGTTATTTGCCAGATTGGTCCACTTCGTTTCCTCGCGGCCGGTGATGTCGTTCGCGATCCGTAGAGAATCTAGAGGCAACCCTCCGCGGGGGATACCCTTAACCAGGCCCCTAGAAGCGAGTTTTCGGAGCAGCGGCGCTCTACCTTGTCTGCTTTTCTCTCCGATCCGTGTAATCAATGCCCAGTTTAAGCGGACAGACGATTAGGGCGTTTTTTTTTCCCAACCCGGCCCTCCCTTTCTCAATTAAAGTCGCCCAGAGAATGTGCGGTAATTCGTCATACAGACGGATATGCCCTTCAATTTTTTTGTAGCCCTGTTTTTTTAACAACCACCACCCCCCAGTCGACCCAACCTTCCCTTTTCCTGCCCCGTTTTTTTTTGTTCTTCTTACCCCGGCTTTGTAAACACTGATTCGATTTTGCTAGAAAATTTGTCTTTCATCTCCGCGGCACCCTTACCCGGTCTTTTCCACCACCTCCGATAGTCTTTTCGCACCCTTTTTTTTCAGTTTTCCTCGAGCCAGCCCCCCTGTTTGAAACACCAGCTTTATCAGTTACCTAGGGAAGCGTTTTCCCTCATGACCACTTCCCCCCCTCTTCCCTCTTGAACCGTTATTAACCCCAGCCCCGTTGCCCCCCGTTGTTTGTCTCGCCTCGTTCGTCTCTTCTCATACACGGTCAGCCGTTCCTCGTTGCCCGCTACCCCACAATTTGCTGATGGTATGGGCACCCGTCAGGTGGGAAGTATAAAACTACCCCCGTGGTGAGTCGGTCGGTTTTTCCGTTGACTGTGTACCATTATCTTCCTCTTTTTCCGACAACTCCTCGACCTTCTCTCTCTGCCCACCCGTTCAGCAAAATGCTCGTCCGAAGAACGGACTAGCCCGGCCTTTTTCGCTGTCCCGTACTTCGGCGCTACCCCATCACTGTCGGCCCCGGTCAGGCTTTTCACCGATATCGTGGGCCGACCCTCCTGCTGAGGACACTGTGTATCGGCCGATTCGTGCGCTGGAAGGGTCCTGAGGCGGGCAAGGGTGCTCCCCCCTTTCTTCTCTTCCTATCCTTGGTCCCCCCCCTCCCGGGGATTTTCCCTTTTGGTCTGCTCTAGTGCAATCGGCCCCAGAGGTTAGAGCATCTCCTGGATACCGTCGAACTCTTCTATCTCCCCCCCCCTCCTCCTTGTTTTTTTTTTGAGGAGCTTGGCTATGGGTTCCCGAGATGCTCGACCGGTTTTCCCGACTTTCCATATCTGAAGTTCTCTTTCAGAGGGACGGGCGGTCCTGGAGCCTTTGCGGATGGCCAGGAGAATTAGACTACTTCCCCTCTTGTATGGACGATTCTCCCCATACCCCCTCTGTGAGCCTTTTTTCCCTTTTTTGTTGTTCTCGTGGTTTAAATTACCCTGTCCCCTTCCATACGATACCGGAATAGACGGGCGAGACACTGCAGCCAGAACTTTTGCCTAATTTCCAAGAAGGGGAACCATAACGGCCAAGCGCTTTCAGTACTTTTCGACCACCCTCCCTTGTTTTTGGCCGCGCCTTAGTCCTGCCCCGAGCTTGTTTGTTTACGTTTTTTCAGGGGTCCCAGGGGATAGCTAATCCGCCAGACCGGGAGAAGTTGATACCTTTCACCCCTCTCCCCCACAAGTTGTCACCTCTGGACGAGGCCCGGGTCCCGTCCCCCCCTCTTCCTAGAGTTGGGCCTTTGTTCAAACTTAGCGGGGCCTATCGCCCCGTTTCGTTTTTCGGAACACCCAACCCACTACTTTTTCTAGCCTTCACCCAGGAAAAAGAACACCTACCCCTTCCTTGGATCCTGAACCCGACGTTTTGAACCGCGCCCCCCGCCTTCGATGTTTATAAGAGCGCCGACCGGAACACGGCATTACTTTTCTGACGCCCCTCACCTTGTCTGAGACCCCCCCCTCCGCCGACTTTGATTCCCTAGCCCCTTCCACGCGAGCCTGCCTGGGTTTTTCGGGCGGGACATCTGTCAGCGGTCCCCCCTGTTTTTGGTCGTCCCCGTTTCCGTTTTTTCCCTTCGTTTTCTATCCGCTTTTCGAATGGCCATGGTGTCGCCGGATTGACCCCTGTCCCATTAAGAAAGGGGTCCGGCTGACGAAAAAACTTATGAGAGCGGAGGCAGGACTCCGAGCCCCAGGTTTTTACTGATCCACCCGAAGAAACCTTACAAGCACCTGGGGGGGCACGAAATCACCGGGCCCGGGAGTTTGGGAGAAGACGGGAATGGTTGTTTTTTTCTGCCTTGTCTTGTTACAGCATATCCCGGAGTGACCCCTAAGCAAGGCCAGAAAAGATCCTTGCGCATTTCTTAACTTTTCACCTCTCTTTGGTGGGGTTCGGATTTGTCACACATTTCCTGAGATCTTTTTCTTGCCGTTCTTATTTTTCTGGACACGTGCCTTCCAGCGTGACTGTCTGCTCCTTCGCCTGACTGTGATTCGCTTGGCCACCAGGAATTCCCCGCGAGGCGTTTTCCATCGTTTTGCCCTTCGTCTTTTTCCCTGATCTACTACCATATCCCCCCCGGATCGCCAGACCCCCATTCGGGTGGAACCCCCAGCGTTACCTTCACCCCTGGCTCCCAACCCTCCCGACGTGGGGCCCACGTCGAAAATTGCGTTCACCCCCCCCCTTGATTCCCTCGAGTGGGGTCGCATGGGTTCCCTAATACGTCGATTGAGTAGAATCCCCCCCCAAAAATCCCGCAGCTGCCGTGAACTTCTTTTCCCACCGATCTTCCCTACAATTTTTAAACGGGGTTCCTCCCTCTTTTACGGTACGGTATTCCCTCGACCATTCATGAGCAACCAACATTTCCAAACAAGATAAGCCGACAACAGATCAGTTTTCAAGACTTTCTCGTGCTTTTAACATTGTTTTTTATCCGACGGACTTAGAAAAAGTAGGATGTGTGGTTCTGTTTTTGGGGAGGACAGAATGTCAGTTTTGAATAGTTGCATTGATGCCGGCGCGGAGGCCAGGCCGTCCCATGGTTCCACACTCTCTTATGGGTTAAGTCCGTGGACAGGTACCGTAAGCGAGTCCCGGGTTGTCTAAATTTCTCAAAAACAGCTCGACCAAAAATTTAGGGGATGCCTTTCTACCCCCGGGTACTGGCTCACTTTCCCCCCCGTCCCAGCGGTTGCCTTAACCTACCATAGTCTGGTTCCGGTCGCTCTGGGTCCTTTTTATTTTTTTTTTCTTTTACCGGTCTTCCCGGTTGTGGGCTTTCTTTCTTTTTCCCTTCCTCCTTCTGTTGATCCTCTCGAATACTTTTCCAAGGTAGCAACCACATTCGCTGTTCGCGTCAGTGCTTCTGTTCTTCCCCTCCTTGGACACTCTTATGTTGGGTTGCCTCCCTTGATACCTTACGAGCACGGTGGTAACAATCTTCCCTTCCCCCGTTTCTTCCCATGTGATTTTTGTTGCGGTGGTTGGCATGCCGGGGGCGCCGTTCCATTACTTCCAACCTAGGAATATCGTCGGTTTCCTCCTTTTTAGGGTTCCCCTTTTTATAGATATTGGTGTTTGGCGGGACGGACCTGGTGCTCCCCAGGGGCCCCCGACCCCCTTTACCCTTTTCCCTTTCTTCTTCTATCCCCCAAACGTTTTCGTAGCGCCTCTCTTCCCTCTGTATCATTCCAAATGTGGCCCGCTTTTGGTTAAACCGTCCTCGGGGTTCAGTTCAGACCTTTTGTAGGACTAAACTCTTTCTTTGAGTTTAGGTGCTCTTACTCCTGCCATCCCTCCCGCCCTCCCTTCTCGTCGAAAAATTAGGTTGTTTTATACGGCTCCAGGATTAATCCACCCGAGTATGGGAGAATCTTCGAATTTTTTCTCACACCCATTTCTCCCCTGTGTAATCGGGGGCACCCTCAATTTTGAGCGTAAAAATGCTCCCTGCCCGTCGACTTCGAAGTGAGCATATTATCTCCCCTTTTTCGCGCGGCCTTCTTCTCCCACTCAGTGCCGTTTTTGGACAAGTCCATCTGCACCCCCAGTCAATCACTTTCGGCCTAGGGCCTCCCCTGCGGGTTCAAGGGGCGCGTCTCCTACACACCGTGGATGGGGAGGAACCGCGGGCCTCCGATGCCGGTGGGCGTCCCCCTTGAAACTGTTATATTTTTTAAAGGCGATGGTTGTTGCTTTTTTCGTGGTCGATTTCCAGTTTCAATGACCCCTACCACCCCCTGCAGGGCACTGGCCGTCCCCTTCCCTCGTCCACTCCCTTATAGAGATTTTCCTCCTCAACATTTTTTTGTTGTTTCTGATTCCCGAGAATTGTGCTGTTCCTGATTTCGGACCATGGTCTTCTCTTCCTTAAAGGGAACCCTGACCACCAACACGTCTACCCTGGAAGTCCGCAAAGGTCGGGATCCTTCTCCACTTTCTTCGACCACGTACTCCACTCGCACCCACCTGGGAACACAGTCCCTTTCCAAACTTCGCTGGGCCGTTTTGGCCGCCAGTTTTACAAACAGCTTCGTCCGAGAAGATACGTTCCGTCGGGCCCCCCTTTCCTTACCGTCTACCAAAGTCTGGTGGCGTCTCTCACCCAAAGTTCTTGGTCGGACTTCTATCCCCTATGATTTTTAGACACGTCTCTTAGGACCCGTCACTCGCTGGACTCTCTAGACGCTCGCATTTGTAGCCCCCTTTTCCTAGGTAGTGAGTCTGGGGCATGCTTCTAGCAATAAGAGATCCCCTTCTCCTTCCGTTACTTCGAACGGTCAGTTCCCTAAAAGAGGGGCATTGGTGTCCCACGCCGTCTTTTACGCCTTCCCTTTCGATGCTTTGGTGACCCCTTCCTCCTTTGACGCCTTAAAATTGAGTGGATCCTTTTCCCTGTGAGAAGGGGTCTCAGTGAACCGTGCAACACATGTGCTTCGCAAAAAACACCCCCCGATCCCGCTTCCAATCCTCTATTCAAGTGTTAGATTTTTAGTCTTTTAGGGCAACTTCTTCCCCCATCCCTGCCCCTCTAGTTTCCTTCGACTGGGTGCTTTCCCTAGTGGGTTTACCCCCCTTGCTTCGTTTTTTCTCCCCGACTCTGGGACTCTTTGCCTTTCCCCTAAGACCCGCGAGATGTTTGTTTTGTAGACTTGGCCTGATTGGGCCAAACCCCCTTGAGCGTCCGCCACAATAGAGATTTTGAGGACTCCCCCCCGTTCAGACTGGATGCCTCCCCACTCCGACTGCGGACACCCCGATTCCTGTTGCAGTTCCCCCTTTCCTGGTTCGGAGTCCAAGGACCGCCCGGTCCTGAAAACTCTTTGGTTTGAGGTTTGGGAGTTTCAAACCCAGACGACGGCGGCCCCGGGAAGGTCAAAGTGTCGAACGAGATTGTCGAGGGCGTCCACAATTATGCACCTTCCACGAACTTACATTAGTAGCATTCCTTCACACCCCTACCGTCTCGTTTTTCCGCCTCTCCCGATCGCCCTCCATTTTCGCCACGCTCTGTCGGTTACCGCCGTTGCTCGCTGTCGCTGTTTGTAACTGTGGTTTTTCTCCTGAAGGGTCCTTTGGCTTAAGTTTGTCCCCCTTAACTTTTCTGGTGTCTCTTTGGAGGGTTTGAATCTCTATCTGTTTTCGCCTTCTCAGACCTTTCGCCGAACTCCCATAGATGTTTTTCCCCAAGGACCCCATCCCACTCTCTTTTCGTCGCCCTTCACTCTTCTGAATACTTCAAGCTTCTTTTTTACAATTCTTTTTTTGGCCCCTGCTTGAGTTCCACTGGATTTCGGTATGCGAGACTTGGGATTGATTTTGTCTGCGACCGTAGCGACTCCTCTAGTTATATATAAGGGGGGATAGCCCCTTGGTGACCAAGGAATCCTTCTCGGCTTCTCGACCCCCCGGTATTACTATCCCCTTCCGAATTTAGTAGAGAGCTTTTTTCAAACCCCCCTTCATCAGCGGACCCCGACCCTCTACAGTTGGTACATTCTCACAAATAGCTTACGGTTCACTTCCTAGAGGCGTGGAGCTATCCTTTTCAGACGGAGCGGGCGGTACCGCCTGCGACCCACCACAAATCCAGGTCCCACCGATTCTACGCTGCTTCCCTTTGAGATCAAAAGGCTTGTACACAGTTGATCGGGGTAGAACAGGTCTCTCATCAGACTCCGTACATGGTCACCCCGGTTTTTTGACCGTCTACGCCCCAACCCTGTCCGGGCGCCAACCCTTGAGACCGTTTTCCCCTTTCAAGCCCGTGAGACCCCCCCCAGTTTTTACTATAGGACGGATTCCCCCCTCCCACACCCGTTCCGAGATCTCTTTTTTGCTTTCCTGTCGGAGCTTTTTCTTTTTATACTGCCGGTCTCTCGTACCCAAACGTTCGTTGTCCGTTCGCTCGATTCCTTCTGACTTTTAGGCTGCACCCGTAATGTGGTTTTGCCATTTTATAACAGGCCGGGTTTTGTGGTGTTGCTGTCATCCCGGCGGTTTTTTTTTCTTTTGCAATTCAGGCTCCTCGTTTGTTAACACCGTCCCGCCCTCGTTAGGTCCGTCTTCCTCGAACTGCCTTGTTTTTAATGGTCCGCTCCCCCTGCTTTGGCTAGGTCTCCGAACTCCCTCCGGAACCTTTGGCGTCACACCCGCTTAGGTTAATCTCCCTTAGGACAAAGTGGATTTACCCGCCTGAGCTTGTTTTCCTCCTTTTTTTTTTTAGGGCTTTTTGGTGTTTTAGGATTGGTGCCCTTGTGATCGCTTCAGATTCCAGTACTTTTTTTAGTGAGATATAATTGTGGCTATTACTCACCTCACGTTTGGTACCGACCGATGGTTTTCCCTCCCCTTCTTCCAACCGATATTCCCTTTCCTTTCCCCAGCTGAGTGTCCAGATAGTTTTCAAACGCACGCTCCCCTTCCCCTTTTTTTACTTGGAATCAGTAGTTGTTGTTGTTTCTTAGAGATGGGAGGGTATCCGTTATAGTCTCTTATCGAACCGCTGTTTTTTCCATTCAACTCTCTCTCGGCTTTTCAGATTCGGTTTCCTGTTCAGTTTTGACGGTCTACTGGACACAGTAGATATCCAGACCTTCCGTGGAACCTCAGGGTCAAGCCTCCTTTCCCCCCCATTTCTTAGGGTCTGACGCACACTTCTTTTTCTCCCTTTTTCCCGTGATCGGAACGAGTTGTTGGTTTTGAAACCAAGCCCCACAAAGACTTCCTACAGTGAGCGGAGAGACATTCCAAGATCGGAGGGAACCAGATACCATGAGTTATAGGACGGTCTTCCTTCTTCACTCGGGGCGGTAATGGTGAGCCCCAAGATTTTCTAACGGGACAGTTTTTTCGGCTGCTTCCACTCTGGATAGCCGACCCAATCCCGACCACGACACCCTTTTCCTGGGTTTTGTCAGAACTTGAATAAGTTAAGCTCCCTCGATTGTGTTCCCTGAATCCTCCACCTGCTTTCCCTGTTTTTTTCCCCCTCATCGACCCTGTCCCGAAAACCACCCCCCTCCTTTTGACTATCCACTGAAAGGTTTGCGCGATCGCCTGGTTTTTTCTTGCCTTTCTCCGGAGTCCTTTTTTCACAACCTTGTTTTTTGTCTCTGTCTTTACGGGTGCCTGGGTTGTTTTTGAGAATTTGGCCATGTGGGATTTTATGCCGGTGACCCTCACGGTGACAAATTTTCTCGCGGCTCTGCTTACAGGTTACAACTCTACACTTTTGACCCGCTTTTGGTTCTCCGCCAAGCACAAGGAGTCAGTACCGCACGTTGGGAGCGGATTTGGTGGATATTAATTTATGGAACGAATCTCCGTTCTTTGAGCACCCCGGAGGAAGACACCTCCTTCCCTGGGCTTTCAAGTGAAGTCTTTCCGTGGCTTGCTTGCCCCATCCGCATTTCTTTGGAAGTGCTTGCGGCTTTCCCCAAGGGCGCCGATAACCCTTTTCTTTCCCCTTTTATTCACCTTTGGTACTCCAGTGATAGTTCGGAATCTTTTGGTCCCCAAAGGACCTTATCCCCTGCCCTGGGAGTGCGATGTTTTAGGGATTCTGCGCGGACTTAGAAACCCCCATCCAACCGGATCGTTTTTTCATCCCTCACTGGTTTGGGACCTCGCGATCCCCCCCCCAGTCTTCAACATTTTTTCTCCGGGACGAGACGCCCCCCTTTCTTTTGAGTCCTCCTTTTCTACTCTATGTTTTTGTCTCCCCCCCCTGGTTCCCGACATTTTTTGGAACTTTGCATCTGCCTTGACTTTTTAAACCCCCTTTCCTTCACTCCACCGGTGACCCCGGTCTAACTTCTGTTAAGCTGAGCAAAATTACCTCCCCGACACCCCCATTCCCCCTGATTAATTCTCTCTTTGCGTAAAGAGGATCAGGTGGCTTGGCACTTCGGTCTCGATCCTTCTATTCAGAACATGAGATTGATGTGGTGACGAAAGCTTCTTGTTGATGCCCAGTAAGTTTTTAGCCGACTCGAGTGGCGCCCCCCCGGTTATTCCTTCTGTTTACTGGTTAGGCCTCCTTAGAACTTCCCCTGGTCTTTCCCCTGTTGAAGTTCCCCGCCTTCTCCAGGATTCCCTTGTGTCTTGTGGTCACCACAACATAAGGTTTTCTTTATGCCCTGTGCATTGTATTTTTCCGTCAAACTGAAAGGGGGTTCTGGTTACAGCCCTTTTTTTTGTCCGGTCCGAAGGGTTTTTCTTCTTTGTGAGGTTCCCCCCCGGCTTTACTTACTGTTGTTGGGTGACCTTCTCCACAGTCGATAGGTTTTCTATAAGGATCCTCCCGTTTTTTTTTCGTATGAAACTTAGGGTTGTGGCTTTCCTTTTGTGCCGACCCCCCCTTTCCTTTTTTTTGGAACTTTTTTCCCTCCTTTTGTTGTTTCCCGCTTAAGTGTACGATCAAGGTTTTTTGTTGCCTCCACCGCTGGCCCTTTTCTGGTCCTCCCTTTTCTTCGAGGAAAGGAGATCCATGGTTTCCTACGTTGTCGG
>Ga0179593_1720775_pt1 | contig 18200 bp, 21 predicted proteins | sample CZODoug2_1_08_16_FD_185931 | JGI IMG/M metagenome (GOLD analysis project Ga0179593, IMG submission 185931) | Vadose zone soil fungal communities from Angelo Coast Range Reserve, California, USA - CZODoug2_1_08_16fungal (PacBio error correction) | ecosystem: Environmental > Terrestrial > Soil >... | reverse complement strand
ATAACCGGAGTCCCTTTTTAGAGTACCCTTCGTTAATTTCGATCAGCAAAACGCTTTTCTTGCCTTATTTTTTTTTTTCTTGTGTTTCCCAATCCCCTTTCTCGGGACACAGATCCTTTCGACCGTTTCTTTTGCTGTTTTCGGTCACCCCTGTCGGTTTCCCCCATTCTTTTCAGTGAACAGAAGACTCTTCTTTTTTGTTCATCCCCCCCCCCAGACTAACATCCTCCCGTATCAATCGTGGGAGATAAACCGCTTGTGCTCTTTCCTCTCTGGGGTTTATTGGATGGTTTTTCCACGATGAACAAGGCCGTTCACTCCCAGCGCAACCCCCTCCTTTTTAATCTCTCTCCCTTCCCCCCTATACGTTGTGGTTGTTCTTCTCATGGTATCCAGAGAGGTTTTTTTTTAGGTACCTTCTTTCACCCTTCCTTTCGTGTAAAAACAAGACACTCCCCTCCTGAGAAACCCCCCCTTTTGCGCGAATAGCCCCCCTTTCTTGTTGATCGCCCCAGCGTATTGATACCTTTTTTTGTCGTATTTTTCCCTACAGTCCTCCGAGAGAGTCTTCTGTTTCCACTTATTTTTTTTGCAGGTCCATTTTTCCCTCTTTTTCCCCGAAAAACGCAACGTACTCTTTTCTACCGGAGCGATATACTCCTTTTACCTTTCCCCTGTTCCTTTTCCCCCCGGAAGAAAAGCAGGTGACGTTGGTTCATACCCACAAAGAGCTTTTTTACGATGTAGGTTCCGTGTCTCCTGATTGTGTCGGCGCCAGTTAAGTTTTCCTTTCCCTCCACGACCAAGACACCTTGCTTTTTCTTTGAGCTTTTCGTGCGTGATCCCTGAGTCTGACTGCTCCCCCATGTTCCAAGAACCTAGTTTTCTCCCCCCCACACTAAACACCGGATTCTCTGGAACGAAGCGTCGGGGGATTCTTTTCTCCGTGAAATAGTTTTTAAGATCTGGCGCTGTGGATTCATTCTTACTCCCCACCCCTACCTCAGGAAAAGGGGAGGATCGTCTCCCCAATCCCAAAACATTGGGCTTATAGAAACTGGCACCTTCTCAAGGACCCTCTTTTTTCCTTCTTAACCGAAAGCTGGCTCTTTCACCCACTGCCGGTTGGATGGGATCTCAGTACATAACCGTTGTCCTCTTTCATTATTTCTTGTCGGACCCGTTGTGGACTTTTTTCCGTCTAACGTGCACCCTCTTTTCCGCCCTACCCCCACGGTTTATATCAGGTTCATTGGTTCGGCCCCTTCGAACAGGTCCTCCCAATGAACAGTCGGGCATTTTTTTTCTTTTTCCAGTTCCCAAATAGGAAGTTCCTCCGGCATGATGAGCTTTTTCACCGATCTTCCCCCAATGGATGTTGCTAATCTCCTTTGTCTCCTTCGTTTAGTTAGTCACGCTTTGCTTTCTCTTAAGAAGAAAGTTTTGTAATTGGCCGCCCCTTCCCTTCCTTAGGCCCTTTTTAGTCCTCATCTTTGTCAGCCTTCCTTGGTTGTCGGAGACCTCCCCTGCTACCCGACAAGTACCTTTTTTTATGTTTCTTCCTCAAGGATTCATGTCTATCACAGCTTGCTCTCCCGATTCGTCGGTTTAGTGGAGGATCCCCCCCCCTTTCTTGCGAACCTACCCTCTTTATCCGTTCGGGGAGCCGTTTCGTAGTAGAAACCGTCCTTCCTCCCCCATAACATTTGTTAATGGCCGGGGGAGACTCCCAGGTCGTTGCAAGTGTCGACTTTTCCCTTCTTTAGATCGGGTAGTGATTTTGAGCTAGAAGGCGTTTAACAGCGCAATCCAGTCTTCCCTTTCCCCAAATGTCCACCGTGTGTCTTGCACCTGCTTCACACTGCATCTTTTCTTCAACTACCTCGAACACCACTTACTCCTTTCCCTTGCTGTTCAACATTCCTTTCCTCCTCGCTTTGTTTCCTTTTTGTATCCCCGCGCTAACTTTTTTGGATTCAGGTGAAGAAAGAGCTCTGTGGATGGTTCCCCCTTCCCTCTGAGGGAATTATGAAGTGTTTTCACTTTCTTTCTGCTCGGAGCCCTTCCATTGGTGTTATCCACCATTCCTTCCCTGTTTCCCCCCCGGTCCAGGATGGTACGTTGCACCTGTCAGGCATAGAGATGATGGTTTTTTTCCAGCAAACTTTCCTTATTCCGGACTTCGCCTTGAGCGGGTTGGAATGGTGCTCTCCCCCTCACTAGAAGAACTTCCTCTCCTCGTCATGACAGGCTTTCCCCTGGAGCTTTCACGTGTCTTCCCCCATTCGGTGGTCCCTCCTCACCCTTCCCCTTTTTCCCTCATCCGGTCTGAGCCTCTTTCTGCTTTCCAAAGGGTTCGTGTTTGTTTCTCAGAAAGTTTTAGCCGAACCCTTTTTCCGGAATCTATCTTGAACCTCCCTTTTACCCATTTTCCAGGGTTCACCTCGGCCCGTTTGCAATGCACCTTCTAGGCCCCCCTTCCTTGGCCATCTTTTTTTCGTATTTTGTCCGAGGAAAATCCTTTCTTATTTCACCTACTCTTTGTTGTTGTTGATTCGACCCGAACGGACTTTTTTCCCCCTCACTGAGATTTTCCGGCATTTGCATATTTTTTTTCCTTCTCCCTTTGCCTCCCCGAAATCCCTTTGTGGGGGTTGTTTTTTTCTGGCCCGTCTCCAACTACTTTTCAATATAGATGCCGGCCCCATCTGGCTTTTTTCTATTCCCCCCCTTTTTCCCTCAGCGAAAAAGTTGTCCTTGATGAATTTAGAAGGGACCGGCTTTTCCTCTGAGTTTTACCCCACCATCTCTTTTTTTCCACGACAAAGTCTGCTCTTTTTGGGCCTTCTTCCTCAGGTCTTCTTCCTTCTGCTTATAAACTTTGCTGGACGTTCCCCCCCCCCCTCTCATAATGGATCCCCCACCTCTGTCCCTGCTGAACCAGGACATTTCCAAGGGTTTCGTCCTCCCTTTTCTTACACAACGCTCCCCTCCCCTTGTGGATCCTCTTTTCCTCCAATGACCGAGCTCCCCCCCCTCACCACCGGCCTGCCTACGCTCTCGGAACCCCCCCGGTCCACCCCACTCTCTTTCTGCACCCCCCCTCCCCCTCGCAGGCCTTCTTTCCTAAGTGCCCTTTTTTCCTTTTTCACAAGCTCTTGCTTCCCCCCTTGTGGTGAACCGCTTTCCTCCGGTCACTATTTTTAGGGAGGTTTTCCTCGGTTGCGACACTTTTTGTTCTCCCCTCCTTTTCCGCTTCCATTTCATTTATGCCTTTTGGACAGCCTGTTCTTTCCTGCCTCCCCTTTGATGGATCTCTCCCACTGAGATAAGAAACATTTTCATTTTTCCATTCCCCTCCATCGCCGCCGCCCAGAACCCTGGTCGAGACGGATTTTTTATTTCCGGTTTTACTTTCGAGGAGGATCCCTCGTTTAAGATCCGTCTTTCCCCTCTAAATGGTTTTCCTCCAAAGGTTTCCCCTAATTCCTCGGGAGCGCCCTCCCCCTCTTTGAGCATACACAAGCTCTCCTTAAATCAAGAGCCAATCCTGGGCCTGGCCTTTTCTTTTTGACGCTTCCCCCTGAGCGTCTTCTCCTTAAAGAGACTTGACGACCTTTTGTTAACTCACCCTTCGCTTTACCCGTCCCAGATCAGTCTTCTTCTAATGTTTTTTTTTCAGGAGTCCATGTCATCCTCGTGGAATACTGCCTCCGTTTCTCAAAGGTCATTTTTCCCCTCCACTTGTCAGGTGGCCATTGTCAGGTGAAAGCGTCTCTCCCCTTTTAGAACCCCACGGCTGAAAACTCCCCCCCCTTACTTCCGAAGGGTTAAGGGAAGCTGGTTTCCAATTTTTTCGATTGAAGAAATTCTTCCCCCCTTCACCACCGTGGGGACACCTTTTTCGGCCCTTCCTCGGCGCCTTACCCAGAGCTTTCGCACACTTCCCCTTTGACAAAGGTGCCGGACTGGTCTCTCCCCCGGATGGCAGGTTTCCCTTTCCCTCTGTATTGTCTGGAGATCGGACGGCCTTTTTTTCCTGAAAGCCAACGACGATGGCTCACCTCCCCCGTGTTTCTTTTTTCGAAGAGCACCTCTTCCCCCACAGGCGCTTCCCACCTTTGAGCTCAAAAAACTAACTCCCTTCGAGTAGTTCCCTTCCCGAATTGCTCATCCGGTTTTTACTTGTTTTACCCTAGGTTTTTCGGCGAAATGGCGCAGCTTGCTCAGTCCCCCGTACAGAATGAATCCCAAGGACCCCCTCCCGATTGGGTCGATATTGCGAGGTTTGTTGTGGATATGCAAAGTTGCGCGTGGGAGTCTAAGGGCACTCCAAAGTGAGGGAACCCCATTTGCGGGACGTCTCTCGGGGGGGGATTGGAAGAACGAACCACGTTCAGAAGCTTGGCGGCCTTGGGAACCTTTCATGGCCCCAAGTGCTCTCCCAAGATCCTTTAATAGATATTCTTTGCCCCTTAAGTTGCGTTTTCACCAGGTCGCCTAAAGGAAACCCCCCCCCCCCCCTCCCCCCCCCCCCCCTTCCCCCCCAAAGACCTCCTCTTTAGACAGCCTGACCTTCTCCCCCCCATGAACCTCCGCCACCTCCATCACTGGTCTTGACCGTTTGGGCTCTCTTGGGGGACGGGGTTCTCGCTTGTTTGGTTTTACCCTCGACCCCCCGTCCTCAGATAAAAATCCCCCGCGTTTTTTCACCAACCTCCGTTTCGCCTCGAAGGGGTTGTGGTTGTTGATGAGTCTCCGTGATTTGTCGTTGGTTTTTCTTTCTTTGGATTAGGTACGTCGTTAACCTGGCATGTGTTAATTTTTCAAACCAAACATCGTCCCCCCCGAACCCCACCCCAGCGGCGCACGAATATTTTTCCTTTTTTTCTTCCTACAAGCTCTTCCTTCTTGGAGTGTTTTTCTTCCGGTTGGAGCGACCCCAGTCCTTTTAATTTTTTTTTTTTTTTCAGGTCCATGGCGGTGGCCCTCCTTGATTTTGACTCCTCCCCACGTCAGGAGAACTGCGCTCTTAACTGCTAGTGGGGTACCTGTTGCCTTGAAGTTTCTAAGGAGACCCCTCCCCGGTTTCCCTTCTCGCGCCTTTCTTGACATACACCACCTGGTAGTATCGACTCCGTTTTAGGTCCCCTTGGTCTGGTGATTGGGACTCTTTTTTGAAGTTGACTCCTTGGTCAAAATTTTCCAGGGATTGTTTTTTGAGTTTCTTTCTCCCGTAAGCGGAGCCAGAGTTTCTCAATTTGCAACTTCTTCCAGACTTTCAGTGGAAATGAAACCCACCCCTACCCCACCGGATTGCTTTCAATGCTTCCTTTTTTTGGACGAGCCTTCGGAGTTTGAGCCCCCTTAGAAAATAGTTCGCTGCTCATGTTGCCCCCTCGTTTAACTTTGCTCCCCATCCGACACATCCCGAGGATAGACATACTCCGGAAACCCCCCCCCCCCCGGTGGGCTTTCTTCCCACCGCGGCTCCCCCCTATCTCATTCCAATTACTTATAAAGATGGCCTTGGGCACCAAAAAGTTCCCTTTTTTATGGCAGAAGTCTCCCTTTCAAAGTTGTGCCGTGGAAGTATTCTTTCTCACTATGTATTCCCCTTCTTTATTCCTCTCTTTCTTTAAGTGGCAAACCATTTTGCAGAGCCCATTTTTTTTGATATCCTTCCTCCAGGTCCGTCCTTGCTCCCTTTTCCGGTTCATCCTCTGCAACAGTAGGGCATTGTGCTACTGAAGGTTTTAGACGTCCCCTACAGTTCGGATGAGAGCGATCCCCGTTCCCTCGACAATGGAGTTTCCTGCCCCTTGCATTTTCTCCTTCCGGACATTTCCTTTTGCTACTGGCGCCTAAATTAAGACGCCCTCTGGAACTTGAGACATCGCGTATACTTCTTCCTACTTTTTATTTCCTCCGGAGACTCCGCTCTCAGGGAGAAGATCCCCCCTTTTACCCTAATATTAAAGTGGGATGGATTTTTGAGTTCTGGTATCAGGCGAAGTGTTCTCCGTAGTAAGTCTTGACTCTAAAGAGTAGAATTTTCCCCACTTAGCTCGGCCCCACTTTAGGATCCAAAAAGGGATTCCTAAGTCTAGGGGTAGGTCGGTGTGGTTCGGCGTGTTTTAGTAGCAACCTACTATACTTGTAACACATTCCCCTCTCGACCTTTGTTTCAGGGAGGCGTCCCAGCTAGAAAGTGTCAGCACCTTATCGGTTTCTCTTGTTAGGCTTGAAGATCTTTTCTAGTTGTTCTGTCCCTGAACCCTCAAGGCGGTGCCGTCCTTCCCACGACCATCCTTTGAGAAATGCGGTTTCGAACTTTTTTCGGCGACTCTCACCCCCCCTCGAAAAAATTTCTTGAATCGGTCCTTCTTCCCCACCAGGTGAAGTTAAGCCACTTCTTTTGAACTTCCCCTTGAGTATTCTTTTCACCGAGAACCGGATTCCTCCAGTTTGGAAAAGGGAGTGGAAAGGTTGCTTTCCCCCTGCGTAAATATTTGTGTGGGCATATTTCGTTTTTCCCCAATGTGGACAGGCTCGTGTCTTTAATCTAGAGAAGTTTGGCTCTACAATTTGAGTGGGAGTTTCTTTTAATTAAAAGGATGAGTACCAGTTACTCCCACTTGTAAGGTCTAGCTATTCATTTCCCCTCGTGTGGGTCCGAGGGGGGACTCTTCTCTCTCCATCTTTCTTGTTGGACTGCTTCTCAAGTTATCCCACCTCCCGACTCCCTTTTCTCCATTTTCGAATCACTTGGTGCTTCACACAGCGATGGTTTTTGTTCGCTTCCCGCATAGTTTAAGGCGGTCTGTCCTCCTTTTTTTTTTTCTCCATTTCATGAGGGTTCTTCTCTTGTTCTGCCGACCTTTGGCTGCTTCCTGAATTTGAACGGCCATCATCTTCCGAAACCTGTTTCACTGCTTTCCATGTGTTTCTTTCCTGTTGTCCCTAGTCGTTTATTCCTTAATTAGGGGCTCTCGTTTGAGTACAAATTCCCTCTCTCGCTCCTCAGTTTTTTATCGAGATAGGAAAGTCCCCACCACGAGACCCCTTCCCAGAATATGTGGTTTTTCCCCCCTTTCGCAGGGAAGTCCCGTACCCCTTTTTCGGAGAACCTTTCACGATAGACCTTTATCGGCTTTTCTCTCCAAAGTTATGACTCCCTCTCCGACCCTTTCAGGGTGATCCTCTTCGCATCCCGGATCGTTCCCTTCTTTCCCCCCCAGGTCCCCCCCACCTCGTCGTTTTTCACACGGCCAAGTGAGCTCTTCCTTCCTTTTTTGGAGCAGAGTTCTTCCTTTTTCTCACGGTATTTTTCTCCCACCCCGCTCCCCCATTGCTGACCGTGGTTCCACATTCTTCAACCATAATTATGCATGCCCTTTTCTCCCGAGATACGAAGCCTTGACTCCCTCACCCCGCGCTCGAAGTGTCTCACTTGAAATTCGAAATTCCCCATGGCATTGATATAAGACGCCTCCCCTTGAACCCATTTCATCCCGAAGAGGGTATCTTGAGTCCCGCGTCAACGCCGCCCCTCTCCTTCCAAAGAGGCTTCTTCTGTGAGAAAGACTCCTTTCTATTTCCAGATATTGCGGCAATTCACGTTGGCGTGAACCTCTCGGTCACTGGTTCTCGGTCTCCCTCTGGCCCCCTTGTTAGACAGACAGTGCGCCGGTTCCCCTTTTGTTTACCCCTTTCTTTCTGGCGGACCTCTTTTTTTTTTTTTCTTTTTGCTTTTCTAGTACATGATGGATTAATTTATTTGTTCTTTCCCTCTTGTCCTCTTTTTTGATCATGAAGTTCTCGTTTACTTCTACAAATATGATGTTCGCCAGCCTTTTTCGAGACGGGCTGTTTTTTTCGAGGAAGGTTTCCCCTGAGCGGTACCCCTCTTCTCCCTTTTTGGGATAAGCCTATCCACCAATGGTTGGGATCTTTTTTAACGACTTCAAAATTCCTTCGGAGAGAGAATCAACCGTTGGTTCCCCTAGCGGATACACGACCTCACATCGAACAATCCACCCCTTTCCCTTTCTTTAGCGGGGGATCTTTTCCTTAAACCCGAGCTTTTTTTTTTTTAATTCGCCCCCCTTTTCTAAGTCATACTTTCTCTCTTTCCCCTTCCCCTAGAACTTCCCTTTTAGGCCGGATCTTAATCCCCTGCTGTTTAAACACAGACTGTTCGGCTCTCCCCTTTGGCGGGGGCCTCCTTCTTTTTCCGCGGGCACTGTTTACACTTGTACTTACGGCGAAAACTTTTTCTCGAACCCCTTTTCATTTCCTCTTCCTTTAGTGAGCACCCGATATTCCGACTTTTCCCCTTATTATTCACCTTCCCCCCCATGGTAGTCCTGGTGGAACTCTTAAAGAGAGATCCCCCCCTTTTCTACCCCCTTTTTCCTTGACAAGGGGGCAGGACTGGGATTCCCCTTCTTAACGGGTTTCCTTCCTAAGCTGTCCCTCTGAGCTTTCTCTCTTCTCGTGCAGAGTTTGCGGGCAGCGCCCTAAGTAGGACGCTCCTCCCGTTATTGTGTAGTCTTGGTTTCTGTTTTTTCTTCCTCCGAGGGGTCCTTTATCGAACTCTTTCACCTGTACTCCCGCCTTCGGCGTCTTCCCACCATTTTTTTTCCATGAAATCACTTCGGGGGTTCGTGTTGTTTTCATCCCCCCGGTTCGGAATCTTCCCCTGGTCCGCAGACTTTTTTTCCCTTTCGTCATCACGCCCACCTCTCCAACGCCATCACGTTTTCTTCCTATCGTGATTATGACCCCCGTGCGCGGCCTCTGGGGAAACTAAAGCGTCCCTGGTTTATCTCCTACCACTCGTCTTTACTCTCAGCCCCCTGCCCTCCGGTTGTTGTAACATTAAAGTTTTCGGTCCAAGAAAATTTTTTCTATAAGTAGACCTACTTCGTTTTTTTCGCGTCAAACTTCCGGTCCCTCCCTTCCCCCTCACTGAAGTTGGATCCCAGAATATTACATCTCTCGGAGAGGACACCCCGCGCCCCTTCTCTAAGAACTCCTATCAAGGCCTTTCTCAGGCTTTTTAGCTCAAAAAATCCTTTTTTCTCTTATTTGAAGGTGTTTATGGCTTTCTTGTGTTCTAGTTGCATCCTTCTTAATACACAGCGCCCCCCCCCCATATCGCTTCTCCCCTGTCATCTATCTATTTTTATCACGTTGTGTTGTTGATCTTTTTCTTCGCTCGGAGTTTTTTTTGGATTAGTTACTTCCTTGTTTTTTCCCCCCCACCCCCCTCCTTTTGAGAACACCCTCCCAGCCTGCGAGAATCCCTTTTTGATAGTCTCTCTTTGAGTAGTTTCGTCTTTTCTGCGACGACAGTCAGGGCTGGCTCCGATTTTCTTTTCTCTGTTTTCGTGCAGTCAAGGGAGGGAACAGACCTTGATGTTGTCCCTCAAAACGGCAACCTTCCTTCCATTCTCCGGAGCGATTCTTCCCTCCGTTGCCCCTTGAATGTTTCCGTAGGAAGAAAGCAGGACGTTCTCTCTTCCTCAAAAGAGTGAGTAGTTCTCCTCCTTTTCTCTTTCGGTCTACCGTGCTCCCTTTTTTCTTCCCCTGCGCCGTTTCTCCCCCTACTTTTCCAAAGTGATGGCGTTGGAGTTCTTTTTTTTATGGACGTCGCATTTCGTCCAGAGTTCCTTTTTTATGTCCAGAACCGAGTGTCAAATGCCCCACCCCAGGACAACACCGCTTGATTTACAATGCCAATATGTTTCCCTTTGGCCCTGGGACTTTTTCTTTTTTTTTTTCTTTAGCCCGTTTAGTTACAGATCGTGTGAAGTACCCCTCGTCGTCATTGCTCTTTTTGACCTACACACCCCATTCACACCTTTGCTTCTTCCCTCCAGGAGGGGGGATTTCTTCCTTTCGCTAACGATCCGGTATATCCCTGAAAACCTTACATCTTCTGCACCACAAACGGCAGCCGGTTTGCTTGATATTAAGTCCGTGCCACCGTTTCAGTGGAAGTATTTCTCCCCAGGATGTTCATCAGCTCTTCCTGTCCTGAAGGGCAGCCGACCATGTTTTCTTGGTCGCCTTTCCCATTTTCCTTTCCCCTTTAATTCATATACATGAAAGTCTCTATTCTAAGTTTGAGCATCACCCCCCCTTTTTTCCTACCTCTCCCATGAACTTTTTCCCATCCCCCTCCTTTCCTCCAATTGGAGTTTCCCCCTAATACTTTAGCGAAGGCAGGTCCTCCCCTTTGATAAATGCCGCCTCAAGGATTTTCTTGGCCCTTTTGCGAGCGGCTTAGGAGACTTAGGACCTTTTTTCCGTCAAGATTTTCTTTTCTCGCTCCGGTTGCGGGCGACGATCCCGCGGCAAAGATTTGGGATGGGCTTTTTTTTTTTTTTTTTTTGCGTTCTGGCCCTTCTTCCTTTGACGGGATCTCTCAGTCACTCGTCTTCTTGGGCTCCCGAGTCGGAGACCATTGTAGTCCTCTTGATACCACAACCATGGAGTTTTCTTCCTCTTTTGAGCTGAAGTATGGCTCTCCTGCTTCCCCTCCTCACTCCCACAGTCTCGAACGGTCCTTCGGCCCCTGACTCTGCTCCGCTAAATCCTGGATTTCTCTCTTTCTTTCTCTTTTCGAATCATGTTATGGCTGACCATTCATAAGGCTGTGCCTTTCGCCCCCCTGGCTTTTTTTCTTAGCAATGAGGTCGAACCCTCCGTCTTTTTCTTTTTAGGTCTTACCCCCCCTCGAACACACTGTACCCTCCTTTTCTTTTCAACACCCGGTCCCCTGCAAGAGCTCGGTTGTTTCCTTTTCTGTATGTTCGAATAGAGATATCGTACTGCAAGAGAGGGGCCCCTTCGGGGAAGGGTTTTGATTGGTCCACGTACTTGCTTCAAATCGTGTGGGACTTTTCCTCTTTGGAGGTAGAGCGGCTGTTGCCTCAATCCATTGGATCTCCGAAGGAGCCCTCCCCCCACAGTGATTGTGGAGCTTTGGAAGGTCAGGTCCCCCTTTTTCGACTGGATCAACGTGTCAGTTTTTCTCGATTATTCACTGGCAGAATGTCTTTTACCCCCTAGGTTCCTTTCTCTACAGTAGGTTGAATGTTGCTAGTACTCAGTCTCCCCCGTTCTTTCGAGATCTTGCTCCATTAATTGTCGGTCTCTTATAAAGTTGGAATTTTTCTTAAACCTCTTTTTTCGTTTGAAGAATTGTAAAAACTTTGTTTCAGTGCCTTGTCTTCTCCCAACTGACCAATTTCCAGGTAGAGCTTATGGTACTGCCCCCTTTTTTTCCCTTTTTGTTAGTTTTTGACGGCCTCTCCCCAAGTAGTCGCGTTTTTTGTGCCTTCCAATTTTCCCCCCTGCCCTTTCCCTCCCCCACCACCTTTTCGTACCTTGCCCTCGTGGCTTTTTTTGGTCCGAGGAAAAGCCTTTTTTTTTCCTCTCCTTTGTTTTTGAAAGGCTTTTACAGGTCCAAGAACCGAGGACCTTCCCCTTCCCTTTTCTTGAAGTTGCAACCCAGGTCGTCCTGAAAGAAGTTTCAAGTTTTCTTCGGTTTCCATCCGATGAAGGCCCTCCCTTTTATTCGGCGAAGTCCCGAAGCGGCACCCTTTTCCTTAAGTTTGATGAAATATTCGCGTCTTATGTTGAACCTCTTCTTTTTCTCTATCCACCACCTTTCTTTGGTGAAGGACCTCCTTCTGCGAAAGGCCCCTTCTGAGGCAAGCTTACTTTAGAACCCCTCTGGACACCACCTTCCCCCCCCCCGCGGATATCGAAATCGATCCTAGTATTGAACAGGACATCATTTCTTACCCCTCTTATTCTGAAGTGGGCTTCTTCCCCTTCTCCTCCCCTCTTGGGGATAAAACCAACATTAAATTGTGGCCCCCCTCCCCCTCAAGGACCCCTTCCTCCTACCGGCTCAAACCAAACGGAAGACTAGTGTCCTACCATTTATTTTTCACCCAAACCGGTCAACGCCTTTCCTCTTTTGACAGAAACCGCTTTTTTTTTTTCTCCAAGTGCCCTTCGATCCCCCCACATCTCTTTACATGGTGGGTTGAACCGCAGTCTCTGCATCATGGTGTCTTGTTCTGACCACCAAGGCGTGTTTCTTTTTGCCCGCTTCCAACCTACTGGACCGCTGGTATGGCGCTTTTCAGAAACATGATGGAAATCGCCTTCGATCCCTCCCCCCCTCCCCCCCTTCGTTTCGAAAACATGATTCAATTCAAGTCTGAGCCCTTTACTACTCGCTCCCTTTCCGTTTCGATAGGATTCTAATACGACCTGCTGCGCTTCCCCGGCAGCTCAAAGAGGTCTTCTCGGTTGTTTAATCCTTCCGGATTGTCGAAAGTCGTTTCTCTTTCGCGCATAAGCAGACGATTCGTAATGACCGCTCACCCCTCTCCAACCCCATTCCAACGGGCCACGTGCCCCTTTTGTGTATTATCGGGCGTCGCCTTCAAACCCGGAGCTGCTGTTCTTATTCTGCCAACGATGATTGATTTTGTTCCCCTCTCCTCCCCCCCGCTCGCTTCCAAGTTCCCCTCTCCCCTCATCTTCTCTTACCGTCTTCTTTTTTGAGCACAGCGTGGACTCCCTGATCCGCAGAGTCGAACACCCTTCGGCCTCCCAAATGGTTTTGGATGCCGGTGAACGCGCGGGCCTGATTCTCCTGCTGAGCGAATGCCCTGACGGGTTAAGGGAAGATTGCTTTCTCTGATTGCGACCGGCTGGCCCCCGTGAAAAAACATGCGGAGGCCGTTTTTTTTTTCCCCCGGAGATTCCATCCCCAAAATAATGTTATAAGAAGACTTCCCGCCCCTTTGCCGAAGGGATCTATCCCTTCTTAGACCGGGTTGGCCGGTTCTCTTGATGCAAAGCGAGCCTGATCTCCTTTTCCGATTCTCCCTTCCCTCCCCCTCTCTTGCCTATTTAATCCACGGTCTGTGTTTTTCTGTTCGCCTGAGACGGTATTACCCTTCGCTCCCTACTTTCACACGAGGGCTCAAATAATCCCTTTTCGTCAGACCTCACTTTCCTTCGTTGGTGTATTGTTTTTTCATTTCCCTCCCCTTTTTTGTACATATGGCAATTCTCCTCTCCCTGCGCGTTCTCCTCCATCCCTTTCTTTATACCCCATTCCTCTTCTGAAACTTCAACTTTTCCCCCCCCAATCACAAGAGCAATTTTCCCTGTTCTCTCTCCCCTCGTTCGGACGCTCAGCAAAAGTCACGCTTTCTTTGGCTTTTCCTTTTCCAGCCATGGTCTATCAGAGTCTCACTTACTTACGTTGCTCCTTTTCTTCCCGCCCATGGATCCGGAAACATCCTACTCTTTCGTCTCTTTTCGTCGCTACAACCGGCAATACGACCTTCCATGGGTTCTCCTTCTTTTTAAACGAAGGGTGCTATTCGCGCTATGGGGTAATTGGTTCTCGATTTTTTTCTTTTGTTTTTTTTTTTCTCCGTTCCTTTCAAGGTTACCTAATCCCCCAGCCGCCAACCCCCCCCCCCCCCCCCCCCAAACATAACCCCCCCCCCCACACTACCCCCCTCCCAGACCGGCCCCCCCTCCCCCCCCCATGCACTCCCGAGCCCCCCCCCCCTCCCTCCCCCAGCCCCCCCCCCCCCCCTCACTCCCCACGACCCCCCCCCCCCCCCCGTCCCCCCCCCCCCCCCCCTCGGCCCCCCCCCCCCCCCCCCCCCCCCCCCCCCCACCCCCCCCCCCCCCCCCCCCCCCCCCCCCCCCCCCCGCCCCCCCTCTCCCCCCCCCCCCTCCCCCCCCCCCCGTTCCCCCCCCCCCGCACACCCGCCCCCCCCCCCCCCCCCCCGCCTTCTCCGCCCCCACCCCCCCCCGCACCCCCCCGCCACCGCCCAAGATCGTCCCCCCCCCCGTTTTGCCCCCCCCTCCCCCCCCCCCCCCCCCCCCCCCCCCCCCCCCGCACCCCGGGTGGCGACCTCCCCCCACCAACGCGCCCGCCGCCCCCCCCCACCCCCCCCCCCCCTCCCCACCCCCCCCCCCCACCCCTGTTCAGACTCACCAGAACCACCCCCCAACCCCTCCCCCACACCGCCATTACGTTTCTAACCAATTCACCCCGCGGCGCTTCTCCCTTTTTTGATCGCCAGTTGATGCTTTAGTCGGGTGTTTTCTGACGACAGTCAGGCTGGCTCCTATCCTTTTTCCACTTCCTTACGGGTCCTTCCTTTGAACAGAAAACCGCAACGTCATTGCCCCTTCCCTCTCCTCTATAACTGCTCTGGGTACCGTTCCCTTTGCCTTTTCCCAAAACTTTCCCTTCCCGGTGGACGTGTGCTTCTCGTTCTCCCCAAACGAGTGGTAGTAGCTACTTTCTTTAGGTTTTTCTGTGTTTTACCTTTGAAGTTAAGGCCGCCCTCCTTCTTTCCACGACAAAGTGATGTTCCCTTTTTTTTTTTTCCTACGCGTTCCTTCGCCTTGCCATATTTCAAGAACTTTTTAACCCGTCCCTCCACCCTTCTCTGCCAAGTAGGTCCTTTGGAATTTGGGCGAAGGCGGGAGTATTTTTCTCCCCCTTCCAATCGTTCAGCCCTCGTCGCCTTGCCTTCTCCCCCAATACGACACAAGACACGGTTTCCTCTACTTATCAATGCTTTTTCTTTTTTTCCAGCATGCGATCTCCTTTCAGATGGTCTCAGGAACAACTTCTGAAATTTGGTTTGATGGATGCTCCCCAGTGTTGTCGCGTGGAAGTATTCGTACTTTTTTTTTTTCGCCCTTTGGATCCTATTTCTTTTCCTTTATAGACGGGCCGCCTCCCATTCCCTGGTGAATATCTTTTCAGAAGATTCCTTCCCTCTTCTTTTTCCCCTATATTAACGAAACCCGTCGGGAATTCGATCCTGAATTTTAGTACCCCCCAGAGTTCTTTGAAACGGAATCCAGATTTACCCCTCCCCAATTGGATTCCCTCCCCTGCCGGTTTTTTTTTTTTCTTCGGTGACTCCTTCGTCTTACTTTCCGGATGCTGAGAGTGGAAATTGGCACGTCCTCTGAGTTACCTTTTTTTCCCTTCCTCCCTTTTTTCCACAGGAGCAGAAGCTACGGGTTGCTGTGCCCCCTCTTTGATCCCCGATGTGGCCCTCTTGCTTGGGATTTTCTTTTCTTTCTTTCGACGGCGTTAATGTAGGCGCTATGTGGTCCTTTCTTCTCTAAAATCGTCGTGGCATTTTCTTCTCCCCAAACCATTTTCCTTTTGCTTGTCCGCGGGTCTCTTGCACTGGTAGTAGTAGAACCCCGTCTCCATCCCGTCTAGACCCGGCGGTTCTGTACTTTTTGATGCTTTCGACTGGCTCCTCTCCTTTTCTCCCTGGCGTAGATAGGGTAGTGACGTTTTCGACGGACGAGTTCCTATTTCAAAAGCCTCTTGCTGCTCCAATTTTACAAGGTGGGAAGCGGCGCACTGTCTTTTTTTTTTCGCCCCACTTTTACTAATCGAAACACCTTTCTTGCTCCTCGGTGCCCTTCCCCCCCCCGTTTGAAGTAGTCCTGAACGTCCCTTTTCTTCGAGCCTGCTCGGTTCGGTTTCTCTAGTGTAAAGGCGTGTCCCTTTTTTTTTCCCCCCTTTCAACTCGTAGGCGGGCAATTGCCGTTGGGTTGCAGGTAGGCGTTTTTCCCCTCAATTTTGTTTTTGTCTCCACAAGTGAGCGTAGTTTCGGTCCACAGGCTGCCGTCCTTTCTTCCTCCCTTCCGTCCCTCTCCGCCTTGGAACCAACGGTTTTTTTTTTCCGCGATTTCTTTCTTTTTTCGCTTTGGGACTTTTCCCTCCCGTCCGTCCTCAGCTTTTGCTCCAGTCGCATGACGGCAACTTTGGCCTCCCCTTTTTTTCTTCACCCAGTCGATTTTCTTTTTTTTGAATTTTCCATCATCGTTCGCAGATTTATCAAATATGGTTCGCGCTTCGGGTCTTCCGTCCCCTTTTTTCTAGGCCGCAAATACTTCCCTTTACCACGTAGTCGCCCGCCAATTTTTCCTTGCTTTTTAAAGGGTTCCTTTTCCCCTCCCCATTTGTCCTTGTCCATTTTCCCTAGTTCTTTTGTCCGAGGTTTCCGAGTCTCTTTTCCTCCTCCTTTTTTTCGAGAGATCGAAAGGGCTCCTCCTTACAAAAGACTTCTATTCAAGGTCCCCCACGGTGTCCCTCTTTGTTTTTTCCAAAAGGGGCGGTGCCCTTCCTTCCACGTTTTCCTCCAAACGGGGTCACGCTACCCTTCCCTCAAATGTTCCTTGCAGACCAGAAGCGCGCTTCGTTTGATGAAATTGTCGCTTCTTGGACCAAGATGAGTTTCCCATCCCCCAAAACATCGAGGGGTGCAGTCCGTCCCCCCCCTTTTTGATGAGCCAGCCTCCCCTTCCTTTCCTTCCTGAGCCCCCCTTGACAGGTTTACCCCTGGATGTCCGAGGCACATCCCCCCCCTCGATATCGAAATTCGAGGAAAACCTTTCCCCCAGAGAACCATTCCTTCTCTCCCCCAGGGGCTATACCCTGGTACGCAGCTTCCTTTGCCTTACACACGATCCCACTCCTCCTTTCTCCCTCTAAGAGAACATGTCCCGAGACGCCTACTCCCCAACGGCAAGATTCCGCCGACTCTTTTTTTGACGTAACACCCCTTCTTTGCCACTCTATGTTCTGCCTTCCTAGTTGCTTTCTTTTGACACATGTATAAAGGTTCGTTCAAAAAGCTTCCCCCCCTGTTTGTGACCCTTGCAAGCACTGTGTGGTAGGTTTCCCCTAGAAAAAGCGGAGTGTGCGCCCTCCTTTCTTCCCTTCTTCCCAACGTTCTTCTCTTTTCTTCTCCTTTCCTTTTCCTCCCGAAACATGGATGGAACTCGTTTTCTTCACCCTCACGGACCCGAGCTACGAACTTTTTGAAGTTCTCTGGCGCCCCTCTGCCGCATGAACCGGCCGTTTCTCCTTTATGTGGGATGGGCCTTTCTTTTTCCTCCGACTATGCCAAGCGGCTTAGTTCCTTCATGGTTGGTTCCCTGTTTCACCCTAGTCCCCTGGGAGCGCACCCCTCCCTCTTTACGACTCCCTTTTCATTTCTCCCATCCATCCACCTTGCCGGGACATTCCGAGCGGGGGATCGTCTTTTTTTCATTTTTGCGCCGGATTCTGACAAAGACCCCCCCCCGAAACCCTTCCCTTCCTTTCGCCTTCCACGTCCCCTGCAGATCCTTTCGTCTTAAATTGGTTGCACCGTTTTTGCCGGCGAGTCGAACATTTTTCGGCGGGGCAACTCCCTTTTTTTTGGCCTAGGCTTTTTTTTTCATTCATCCGGGCCTCCCACTTATATTTGTAATACGGCGAACCCTTCATGCATGACGGTTTTCCTTTTTCCCAAACTGTTCGAAGTGAGCAAAGCCTCCCTTCTTGACCCGGATATTCACCCCTTTTTTTTCCTCTATCTCCCATTTCCAGATCGCTATCCACACTGGAGATTTCATAATTTGTTCTCCTCTTCCCCCCCCCGGACTCCCCCTTTTTCCTTGGAGTCATCCCCCGTTTTGGTGGTATACAAGCTTCCGGTTTCCATAAAATCGTCTCTTTCCAAGAGTGCCAGAGGTTGCGTCTCCTCGCTCGCTGTTCCCCTTCTTCTCCCCCGTGGATTTTTAGCAGAGCAAGGAACGTTCTTCCAAGGCGATCCGGATTTTCCCCCTTCTTTTCCAAGGGGATCCCCGTTTGTCTTTCCAAATTTCCCACTGTCCATCCGGTTTTGTTTTGTTGTTTGCATGCACTCTTTTTTCCCATGGCAATTCGTCCTACTATGGCTCTCTCAAGAAAAAAGACTTCCCACATCACGGTTGTCGTGGACATACTTCGCTTTCCCCCACACGGAGTCCAAATCTGCGAATTCCTATAATACACTAGTTTGTTATTCGTTATCCCCCTTCAACTCTTTTCGGCATTCCTTCTCCTTCATATCGCTCGGTCTCATTTTCTATTTCTGTTCGGTCCCCCCCCTTGGGTGCCTGACCTGCCCCTCCTAGAAAGAATTTTAGGCGCCTGACTGTCGTCGATGTCGACTTCCTCATCAACTGGGGTAGCAATTTCCCCGGAATTGTCTTCTGCCGTTTTTTTTTTCCTTCTCTGGAGGTGTTTGGTTTACACGGTCCCCCCTTTTATCCGTACTTCCCCCCCCTTTCCA